>Ga0214921_10003697_pt1 | contig 23152 bp, 22 predicted proteins | sample LL1505_MetaG_FD_177992 | JGI IMG/M metagenome (GOLD analysis project Ga0214921, IMG submission 177992) | Freshwater microbial communities from Lake Lanier, Atlanta, Georgia, United States - LL-1505 | ecosystem: Environmental > Aquatic > Freshwater > Lake | place: USA: Georgia | collected... | reverse complement strand
TATTGTGCGACAAAGAAAATAATCAGTAGCACAGCAATTCCGCCGACAATAAGAGTTGTCTTCATTCTGACTCCTTAATTACTGAATTATGGTTTGGTGAAAATTTATCCAAGAACGGCTTGCGGTAGGTCCGCGCTGTCCTTGGTATCTAGAAGCATAAACGGCAGAACCGTAAGGATGCTCAGCCGGAGATGAGAGTTTGATTAGACAAAGTTGCCCGATCTTCATTCCAGGAAATAGCTTGACTGGCAAATTCGCCACATTTGAAAGCTCGAGCGTGATGTGGCCTGAAAAACCTGGGTCAATAAAGCCAGCAGTTGAGTGAGTTAGTAAGCCAAGGCGACCCAGGGATGATTTTCCTTCAAGGCGGCCGGCAATATCATCGGGCAAAGTGATAACTTCGTAAGTTGAAGCCAGCACGAATTCACCTGGGTGCAAGATAAAGTGCTCGTTTGGTTCAACGACGACTTCGCGGGTTAGCTCTGACTGTTCGATCGATGGATCGATCACCGAATACTTGTGATTTTCAAAGACCCGGAAAAATCGATCTAGCCGAACATCAACACTGGAAGGCTGAACCATTGATTCGGTAAATGGTTCAACGGCAACCCGGCCAGCAGTAATTTCAGCTCGAATATCGCGATCACTTAATAGCATGAGCGTGAGCCTATAACTATTTTCAATTAATTTAGTGGATCGTTGGCCCAGAGCCAGATATTTCGATCTTTTGCCTCACCAGCTGCAACTTCTAAGTTAAATGGCCCTGGATTCTGGCGCTGCCAATCATTGGCGGCTAACAGCCTGGAAAGACCTGCAAGTGCGATTGGGTCTTCAAGTTCATCAGTCAGGCCATGAAATTCAACTGGACCCGCATGATCAAAAACGACTGTGCCAATTGCGATCTTATTATTTGATGTTTTCACAACTTCAATTATTCGCGATTGTTGTGGCCAATCAATATGTGAACCGGTTCTTATCTCCCAAAATAATGGCAAACCAGCATCATCTTTGTGTTGAGTAATTTTGTGATCATGAACGTGTCCAGCAAACCAAAGAATTACATTAGGGTTTTCTGCGAGTAGTGATTTTACTTCTGCCTCAAGTGCAGGCGCTTGCTCGCCCTCTGGGACATATCCATTAAACAAACAATCTAGTGGGTGGTGCGATGACAAAATTACATACTTATCTCTTGAAGCCTCTAATAACTCACGTAACCACTCAAATTGTTCACGATGAATGCAACCTTGCCAGCCGCCATAACGATTTACGGTATCTAGCGCAATTAAGCGAACTTGTGAATTAATGTCACGGTACCAATGTGCGGTATCTGGAGTATGTTTTTCTAAGCCGTGATCATGACCGCAATTGGTATGGATATCAACCCAGTTCTCCATTTTGACTAGTGCACGTTTTGTGTCAGCAGTTATTTCATTTGTCTCAAGCTGATCTAGGCCTGGATATAGCGCTGGTCCAACTTCGCCAAATCCAGCAAATAAAGTTGATAGATCCGCTGACTCACTTAGCCTCGCTAACTTGTTTGGTCCGATCGCCAAATCATTTAGCACTTCGGTTGGCGCAGCAGTTCCTTGCAGCAGCGCATCATGATTTCCGTGTACGGCAAGCCATTTGTGTTTTAAGCCGCGGGCATAAAAAGGTTTCTCTGAAGCCGCTAGGACACCTTTAAAGTGTGGGAAATCATGCAGCGTATGTGGTCGATCTGCCAGCATTCCAGTTGGTGGTCCATCGGGATGGTAATAATGAATATCGTATAGATCGGCATTTGATGAATGTGATGCTTCAGAACGATCTGGGTCACCACTTTTTGGTTCGACTAAACCACCATCAAGAATAGTTTTATACCAAGCTAATTCATTAGATTGTGCGTTATCTGTTACGTCTCCAGTAATTACGACAGCATCGATTGGTGCTCCAGTTAACGGTGCACTTTGAATTCTATTTGCCGACTCAACCATTGCTTCAAATACTTGAGTGGTAAGAAATTCTTGTGCTCGGTAGGTGCCGATATATGGCACTAGTGCAGATAAGGGATTATCTGGATCTGCAATTCGATCTAAAAATTCTAGCCGCGCAGGTGAGGCGGCGTCACAGATATGAATATCACTGAGGTGAATGAATGCGCAAATAACTTTGGCATTGATTGGCTCTTCACCAATTACCGGCTCACCTTTATCAATAACTAAATCATTCCAATTGGACTCAGCTGAAGATTTTGAACGAACTATGCGGCTGGCGGCAGTGCTAGCCATTAGCGACCATTACTTCATTGACGGTTACTTCTAGATCTACTGACGTTCCTGGCTGAAATTCTCCTGTGTTTAGGCTTGCCATCAAGGATTGCACAATTGTGCCTTCATGAGTTTGGCAAATGATTGCAGATGACGCACCTAGAAATGATCTGGTTAAAACTTTGGCATTACCTTGGTTTTCACTTTTTTTAACCAAGATTGTCTCTGGTCGAAGCAGTGCAACGATCTTGCCTGTCTCGCTACCCTTTTTCGAAGCCACTAAATTCTTACCAAAAATATTCACTTTACCGTCAGCTAGGTTGGCCGGGATTCTATTCATGACTCCAACAAAGTTAGCCACAAAAGCTGTAGCTGGTGCGTTATACAGAACATCTGGCGTATCAATCTGCTCAAGAACTCCATTACTCATGACGCCAACTCGGTCAGAGATCGACATTGCTTCTTCTTGGTCGTGAGTAACAAAAACAGTTGTGGTTCCCAGTGAAATTTGTAAGCGTCTGATCTCCTCGCGTAGATTCACGCGTACTTGAGCATCCAGGGCTGATAAAGGTTCATCTAATAACAGAATTTCAGGGGAAAAAGCTAGTGCGCGCGCCAAAGCCACTCGTTGCTGTTGTCCGCCTGATAATTGATGAGTAAATCTCTTCGCATGCGATGGCAGACCAACTAGCTCTAACAATTCTTGCGATCTTTTTAGCCTTGAATGCTTTGCCACTTTTCGCATTTGAAGTCCAAAGGCAACATTCTCTTCAACTGTTAAGTTAGGAAAGAGTGAATAAGCCTGGAAAACCATTCCCATGTTGCGCTTATGTGCTGGAACTTTAGAAATATCCTTTTCGCCAACGGCTACTTTCCCAGAATCCAAACTCTCTAGGCCAGCGATAATTCGAAGCGCGGTTGTTTTGCCACATCCAGATGGACCGAGCAAAGCCACTAGTTCGCCTACACCCACATGCAGATTGAAGTTATCTAACGCGGTGACAGTTCCAAATCTGCGGCTCACATTTGTGAGAGTGAGATCTTTGCTAGTCATTATTTTCTCCTCTGTGCTGATCGATCTGGTGTTAAAAGTGTTATTGAAGTTAACAAAACAAATGGAATTACGAGTGACATCATTGAAATTGCAATTGCACCCAAAATATTCTCTTGGGCAACATAAGTAACCCAGGTTGGGAAGGTGTCCCAGTGCAGCAATACTGTTAACGTGTACTCGCCTATTGATAGCGCGAATGTCAAAGCAACCGTAGCCATGACTGCGCCTCTAATCACCGGAATGATCACCGAGATTATTGTGCGTACCCAGCTAGCTCCAGTACTGCGAGCCGCCTCAGTAATAGTCTTTAGTGGGATCGAATTGAGCCCAATATCTAAAGCGCGGTATGCATAAGGCAGAGCCAAAACAAAATAGAGGAATGGCAATTCGAGAACAGTGTTTTGCACAAATTCCGGAAAACTAATTTGAGCACCCACTGCAAAAGCCACTACCGGAATTACTAATGGCAGTAACGAAAGTGCATCAATTAACGGCCTAAGCTTCGAATCACTTAAATGCAACCAGGTGACCGTTGGTACCAGAATAATTAAGGTAATCAACACGGTTAGTGCAGATAGCCAACCCGAACGCAGTATGTAGTGGAAGAAATCCTCATTATCTACCGCCCATTTGTAATGGGTCAGTCCGTATCCGCCTTCCAGTGGTGTTCGGATTGAATATTCAAACGCCGAAAGCATTGGCACAAATACAAAGAATGAGAGAGCGCCCAGAGTAGTCAAAAGTGGTAGATCTAATCTCTTTTTCATCGTTGCCACCTTGCGGCCTTGCGCTGAATAATCAAATATGGAATCACTGCGATCGCTGAAATCAGAATCATGACCACGCTGAGTGATTTACCTAAATTCAATTGTGCGGCTGAAACATTGCCATCTAATAAACCACCGATCTGCAGTGGCGTTAATGGCACATTTCCTACGGTCAATGCATTGGCGGTTGCATAAGCTGAAAAACCACTAGCAAACAGCAATAAGAATGAAGCGATGAAGCTGGGGAATAGCAAAGGTAAACCAACTCGCAGCCAGTAATTAAGTTGGCTGGCACCCAAATTACGGGCAGCTTCAACCCATTCGCGACGCAGGGATGTAATAGCTGGTGAAAAGACGATAATCATTAAAGGTAATTGGAAATATAAATAAACAATCAGAATTCCAGTAAAGGTGCCGAGAGAGAAGGTGCCGGCGTAAATATCAAAACCAAAATATTTCAAAACTTTAGTTAAAGTTCCCTGCATTCCAATAGCTGCTGTAAACATAAAGGCCAGTGGCACGCCACCTGTGTTTGCGAGCACGCCCCCCATCATTGCCAGCGACCGTCTTACTTTTGACGGACCGCGAGTTTCAATGAAATATGCCGCGATTGCACCTGGAAATGCCGTGATTAAGGCTGAGAAGAACGCAATCTTTATGCTGTTTATGAAGCCAGTGCTATATGGCTCAGTAAAAGCAGTTTGATAATTTCCAAACGTGAAATTGTTCTCATTTGACATAAAAGATACATAAATCAGTTTTGAGATTGGATAAATAAAGAAAAATGAAAAAATAATCAGGAATGGCAAAGCGGGTAAAACGGATTTGAATTTAAAAAAACGGAAGGCGCTCCGTTCTAGGGGAGCGCCTTCCATCTTTATATTTGAACTCATATTTCCTTTTTACAAGCTAGCCCATGAAGCAATTACTTGTTCACGTGCTGCTAGCACATCAGAGATAGTGGCTGGGCCAACAACCTTTGCTGTTGCAGGAACTTTGAAGTCAAGGAGTGATGGAACTAGTGTCTTCTTCTTTTCCATGGCTGCAGACATAATTGGATCTGCACCGGACTGCTGGAAGTAGTTCTGTCCGCCTTGCATCAATGCGAATAACTTAGAACCAGAAAGCTTTAGGTCTGCCGCAGTTAGATCAGCAGCTGTCTTTCCCTTGTTCTGTGAATAAACAAACTCTTGCCATAAACGTGCATTTGCGCAGTTTGGTGACTTTGCATTGATCGCGTTGATGTATGGCGGGGCTTGTAGAACGAAATCTGTTGGGTAAGCGAACTTGAGATCAAGTCCGGCAGCCTTAGCCGCTGGAACGATTCCAAGAGCGTTGAAGTCCCACATGAAGCCAAGCTTTGCTGTACCTGTAGCTAAGTTGGTTCCGTTTACTTTAACTAGTGGTGCTTGTGCCTTAACAGACTTGAATAGCGCAAGTCCCTTAGTTACATCTGAAAGGTTCTTTTCGCCGCCATTACCGATGCTGGCAGCTAGAACTGACATGAACGCTTGGTTTGAAGAAGTTGGGTCACCAGTGATTCCAACGAAGCCCTTGTATTCAGGCTTTGCAAAGTCTGCTGCCTTTGTTGGTACTGATGGAAGAGTTGTGTTGTAAACAATTGCGAGCTTTCCGCCGTAGTTTCCATACCAAAGTCCGCTTGGATCCTTGGCTGCCTTTGGAATGTCATTCCAGTTGATAACTTGGTAAGGAGAAGACAAAGGTGTTCCTCCTGGCGGAGTTAGCTGTGCAACAACTAGAGGTCCAATGTCGATTGAATCTGGTTGCTTTGGCTTAGGAGCAGTCTTCATTGTGTCGATTTCGTACTGTGATGATCCATCTGGATTATCAACAGTGATCTTTACGCCGAAAGCTTTTTCGTATGCATCAAACATTGCACCGTAGTTAGCCCAGTCACGAGGTGTCGTGATTAGAGCAAGCTTTCCTTCTTTTTTAGCTGCCTTCACAAGTGCATCAAGGCCGCCAGCTTCTTTTACATTCTTTGCTTTACAGATATTTACTGCTGCCTTTGCTGGAGTTGCGATTGCAAACATTCCAACTGACAGTGCTACAGCAGTCGCTGCAGCTACAAGACGCTTTGTGCGCATATGTGGGATCCCTTCCTAAGGATGGTTTGATGACTATCTACCTTGATTTGAAACGGAGAGGAATAAACAGGTAACCATTTCTAGTAATGTCCGTGAATGCTGAATTACCTAATGGTGTTGATTTAGTGTCAGAAAAGTGAAGAGAGGTCGGCGACTGAGTTAATAATTGACGTGGCACCGGCTGCATGTAGATCGGCTTCCTTGTGTGCACCACTTAATACACCAATTACTTGAGCTGCACCGTAGGCAACCCCAGATTGCATATCGGCTGCGGTATCGCCGACGACCATGACCGATTCAGGCGTTTGAATATTTAACTTATTTGCCAAAAAATTTAACATGTCTGGGTGTGGTCGGCCACGACCGGCTTCCTCGGGTGTTACCGATGCATCAATTAGACCCAACCAGCCCAACTCAAAGAGCATTGGATCTAAAGTTGAGCGACTAAATCCAGTGCTAAGCGCAATTGCGATTCCACGCTCTTTTAAAGCTGCAAAAGTTTCTAGAGTGCCAGTTATTGGTGAGATTCCTTGCTCAGCAACTTCATTCATATAGGCCTCTTCAAACGCCACATTTGCAGCCTTTGCTAGCTCAATATCACCTAGTAATTCAGTGAACACATGAATTTTCGACTGACCCATTGTGTCTATCGCATATTGGGTCCAGATCTCACCTTTTTCTGGCCACAACTCAGGTTGCGATTTCTCGAATGCAGCTTTGAATGCGGCGATAACTAAGCCATCATCATTAACAGTTGTACCTGCGACATCAAATGCGACTAACTTTATTGCTGATGAGTTCACGCTATCCCCTTTATGGTTTCTTCAGCAATGGCAGGCGCCAAAGTGTTTCCGCGGCCACCAGGGCCAGTTACAGAAATAATGTTTGGTGCGATTTGGCGACGATCACAGATTGCCTGATCGGTACGTTGGCTATAAACACCCGACCAGCGTTTTGCAATCGGTGGCAATTGATGACCGATTAATCCACTCGCTATATTGTGTAGATATTGATAAGGCTTCTCATCTAGTTTGAAATCAAATGGTTCGTCATATGCGTGAGTATCACCAATAGTTAGCGTGCCGTCTGCTCGCTGCACCAAGAGCAATTGCATATGGTGTTCACGAGCAACTGGGTGTTGCTCTGGCAAGTTATCTAGTTCAGGCACTTCGTAACCTGGGTAATAGCGCATTGAATCACCATCGGCTATAGAAGTAGTTAACTTCTCAGAAAATACTTCGGTACTCATCATCTGCAAATAAACTCGTCGAATTGGCGCGCTATCAAACTGCTCTTTGAATAATGAAGAGTGATCGGCTCCGGGGCAGAGAATTAAGTAGTCGCCCTCGAAAAGTTCACCATTGCGAGAAATTGCAACGACTTTTCCATCATCGCGTTTTACTTCAGTTACATCTAGATGATTGCGCCATTTATATTTTGGATTTACAAATAATTTTTCTCGTAGTGAATGCAATACTGAACCAGGTTCAACTGCTGCATCGAGCGGGCACCAGAGCGATGCGATGAAATTTCCTTTTAGTACCGGGTTGATCTTTCTTGTTTCTTCTTTACTTAATAGCGTCCAACCACGAGCGCTGGCATCTTCTTTGAGTAAGCAAGCTTTCATCACATCTACTTCAGCCTCTGAGGCCGCCAAAGTAAGTGAACCGTTAGGGCGAAAAATTAACTCGGGAATCTCATAGCTAATCTCGCCCCATAATTCGCGAGCTCTGATTGTTGCAGTGAGTTCATCACCGCTGCGCCGGCCGCTAACCCAAATTAGGCCAAAATTTCTAACTGAGGCACTTTGCGGCTCGGCATCTCGTTCTAAATGAATTACTTCGTGGCCAGCTTTTAGGGCGAAATAGGCATGCGCGGTGCCGATAATTCCACCCCCGACCACGATTATTCGCATGAGAACACCATCTCTAACTCTGATTAACAGCAGGTTTAACTCAGGCTAAGGTCTGGCAAACCTTGGCGAGTGCACTTGCCTAAGTTACTGATGGGTAGCATTATTTGCCCATGAGCCATTACATAGCCAATCTGCGCGATATTGAATTCTGCCTCTTTGACCTCCTAGGCAGAGAAAAAGTTATGGGCACTGCCCCATATGGTGATGTCGATCGTAATACCGCCATCGGAATGCTCGAAGAAATGAAACGTCTTTGTGAAAACGATCTAGCTGCATCTTTCGTTGAAGGCGATCGCGTTGGTGCAATTCTAAATAAAGAAACTGGAAATGTAACGCTGCCGGAAAGTTTTAAAAAATCGTACAAGGCTTACGTTGACGGCGAATGGTGGCGTCTTGATGCACCAGTTGATTTAGGTGGAATGAAAGTTCCACCATCGGTGCGTTGGGCAATGGCTGAAATGGTTCTAGGTTCAAACCCGGCAATTCATATTTATGCTTCAGGATATGCGTTCGCACAAGTTGCTTATGTTTTAGGAACTGAACCACAGAAGAAAATGGCAAAGTTCATGGTTGAAAAGCACTGGGGTGCAACTATGCAACTCACTGAACCAGATGCTGGTTCTGATGTTGGTGCCGGTCGCACGAAAGCTGTTCAGCAACCTGATGGAACTTGGCACATTACTGGCACCAAGCGTTACATCACTTCAGGGGACGCGGATTTCTACGACAACGTAATGCACTTTGTGCTTGCTCGTCGTGAAGGTGGTGGCCCAGGAACAAAGGGGCTCTCATTATTCTTAATTCCAAAGTTTATGTTTGATTTAGAAACTGGTGAACTCGGTAAGCGCAATGGAGTTTATGTAACATCGCTCGAAGATAAAATGGGCCTTAACGTTTCAGCCACCTGCGAAGTTAATCTAGGTGAGAAAGAGCCAGCCGTCGGTTACTTACTAGGTGAAGTGCACGACGGTATTGCGCAGATGTTTAAAGTTATTGAATTCGCGCGCATGATGGTTGGAACCAAAGCAATTGCCACACTTTCGGCTGGTTACCAACAGGCACTGTTGTACGCAAAGCAACGCATTCAGGGTGGCGACATGAAAGTTATGAACGATAAAGCTAGCCCGCGCGTGGAAATTATTCGCCACCCAGATGTGCGCCGTTCGCTGATGGTGCAGAAGTCATATAGCGAAGGTATGCGTGCGCTAGTGCTTTACGCCGCATCTATTCAAGACGAAATCGAACTTGCAATTAAGGTAGGCGACGCTGATCGCACCAAAGATATGGAAGCTCTAAATGATTTACTGCTTCCAGTTGTTAAGGGTTACGGTTCTGAAAAATCATGGACACTTCTTGGAACTGAATCACTACAAACATTTGGTGGCGCTGGCTTCACTCGTGATTGGCCACTTGAGCAATATGTGCGCGATGCCAAGATCGATACTTTGTATGAAGGCACAACTGCAATTCAGGGTCTTGACTTCTTCTTCCGTAAAATTGTTAAAGATGGTGGCCGCGCAATTGGCTTACTTGGTAAAGAAATTAAATCATTTGCCGAAACTGGTGGCGCACATGCTGCTCAAAAAGAAGCACTTCTTAAAGCACTCGGTGACTTAAATGCCATTGTCGCTACTTTGGTAGGACACGCAATGGAATCTCAAAGCGATGCCGAAAAGATTTACACTGTTGGTTTAAATACTTCGCGCTGCTTAATGGCCGTTGGCGACATCATTACCGCTTGGTTGCTATTGCGTCAGGCAGATATTGCCCTTGAAAAGATTCCAACTGCAGGCAAAGATCTTGAGTTCTATAACGGCAAAATCGCCTCAGCTAATTTCTTTGTCACCAATTACTTGCCACACATCACAGCTGATCGCAAAATTATCGAAGCAACCGATAATTCGATCATGAACATCTCAGACGCAGCCTTCTAGCCATTCGTTTTTAGTAACTAATCAGTTACTCTTGCGAGATGCTTAAAAAGCGCCGTAGCGAGATTCTCTTAACTCTTGCTGCTGTCATGTTCGCTTCAAATGGCATCGCCTCAAAACTGCTGCTCAATGACTACATTTCGGCCTGGCGATTAGCCCAGGTCCGTTCAATCGCAACTTTTATTATTCTTGCGGCCTATATCGCTTGGCGGGCACCAAAAACTTTGCGCATAACCAAACGCGAAGTTCCCCGTTTGGCAGCCCTTGGCGCTATCGGAATCGCGGCCGTAAATGGCGCCTATTTCTTGGCTATTTCACGCATGCACGTGAGCATTGCACTGCTTATCGAATTCACCGCACCGGTGTGGATCGTGCTTTACCTACGTTACGTTAGAAAAAAGCATGTGCCAAATGAGATGTGGGCTGCACTGATCTTGGCTTTGCTTGGCTTGGCATTTGTTGCGCAAGTTTGGCAAGGTCTAACGCTCGATGGAATTGGTGTGCTGGCCGCCCTTGGTGCTGCCTTCGCTCTGGCTTTCTTCTTCTTAGCTGGCGAAGGAATAACTTCACAGCGCGACATTCAATCAGTAACTATGTGGGGTTTTGGTTTTGCAGCACTGACTTGGTCTTTGTTAATGCCGATTTGGACTTTCCCTACTGATGTTTTTACGGTTTCAATTCCATTGGAAGGCGCACTTGAGGGTTACAGCTCTCCCGGTTGGGTGCTAATTCTTTATGTAGTTTTAATTGGCACTGTAGTTCCATACCTGCTTACCTTAAATGGTTTGCGCAATCTTTCCGCTTCAACAACGAGTGCATTTGGAATGTTAGAGCCAATTTTTGCTGGCGCTGTTGCTTGGTTCTGGTTTGGCGAATCTTGGACAGTCATTCAGCTAATTGGTGGTGTAATTGTGATTGCCGGCATCTATATGGCAGATCGCGCACGAAGCGCTGCACAATAATATTATAGGAAATTAGTTTTCTTCGGGTTCGCGTTGCTGAGTGAAATCTTGCATTCCACTATTGAGTGGCATATCAACAAAGCGGGCAATGTGAAGTTGTGCTGAAACTGTAATTGTGCGAGTTGGTCCGTTACGGTGCTTAGCCACGATTAAATCTGCCTCACCTGATCGACTCTGCGGGTCATAAAGATCGTCACGGTGCAAAAGAATTACAACGTCGGCATCTTGTTCGATCGAACCAGATTCGCGCAGATCTGAAAGCATTGGTTTCTTATCTGAGCGCTGTTCAGGCGAACGGTTGAGCTGTGAGATCGCAATTACCGGAACATCTAACTCTTTTGCCATTAACTTTAAGTGGCGAGAGAACTCGGAAACCTCTTGTTGACGGTTCTCTACACGCTTGCCAGAGGTCATCAACTGCAGATAATCAATAATAATTAGCTTTAAATCATGGCGTTGCTTTAAGCGACGAGCTTTAGCGCGGATTTCCATCATGGAAAGATTTGGTGAATCATCAATAAATAAAGGTGCATTTGAGATTTCACCCATACGACGCGCTAAACGTGACCACTCTTCATCTGAGAGCGCACCAGAGCGAATATTGTTTAAGCCGACCTTTGCCTCGGATGACAACATACGCATTGTGATTTCAGAACGCGACATTTCCAGTGAGAAAATAACTGAAGTTTTTCCATCATGAATAGATGCTTGACGCGCAATATCTAGACCAAGAGTTGATTTACCGACTGCAGGACGCGCAGCTAAAACAATCATGTTTCCTGGATGCAAACCATTAGTTAATTTATCTAGATCACGGAAACCAGTCATAACACCTTCGATACCAACACCTTTAGAGATTGCTTCGATCTCATCGAGTGCTTGTGGTAACAAGGTGCTTAGTTGAACATAATCTTCAGAGGTGCGTCGTTCGGTAACTTGAAATACTTCGACTTGTGCTTGATCTACTGCTTCATCGACATCGCCTTCGACGGTGTAACCAAGTTGCACAATCTTGGTACCAGCTTCAACTAACCGCCGCATGATTGCGCGCTCGCGCACAATTTTTGCGTAGTAACCAGCGTTAGCTGCAGTTGGAACGGAAGAAATCAAGGTGTGTAAATAAGGTGCACCACCGGCGCGCGCAATATCGCCACGCTTTGCTAATTCAGCTGAAACAGTTACGGCGTCGGCTGGTTCGCCGCGACCATATAAATCAACAATTACATCGTAGATAAGTTCGTGAGCTGGGCGATAGAAATCGCGTTCGCGCAAAATTTCAACAACATCAGAAATTGCATCTTTACTTAAAAGCATTCCACCCAGAACAGATTGTTCGGCAATTAAATCTTGTGGTGGAGTACGTTCAAATTCTGGCGCAGAGTAATTAGAGCTACCACCCTGTTGGCTGCTGCGATTTGGAAGTTCTGCGATGCTCACGCGTAAAACCTCCCACTAGGTACTGACATTTTGCCCACTGACATTTTCGTCAGATTAAGCGTGAATTACGCTTACGGAGGTAAAGGTATGAGCGCTGGCCCCGTTAAGCGAATACTCCCCTCTGCGCATGTGGGTAAAGCTGGGGATAAGTCGGTGGATAAGCGTGATTTCCTGTGCACAAAGCCGTGGATAGATTGTGGGTATCTCTGTGTTTTCATTGCTTAATCGCTAAAGGCGCAGGTCAGTAGCGTTACATCAACTTACAACGCTGTGCATGAAAGTAAATAAATTTTTCTCATTACTTGAGATGACACCTAAATTTAACTTAATTGCGAGAGGATTCCTTACATGATCGTTGATTACGCGCTTTACCAAAATGGCAATCGGTACACCGAACCTTCGAACCTGCCTGAGCTAATTTCTAAAGCTCGCACCGAGGGTGGTTTTGTGTGGCTAGGTTTAGCTGAACCCACTCAAATGGAGTTCGACAAAATCGTGGGTGATTTTAGGTTTCATCCGCTTGCTATCGAAGATGCGGTCAATGCAAAACAGCGTCCAAAGTTTGAAGAGTACCCCGGTGTTCAGTTCTTTGTGATCAAAACAGTTTTTTATGATGAAGCAAAGAGTTTGGTTTCAACCGGTGAAATTTTTTGTTTTATTGGTGAATATTTTATTGTGGTCGTTCGACACGGCGATGGTGCACCTCTTCAAAATACCAGACATACCCTTGAATCAAATCCAGAACATTTGGCAAAAGGACCATATGCCGTACTGCATGCAGTCATCGATCATGTAATTGATTGTTATATAGATATAGCCGTTGAACTCGAGATAGATGTTGTACAGGTTGAAAATAAAGTTTTCAGTGGAAAACGGCAGACTCAGTCGCAAGAGATTTATTTCCTAAAGCGCGAGATCATTGAATTTAGACATGCCATCGATCCATTGCTTTCGCCGCTTCAGAAATTAGCCAGTGAAGGCGCAGCACATGTGCCGAATAATTTAACGCCGTTTTTCCGCGATACGCTCGATCACTTATCACGAGCATCTGATGCGGCAGCTGGCTTAGATTCGTTGCTGGTTGCGGCCTTACAGGCTGATTTAGCTCATGTTCAAGTTCAGCAAAATGCCGATATGCGCAAGATAACTTCGTATGTTGCGCTGGCTTCAGTGCCAACAATGGTGGCCGGTATTTATGGAATGAATTTCGATTTTATGCCGGAATTACGCTGGAAATTCGGCTATCCGATTGTTGTTGGATCTTTAGTAGTTCTAACCGCAATTCTTTATCGGAAATTCAAAAAATCTGGTTGGTTGTAGAAAATAAAACGGGCCCGACGCAATTAGCGCCGAGCCCGTTCTAATTTTATTTATTTATTCAGCTACAACTGTCAAAGTAATTGTGGCAGTTACATGGTGCTCTAGTGAGACCTTTGCTGAATGAGTACCAATCTTCTTGATGTGGCCAGCCATCTTGATGCTGTGACGATCAATATCGATCGCAACTGCGCTTTTGATTACTGCTGCTACATCTTTATCAGTTACAGAACCGAAGAGACGATTTCCGGTACCAACTTTTACCTTGATAGTAAGAGTTGCTGCTTCAAGTGTTGCCTTGATTGAGTTAGCGTGATCGATATCGCGGATCTCGCGTGCTGCACGAGCACGACGGATTCCTTCGATCTGCTTCTCTCCGCCTTGGCTCCAGGTAATCGCGTTTCCGCGTGGAAGCAAGTAGTTGCGGCCAAAGCCATCTTTAACAGTTACCACATCGCCAGCTTGACCAAGCCCAGCAACTTCGCGAGTAAGGATGAGTTTCATATGTTCATCGCTCCTTATCGCGCTGTAGATGTGTAAGGCAGTAGCGCTACTTCGCGGCTGTTCTTAACCGCTGTTGCTACTGAACGTTGATGTTGTGTGCATGCACCAGTTATGCGACGGGCGCGAATCTTGCCGCGATCAGAGATGTACTTACGCAAGGTGTTGATGTCCTTGTAATCAATGTAAGTAACTTTGTTCTGGCAGAAGCTGCATGGCTTCTTCTTAAACTTCTTATTAAGGGCCGCAGCTTTCGCGCCCTTATTCTTAGGCTCTTTTAAAGCCCGGTTATTTCTTGCTCCCATTGTGGTGCTCCTTTTCGAGGGCCCTAGTCCTTTTAAAAGCCGCTACTTTTTAAAGTATTTGCCCTTAATTTCGAACTAGGAATGGATGGATAGGTTGGTTTAAAACGGAGGTTCATCGCTAGTGGTGGTTGCCCAGCCGCCAGCAGATGGTGTTGAGGTAGATGCAGCCCAAGGATCATCATTAAAGCTTTCAGCTGCTGGAGCAGAGAATCCACCGTTGCCACCGGCTGCACGTTGTGCGCGGGTAACTTTCGCAGTTGCACTGCGAAGTGATGGACCTACTTCATCAACTTCAACTTCAAAGACGGTGCGCTTTTCGCCCTCTTTTGTTTCATATGAACGTTGCTTTAGGCGACCCGAAAGAATGACTCGCATACCTTTTGTCAGTGACTCGGCAACATTTTCTGCTGCTTGACGCCAGATCTGACATTGAAGGAAAAGGCTCTCGCCATCTTTCCATTCATTAGTTGCTTTATCTAAATAACGAGGAGTTGAAGCAACACGAAACTTTGCTACCGCCGCACCTGATGGTGTGAAACGTAGCTCTGGATCGTCTACTAAGTTGCCGATCATTGTGATTGTTGTATCTCCTGCTGCCATTTTTTCCTTCTCTCGTATCTACTCGTGGGTGCCGTGCTTTTTATTCTGGACGAATTAACTTCGTACGAAGTACTGATTCGTTTAGATTTAGCTGACGATCAAGTTCTTTAATCGCTGCTGGTTCGCAGTGCATATCTACAACTGCGTAAATTCCTTCAGACTTCTTAAGGATTTCGAATGACATACGGCGCTTGCCCCAAACATCGAGCTTGTCGACTGTGCCGCCGCTGTCTTTGATGATCTTGAGATATGTCTCAAGTGATGGTGTAACTGTTCTTTCTTCTAACTCTGGATCAAGAATGACCATTAGTTCGTAGTGACGCATGCGTTAACCCGACCTCCTCTGGACTAAGACGGCCACGGCATTTCCGTGACAGGAGGGTTAGTGCTCTCATTTCCCCAAATATATTTCAGTGGACTGACATATATAAAGAGGTGAAACAAGAGGCTAAGGGTAACTCTTGCCTGCCTCAAAGAGAAAATCGGCCAATTTGCCCTGTGAATCAGGCTTGTTTGGGGACCTCATGAGCAGGGCGCGGCGGACCAAAACCGCCACCAACGCAACTGTGGCGACAATACGCAGCAAGCTAATCAGCGCATAGCCAGTAACCGGCAAACCAAACCTGGCACCTGTCACGGTCGCCAGATGTTGCCAAATTGCAACGTGATAAATGACTTCACTAACTTGCCAGACCCAGAATGCCGGTAAGTCACGTTTGTCGATCAGGGCGATTAGTGCCAGTGGCGCTAACCATAAAACATATTGCGGTGAATACACCTTGCTAACGCAAGTGACGGCTGCGATAACAATGAAAGCTAATTGGGCGAGGGACGGAATGTAATCAAGTGAGAATAAGAAAATTCCTAAAGCTGCAACACAAGCAAGTAATAACAGAATTGAAAGATAATTCAAATTAGTTAGCCCAATGCCCAAAGCAGAGAGCGCATACCAAAGTGAACCCCAATCAGCTACACGCTCAATGTTTAACTTGTAGAAATACCACCAACCATCAAAGGTTGTTAGCGCTACCGGCAAATTGATAACTAGCCACGTCGCCAATGCAATACCTAAATATCGAATGGTTCCCTTTAGATTGTGGTTGCGGTAGAAAATGTAAATTGCTACCGGGATTAAGAAAACTGGAATAAATTTAGTTGCGATCGAGATTCCAATTGCTAAAGCACTTAAATCATATTGTTTGCGGTCAAACCAATAAATCGAAATCATCATTGTTGCAATTGCCCAAAGATCCCAATTGATATAAAGCGCTGCAATAACTGCGGGTGTGAATGAGAGTAGGTAACCAAACTGTGGGCGAATTCGAGCTGTAATCAATGCGACCCCAATAAACAAAAGAGCAAGGAGTGCGGCATTTAATATGTAATAAGTTGTGGTGACTTGCGCAATTTGCGCAGTTAAATACATAACTAAACCAGTAATGACTGGATACTCAACTGGTTGTTCACCGCTAAATGCCCAAGCACCGCTGCCAATTGAACGATTACCTAAAAGGCTCGGTAAGTCAGAGTAACAAGCGTGAATATATTGGCCTGGTGTAGCCCAATTAAAGCCAATACAAGGCGAGAATTTGGCATATGAAATAGCACTAGCAAGAAACGCGAATAAAACTATTGCGCGCGTTTTCAATTTAGAATCGTTTACTTCTTCTTTTGAACCTGAACGCCACCAGAAGTAAATACCACTGGATCTAGTCCGCCAATATTTGTTGGTGCCGGGAAATCCAAAACGGGTTCGCCCTTAAGTGCACCTTTCATAAATGATGTCCAGATTCGGGCCGGGAAACTTCCGCCAGTAACTGAGGTTAGTCCACCAATTCCTTTGAGGGATTGAGTTGCATCGTCACGAAATAGTGCAACGGATGCCGCAAGTTGTGGTGTGTAAGCGCTAAACCAAGCCGATGCGTTCGACTGGCTGGTACCAGTCTTGCCTGCAGCTGGTCTACCTAGTTTTAGCGCGGCAAAACCGGACCCACTAGTAACAACATTTTTTAAAGCATAAGTTAAATCTGCCATTACATCGGCTGCAAAAACTTCTTGAGTTTGTGATTTACCCTCGTAAAGCACGCCTTTATTTGAACCTAGGACTTGGCTAATTAAATATGGTTTAGCGTAAATTCCATTAGCCGCAAAAGTCGCGTAAGCACTTGCTACATCTAGTACATGTGGGCTAGCTACGCCAAGTACAACCGATGGGGTAGGCATCATTGCAATATTTTCTGGAATACCTGCACGTCTTGCGGCATCTACTACATTTTCTGGACCGACTTTTATTCCAAGAGGCACAAACACGGTATTGACCGAATGTGCAGTCGCACTAAGAAGCGATATTTGCCCCCAGCCCTCAAATCCATAATTAGCAACTTCATATGGCTTGCCCGCATCATCAAAAGTTTGTGGGCTATCACCGTTCCACATTGACGTTAATGGAATTCCTTGCTCGAGACCGGCAATAAGTGCGAATGGTTTAAAAGTTGATCCAGCTTGTGCAATCGCTTGCGTTGCATCGTTTAGTTGACGCGCTAAATAGTCTTTTCCGCCATACATCGCAATGATCTCACCGGTTCCAGGGCGAATCGCGACTAAACCAATATGCAAGTTATCTGGAGCTTTGGTAGGTGCTTGTTTATTAACCGCATCAACGGCTGACTGTTGTGCCTGTTGAGATAGCGTTGTTTTTACAACCAAGCCACCAACCATAATTTGATCTTCGGTAAAGCCAAATTTAATTAACTCTTTACGTACCGCTTCAATTATGTGTCCTTTGGGACCACTGAGTGATCCGGAAGTTGCTCGAGGTGCAATATAAGGAACCTTTAAACTGCCGGCTTTTTTCTCGGTTAACCAACCTTTTTCGACCATTCCTTTTACAACATAGGAAAACCGATTTTTCAGACGTGGACCGTTATCTTTATTAAAAGCTGGGTCATACAAACCAGGCGAACGCAGTATCGAGGCTAGCACTACCGCTTGTGAAACTGTAAGTTGATCTACAGTGCGATTAAAATATTGTTGCGCAGCCGTTTGCACGCCATAAGAGCCGCGGCCGAAATAAATAGTATTTAAATAATTTTCTAAAATTTGATCTTTAGATAGTTGGTTTTCTAACTTAATCGCAATCACTAACTCTTTGATTTTGCGCTGAATGGTGCGCTCTGAAGTTAAGAATGCAGTTTTTGAATACTGCTGTGTGATAGTTGAGCCACCCTGTAGTGATCCACCCAGCAAATTATTTTTTAGAGCGCGCAAAATTCCAATTGGGCTAAAAGCTCTATTGGTGTAGTAATCACGGTCTTCGGCAGCCATTACTGCCTCGCGCAGATGTAGCGGAATTTTGGTCAGCGAAACAATGGTTCGGTTTTGAGCACCTATGCGGCCAATCTCTTGACCGTTGGAATATTGAATGATGGTGGCTTGACTATTTACATATGCATTTGGATCTGGAATTGAAACCGTGAAGTAAGCAATTGCAAATAAGGTCGAACCTGCGACAAACCCAAAGCCGCCTAGGAAGATGGCAGCCCTGATAAACAATCGCTTCGAGAGCTTAAATGACATGGTTTAAGGCTACCCGCTAAGCCCAGTCGCTATCTTCAAGCGTTCGGGTATAACGGGGTGGTTTGCGTTCAACACCATCACCCAGGACAAATGAGACGCAGAGATGGTTCCAAGAACAATCGCGGCAAACTTCAACGATGTAAACTCGAAACTCACCATATTCTTTTTCCATTTGCCGCAGTTCATCGGCATTTTTAATACGACCTGAGTATTGGCCGAGTTGATCGCCAAAGGTGTACATAAGCTCAACCATTGAAACATGTTTACAAACCGGGCAGGGGCGAGTGGTTTTTACACCATGGAATTTAGCGGCACGCAGCAAATACGGATCAGCATCGCAAGCATTTACCGTGCCACGAAAGAGCGCTGCCAGGGTGGCACGCTTATCGAGTGAATAGTCGATGAACGAGCGTTGCGATTTCATTAAAGGTAAGAATAAAGGGTCTTAAGTAACTACGCTTGCCAACATGAACTTCTGGCAGTTGCTACGACATCCGCGGTTATCGCGACTGTTGTTGGTGCGCTGGATTGGCCAAGCAACCGATGGCATCTTCCAAGGGGCGCTCGCAACTTTTGTACTCTTTTCGCCTGAGCGCCAAGCCAGTGCGCTAAATGCCGCGTTAGCTTTTGCAGTTGTCTTACTTCCTTATTCGATAATTGGGCCTTTTGTCGGAACTGTGCTTGATCGGGTTTCTAGGCAGCGAGCTCTTTTAATTTCTAACTTTTCACGTGCTTTAGATCTTCTATTGATTGCACTCTTAGTTTTCACTGGACGAACTGGGTTAGAACTTACCGTTTTAGTGCTGATTGCATTTGGACTCAACCGTTTGATTTTGGCGGCTACATCTGCCGGCTTACCTTTATTGGTTGATCAACCTAATTTAATTTCAGCCAATGCTATGGCGGTCACCGGTGGCTCGGTTTTCTTGGTTTTAGGTGGCGGTCTGGGGCTCGGACTTCGCAAAATACTTGATTCGGTAGCAACTGCCGATCATGTCGATGCCTATTTAATTATCGCCGCAAGTTGTGGCTACGCGTTAGCCTCAACACTGGCGCTTCGTTTGCGCAAGTCGGAGATTGGCCCGCTAGAGCATGAACGTAAACCCGCTTCGCTTGCTCAAGGTTTTGTCGAATTGCGCGAAGGTTGGAAATTTCTTGGCGTTCATGTTGATGCAATGCGTGGAATTCTCGCTAATGGTCTTCAGCGAGGTGGTTTAACCGCCCTTACCTTGGTTGGTTTGATGTTGGAGCGCAATACTTTCAATGACCCTAATCAACCAGAGGCAGGTTTATCAGGATTAGCTCTAGCATTTTCGATCGCAGGCATCGGAATTGTTTTAGGCGCACTTATCGCACCATTTGGCGTTAGGAGATATGGCCGTCACAAGTGGATGCGAACCATGATGTTCTTGAGTGTTGTGGGCCCGCTACCTCTAGCTATTTGGGGAAACGAATCAACTTTATTTCTCGCCGCATTCTTGACCAGTTTGTTTGGACAAAGTTTCAAAGTAACCAACGACGCACTCGTTCAATCCAAAATTAACGACTATTACCGTGGTCGCGTTTTTGCCGTTTACGATGTTTTAGTTAATGCAGCGATTGTTAGTGGTGGTGTTATCGCCGCACTCTTGTTATCTGACTCCGGCCAAGGTTGGCAGGTGCCGACTTTGGTGTCAGTGGTTTATTTAATTACAGCTTTAAGGCTATTGCGACGCGGAAAATTTCTCCCACCAAGCAAGTAATTCTTCGGTTGCCGCTTCTTCACCTAATGGTCCACGCTCTAGTCGTAATTCAAGTAAGAAGTCGAGTGCTTTCCCAACTGTTGCTGAAGGTTTTAAATTAAGTAGCTGCATAACTGCGGCACCATCTAAATCAGGGCGTATTTTATTTAGCTCTTCAGCTTCCATTAGTCGTGCGATGCGGGCTTCTAGTGATTCATAAGCGCTAGCAAGCCGTTCGGCTTTGCGCACATTACGGGTAGTGCAATCAGCCCTAGTTAAGACATGCAAATGAACCAGTAAATCACCAGAATCACGCACATAACGGCGCACTGCTGAATCAGTCCATTCCCCATCGCCATATCCATGAAAGCGCAGATGCAGCGCAGTAAGGGTTTCTACTGATTCCACTACCTCGCTCGAATAGCGCAGTTTCTTAAGTCGTTCCCGGGCTAGGCGAGCACCAACAACTTCATGGTGGTGGAAAGAAACTCCGCCACCTTCAATAAGTGCGCGAGTTTTAGGTTTGCCAATATCGTGCAATAAAGCAGCTAACCTAATTATTAGGTTGGGTCCGCCTAATCGCTCTTCTTGCGCTATTGCTTGTTCTAATACCGTGATTGAATGTTCATAAACATCTTTGTGGTGGTGGTGTTCATCTATTTCTAATTTAAGTTTTGGGATTTCTGGAATTACTAGTGCTGCTAATCCAGTATCTACCATTATTGAAATACCGCGGCGCGGATTATTTGACATTACTAACTTAGTAAATTCATCGCGGATGCGTTCTGCCGACACAATAGAAATACGTGAAGCCATATCTTTCATTGCGGACAAAGTTGCTGCTTCGATTTCAAAATTTAATTGGCTAGCAAAACGCGCAGCACGCATCATTCGAAGTGGATCATCTGAGAAAGATTGTTCAGGTGTAACCGGGGTGCGCAGAATTTGTTTTGCTAAATCAGCTAATCCATTAAATGGGTCTATAAATTCAGGGTTGGTCGTTGTTAACTCAAGCGCCATGCAATTAACCGTGAAATCTCGACGCGATAAATCACCAGCAATATTGTCGCCGAATTCAACTTCAGGTTTACGACTTTCTGGATCATATTTATCGCTGCGATATGTCGTTACCTCAACCGTTGTATCACCGCGCTTTGCAGCAACGGTTCCGAATTCAATTCCGGTATCCCAAATATTTTCGCCCCAGATTTTTAAAATCTTTTTACTTTCAAGCGGAAGCGCATCGGTAGTGAAATCCAAATCGTTTCCTAGGCGCCCTAAAATTGCGTCGCGAACCGGCCCGCCAACTAAGGCCAATTTGTAACCAGCCGATTTATAGGCAGCGGCCAGTGAACTGGCTAGGGGGGCGCGTTCGATAAGCGAGCGAATAGCTATTTCGCCAGCGGCACCTAATGGACTCGTCACAATAGGTAAGGCTAGAGGACTACCCTTACTCCATGACCCCGGCACCTAGTGCGGGCAGCGAAGGTACGAAGAAAAAGCGGCGACGAAGACGTCCCGGCAATCGCGCCCCACAAGCAGTTACCACCTCAACCGATGGAAATTCGCCTGCGCCAAAAACACCAACTAAAGGTTTAAGTAACCCGGCAAACAAGAGTGGTCCTGAGCGTCGTCCTTATGCCAAACGCGTTGATGAAGTTAGCGCAGGCGGTTTGGTGATCGATTTTTCTGGAACGCGTGGGCTTTTGATCGGTCGAATTGATCATAAAGATGCATCTCGTGAACGTTTGCTTTGGTCTTTGCCTAAAGGGCATATCGAAGCTGGTGAAACTCCAGAGCAAGCCGCTATTCGCGAAGTGCAGGAAGAAACTGGCATAACTTCAGAGATCACAAAATCTATTGGTGTGATTGATTTTTGGTTTATGGCTGGCGGAAAAAGAATTCACAAAACAGTTCACCATTTTATTTTTAAAGAAGTCTCCGGTGAACTAACTCCCCAAATTACTGAAGTTGATGAAGTTTCTTGGTTCCCACTCTCTGAAATTGTTGAGCGGTTAGCCTACCCAGATGAAAAGAAATTGATCGCGAAAAGTGGCGAGATCACCTTATGAAAAGAGTTTGGTTAGTTCTGGCATTAATTCTCGGTCTGCAATTTACATTTCTACCTACCCAAGCTTCAGAAACAAAGGTAATTAGATTAGTTACTGAACCAAATCGTAATTTCAGTGGTTATTTTTATAGCGATGATTTAGCTACTCGGTTAGCACCGAACGGCGATTTAGGTAAATTAGTTTTTAATCCAGACAATCGGCCACGAGTTTGGGTTGTTGATGCCGCGTTTATTGACGATGTTATTGCGATGAAAGAGAAATATAAAATTGGGTTAGTGGGTGGCGAAAAGATTGATGGTGCTGGATCTGTTGTTGCAGCGAATTGGTTGAATCAATTTTCGTTCATTAGTAGTAGCGACCAAGTCGTCGCATTACCCTATGGAAATCCCGCTTATCGGTTACTTAAAAATTATGCCCCCGGCGAATTGCATTTCTATTATTCCAATGCAAACCAACGATTAGCCAGTTTTCTCGCTCGCCCGGTAACAAGTGATAAATCAGGCAGATATAGCAAGGGTTCACTAAAGGGTAATGATGCTTTGCGTAAAGATTACGCTGAAAATCGCAGAGCACTAACTACGCTAGATCGAGTCGTAGATGCCCCTGAACTAACCACTTTAAGGTTGCAAATAGCTCGACT
>Ga0214921_10003696_pt1 | contig 23158 bp, 18 predicted proteins | sample LL1505_MetaG_FD_177992 | JGI IMG/M metagenome (GOLD analysis project Ga0214921, IMG submission 177992) | Freshwater microbial communities from Lake Lanier, Atlanta, Georgia, United States - LL-1505 | ecosystem: Environmental > Aquatic > Freshwater > Lake | place: USA: Georgia | collected... | reverse complement strand
GGGTTCATCGTGTATAAGTATATATTTTATAATAATTAATCATATTATTTTACGTAGGATTTTAAATTCAATTTTTTATAGTGCTTTTAATGTAAGAATGTCATAAGGTAAAAATATTTTTATTGTACTAGTTGCATCCAATCATATGACTTTTAAGAAAAATAAAAATGATGTGTCACAGGAAATATATCAGTGTTCAATGGTGATAGTTGTGTGATCTTTATTGTACTAGTTGCATCCAATCATATGACTTTTAAGAAAAATAAAAATGATGTGTCACAGGAAATATATCAGTGTTCAATGGTGATAGTTGTGTGATCTTTATCTATTTGTACATGCCACACACTGATCATAAAATATAATGTACAACAATATTATGACAAATGCTCAAATCAGCATATGACGATAGGGATTATGATGTTGATATAATACCAAATAATAAACTTAGAGTACTATTAATATCTGATCCATTAGTTGCTACAACATCTGTAGCAATGATAGTAAATGTAGGATATTTACAAGATACATTAAATGGAATGGCACATTTTTTGGAACATATGTTATTTATGGGTACAAAAACACATCCTAAGGAACACTATTTTAATGAATTTATTTTAAAACACGGTGGATCAACAAATGCATTTACTGCACATGATAATACATGCTATTATTATAGTATACAACAATATGCATTACTTGAAAGCTTAGATATATTTTCCCACTTTTTCATAGATCCACTATTAGACAAATCAAGTGTTGAAAGAGAAATGTCAGCTGTTAACTCAGAACATGAAAAAAATAGAAATGATGATGGATGGAGACATGAAGACATTATAAAAGTGTTATGTCATCCTGATCACAGTTATAAAAAATTTGGGACAGGATCTTATGATACATTAAAGGTGCCTGATATTGATGTTCACGTGAGACAATTTTATGATGACTATTATTTTGCTGAAAATATGACATTAATGATAATATGTAATCAGTCGATCAAAGAAATAAAAAAACCGGTATATGAATGTTTTAAACATATTAGAACAAATCCATTGGGTACAACTTGTCCCAGAGATGGAACAAGAATTTCAGGACCAATATTAAAATCCAGTGCAATTATCAAAGTTGTTCCAATTAAGAATATTGAACGAATAGTAATGTATTGGGAAACATTTTCTTTTAATAATAATGTCAAATCATCACCTGTGGATTTTTTTTTATATTTACTAGGTCATGAGGGAAAAAACAGTTTGCAATATGTATTAACACAAAATGGCTATATATCAGGTTTATTTGTTGATGTTGCCGATTCTATTAATGATAGAAGCTTAATTCGTGTCAGTATGACATTAACACCTGATGGTGCAAATAATCAAAATATTGTGATTAATAGTGTATATGCATACATTGATTTAATTACTAGTCAACTTAATTCAAATCAAATGGTAAATCTTTATAATGAATATATGGAATTAGAAAAACTTCAATATAATTACAAAAGAAAAATGGATGGAGAGACAACAATTATGACATTGGTTAAAACATATATTACATATAATGTAAAGTTGTCAGAAATATTGGCATTTAAAACACTTTCAGTTTCATTTGAGAAAATAAAACATAACATGGAAAAATTATTAAATCAAATTAAGCCAGAATTATGTACTTTTGTATTAAGTTCACAAAAATACACAAATGTTGCAAATCAAGTGGCTCCTCATTATGGCACAAAATATGTGATTGTCAATACAATCATTCCCTATGATAAAAACACAATAAAATCAGTATTACATTGTTTTGAATTACCCCCTAAAAATAAGTATATTCCATCATCATTTGACCTAGTAAAAGGTAATGTGACAAGTGTACCTACACCACTGTATGATGATAAATGTGAAGTATATTGGAAACATGATACATCATTTAAGTTACCCACAACTAGTATTATTGCTAGAATTGATATACCGCGGGCAATGAAAACAGTTAAAACATATGTCACAAGTTTAATTTATTTTAATGGAATTATGGATATGATTAATCATGAACTTTATTTGTGTAATATGGCTGGCTATCAAATTAGTGTATCAATGACAGACAGCATTCTTTATGTTTCAATTGATGGATTTTCTGATAAAATAAAAAATGTGTGTGACTTTGTGATCAATTCAATTATGAATAGTACACTAGATGAAATTAGTTTTAAATCAGCAAAATTTTATTTAGAGAAAAATGATGAAAACAGTATTCATAAAAGTCCATATATTACAGTCAATGAAATTATGTCTAAACATACACTGTTAAAATATTATGATAGCAATGATAGACTAGGAATAATTAATAAAATAACTAAGATGGATATTGACACCATATTAAATGAACTATTGACCATTTCATCTGTAAAATTAATGGTTTGTGGAAATGTACTAAAGGAAGATGTTACTGAAATAAAAACTATGTTCAAGAAATTTATGCCATCATACATGTATGTACCATCACTTATTGATAGTGACAAGATGATGACAATTATATCAGCAATACCACCAGTAATCAAACCGACAAATACACATTATGAAAAAAATGTAGCAATGGCTTATTGCATTGAATTATGTAAACTCAAAATGGGTGTAACAGAAAATTGGAATAAAATATTCTGTATAATATCTTTGTTGGATAATATGATAGGTGATAAGTATTTTGATGCACTGCGAACCCGCGAAGAATTTGGATATGTTGTTAATGGTAAAAGTAAACAAATGGGGGATCCACGATTTTACACATATTATTATAAATTCTTGGTTCAATCACCGACAAAGTCGCCAAGTGAAATAATTGCTAGAACTGAAATATTTATTGAAGAATATGAAAAAATTTTAATGTCCACTACTGATAATGAAATACATGAATATGTTCAGGGATGTGCTGCATCGTTCAAATTTCCATTCACTAATTTGTCGGAATTGACAAGTTACTATTTTAGTCAGTTTGAACAAGATTATTACAAATTTGATCTTAAACAAGTATTAATAAAAACATATGAGAACCTGACAAAGACAGATATTGTAAACTTTTATAAACAAACTTTCATGGAAAATAAAAAGTCAATAGTATTTGCAATAGATAGGTTGTAAATATATATGAAATCTATTGGCTATTTATTTAAAAAAGTAACTCTAAATAAAAATTGAATAACACGTTTGATTTTTAAAAGTATATGTGCAAACTATCATATAATAAATAAAACAATTAACAATGTAATAATTGTATGATGAACATTAAGTATTTTTATTCCGTCATATAGTTTTATCATTGACGCTTATTTTATTGGTTTATATGACCATTGGTATCCTATCACATAAACCAATAAAATGAATAAATAAAAAAACAATAAGAATAAATATTAGTTCCTATTGTTTATCATAATATTGTTATTTTAATGGTCTATTTTATTGTTCCATGTGATCGGCGTACATGTCTTTCCAATAAAAATCAACAATACGCAACATTTGGTTTATAATAAAATTATGTTTACTTATGACATTTTTACATTGCAATCATTAAATAAAAATTGATATTTCCACCATATGCATAAACAACACATAAATTTTATATTAACCATATTATGACCGATACAAAGCTTGACAATGTGTCTTATTCTGATGATGATCTAGATGAGTCTTTTGACCAGGACCAGGAGATTACTAATATGCAGGCCAAAATGGACAATGAGAAGAGTCCTGCAGAAATAAATCTTGGAAATGGAATTAGTGATGAGAGGATGGAAGCTACACTAGAGCAGTTAAAAAAGTTACCCCGTGATAAATTACTCAACTTTCTTGCTAACTTGAAACAACAGGTGAGTGGAAAAGAGGGAGATCATAAATTTATCACAGCAGAAGAATCCAAACGAGAGAATTATCGTAATGCTCTCAGGCAAAAGTTGGATCAAATGAAACTGCAACGCTCAGGAAAGAAAGCAATGCAGCGTAAATTGGATGATTTAAAGGCTGCTGAGTCCGAAAAAACCGGTGATACTGCAGGTACTTTGCCAACAGTTCATGAAATTTCTGATTCTGGAAGTGATGAATCTGAAACAGAAAAAGTGGCAGATCCAGAAAAACCAGCCAAGACATTAAAAAATAAGAAACGTCGTGAGAGAAGAAAACGTAATGCTGTTAAATCATTGCAATCTTGAACTTAGTTTTGGAATGGTATTAAAGTGTGTATTCATTGATTTTGTAGTTGTTGTATGATTAGCTATTATTTTTTTAGTTTCCTCTTCCATTTCTTTTTTCATATTTTCAAGCTTAGCATCAAATTCTCTGGTCAATCTTGCTAAATCTTCTTCAGAAGTTGCACATGTGCCAGCTGTTGCAGATGCACATGATTTATCCATGATGCTGCATGTTACTTTATTTATTTTTTTACTCTGGGAGCATAATTCATTCATCATCTTTTGCATCAACATTAAAATTCTTAAAATATCAACTCTAATATCAGCTACTACATCACATAAATCTTTTGATTCTTCTTCTACTGTTCCATCACCAGGTAAACTTTTACTGGAATCACTTATATGACATGATGTTTTTTTCTTTTTTAAACATTTTAATTCATTGTTTAATTGGTCTGTTATATTTATTGAATCATTACATGATGAATCACTATCTGAACAAATACTGCTTGACATTTATACTGTATAATTTAGTGACTCATAATTTTTTATAAGTTTTTATAAGCTCATCATGATATCATAATGAATTATAGAATGATTGAACTATTAAAAAAGTGAATATTTCCACTTAAACAAATTTTATGATTTATTCTTATTGAATAATAGTCATGAATGGTATATGTGATCATAAATATACTCAGTTTAAACATATTTTATCAGGATGTAGATCAATATTGGATGCTTATTACTTTGCAGATATATATGTCAAAAGGAATCCTGAAATGAAAAATATTATTCACAGTATGATTAATGGCAAACGATATGAAAATGTCTTAGATTTTAGGACAATGAAAAATGTATTATATGATATTAGTAAAATACAATATCAGGATGATGCTGATAAAGTAATTGATATGATGACAAAAAAAACAACTGATAGTACACAACTAAAAACTTTATCAAGATCAGCTAAAGTGAAACCAGTGAGACAAATACAAAAAAGTGATACTGAAATTGCACAATATGATCCTAAAAATATTCGATATGTTAAAATAAAAACATTTGATTATGAAACATATGCAGACACTGTCACTAAACCATGTCCACATTGTAATCATAATTGTACAGCTAGTGCAGATGCATCATATTTAATATGTGGTTACAGTGATCCAAAAATGGGATATGATTGGGATGGTTGTGGATGTGATTGGTGTTTTAGATGTGGAAAATTGTTATGTAAATCATGGGAAAATAATAAATTATTTGTTGACCAAAATTGTATCCATAATGATGAATGTTGCAGAAAACATGCAAAGGAACACAATAACAATTATCCTAATGATTATTGCCAATGTAGTAATGATAATGTAAAAAGACAAATTGTATAAAATGAGTTTGATATAAATTGTATATTATAAATAAGTATAATATATGACTTTCCAAATCAGTGTTGAAAACCAGTATGTACCATCTGTAAATCCATCTGATATTTCGCGAGAATTTTGCAATTTGTATTATAGTTTCATAATTACCAGAGGGTTATCATCAGTTTTGCAAATGTTTGCTCCCAATGTTAATTGCAATCTAAACGGTATTGAATTTGTTGGTATGCATAATGCTATTGTTAAATTTGCAGAAACAGGTATTGCACGACTTAATTATGATCGCATATCATGTATTTATCAACTTTTGACCAATGACACATTATTGATGCAGGTTACTGGATTGTGTCAGGGAATTACCTACCATAATTGTTTCACAGAATGGAAACATTTTAGTGAAACCTTTGTGATGAAGTGTTATCCAGGCAATAAGGGTATCATTGTGAACTATATATTTAAATTTATCTAATAAAATAAGTTACTGTTTTCCATTTTTCACACTATCATACAGTTTTTTTTGTTGTTCAATAAGTATTTTAAATTGATCAATATTTTTTGTTACATATTTTGCAAGAATATCAATATTGTCAAATATTACACTAACACCTTTATCCAATACAAGTCCAAATTTGTCATATAATACATTATTATTAGTATCAATTTTGTCAACAAGATTTAATGTTTTTACCATTTCATCAAGTTCTTTTTTTGTGGCTGATTCTATTTCCATAAATTCTGGTTTACCGGGAAGTGTGTCAAAACATATTTCTGTATTACCAATGTGCCAAATTTCTCTTATTTTTTCATAATAATATCTTGATATGCATCCCAAACCCAACAAGATATTTTTACCCATTTCAAAATCATTTATTATGACTTCACTCTCACTTGCAAATTTTGACCCTGCATAATTTTTATATGTCATTGTTATTCGGTGTCCTTCATCTCTAATTCTAATATATGTTTTCTTTTTTTTGCGTGGATGACTGAACACCATCACTTTAAAAATAAAGTGACCCATCTTTTTGCCATTCAGTTGAATTATCTTATCCAATATTAACTTTTTATCATAATTACTAATTTTATATTCATACTCCAATGGCATATACTATTATGTAATAAATTAAATTTTTTTCGTCTGGATACCAGATTTGAACATGGTGTAATTCACATCATATTTTGATTTACTGTAAACTGCAAAAACTACTCTTCTGAAACAACCCCAATATTTTTGTAGACATTTATTAAAGATTTGTATAACCTCAGCTGGTGGATTACCATAAGCACCACATCCTAATGCACCTAAGATCAATATCTCATGATTATTTGCATATGCAGCTTTGAAAATATTATCAATAATTATTACCATCGCATCATAATCTTTTTCATAATATTGGCCCTTCATTGTCAATATTGGTTTTCTGAGTGCAGCTGCGGCGATTGCTGCAATTGTAAATGGCACTGATAACATATTGTAAGTCTTATCTTTAATAACTGTGACTTTGGGTGTGTAAATGGTATCACCAATATTTAATGGATAAAATTTATCAGACAATGACACAAAATAATTACTCCTTCTAAATAATTCTTCTTCTTGTGCCATTGCTCCTCCTTTTACACCTCCTCCTGCTGCATAACATGAAGCCATATTTAGGATCACAACATTACCGGTGCCAACAAATTTACTGGCTGCTTCAAATGTGTCCTCATTTATAACATCAACTGTCATTGAATCAAATTTTGGAGCAAGTGTATCAGCTAGTAATGATGATTTATATGTAGTAGACACTGATCCCTTCTTAAGATCAGCTGAAACTCCAACTTTTGTACATTGATAAATAGTGTCTTTGTAAATGTTAATAAGATCGTGTCTTCTCATGTAAAATGTGTAATATGATGTAATATAATAAAATGCATTATGCAACCAAATATCAATTTTTATTTTGTCGTGCAATTATAGTTTTTATAAAGTATGACAGATACTGAAACACAACATGTTGATGTAGAGCTTATTACAACCATACCAGAATTAAAAAGTAGAAAAATAAATCCGTCAATATTTGGCATAAGAGTAACTAGATTTAAATTTAGTGATGATATAGATGATCTTCTAACTTTAAAATTTACAAGTAAATATACGGATGAAGAAAAACATTGGATTCGATCGCGTGCATTCCTCGAAATGTATAATGATTTTTCAACCAGACATGATCTAACTAAATTAATTAATGACATATCCAATTTTGATAAAAACTCTACTGGTCTAATGCAGGTATATAAAAACATGTTAGAAGGCTTATATTTAGCAGAATCAACAGCTCTATTAAAAAAATATAATGATTTTTCAACCAGATATGGTCTAACTAAATTAATTAATAACATATCCAATTTTGATAAAAACTCTACTGGTCTAATACAGGTATATAAAAACATGTTAGAAGGCTTATATTTAGCAGAATTAACAGCTCTATTCAAAAAATATAATGTCATCAACAAATACAATGTCATTAGAAATGAATTAGACAACAGATATGAATATGCTATGATAGATGATCTATATGTCAAACCCACAAATGCTATAATGACATTAAAGGATCTCTTTCCTGCACAACGACCAGATTTTTTAATTTTGCCACCAGGTGTTTATTTGATGGAACGTAATAAAATATATGGTAAAACACATTTTGTGATTCTATTATCCATTCAATATCAAGAATTAAAATTTTTATTTACCACTATGCAAGATAATAAGTCATATCATTTTGACTGTATCTATATGTCAAGTTGTCAACGACGTGGGGTTGCAGAAACATGTTATGTAGATGTGGAGAACAATATAAGATATTTTCAAGGAATGTGTTATGAAATAGAACCAACGTACTCACTTAATTAAAAAATTGATTACATATATTTATTGTATGTTCATCTAATAAATAGACCTATTATAACCAAATGTCAATCATTCAGGAAATAAGTCTTGAGGATATCAAAACAAATCCTCAAAATTACAATTCAAATAACCACTGGGTCGGTGGAAAATTGCCAGATGATTACAAGTCAATAAATCATCAAACAGAATCTCAATTTTGGTTACACAAGTTTAGATCAACTTTTGAAACCTTTGAATTTTCACCATCCGATTTGGCATTCTTCAAGAGCATTTTGGGCATTACCAGAATGCACAATAAAATTTCTAACATACACAAAGAAGATATCATGGACATTGTTGAAAAATACAAGGATGTTAAAGCACTTTTGAAAGGTGGGAAATTTATTAGGACTGAAGGTGTGAGCTTGAAATATGGTAAACATGGTGTCAAACCATATGACAATTTGTATGATATCATTGAATCAATTCTTACATCTCCTGATGGCCATTGTCCCATTTATCCAACAACAGACAAACTAAAATTGTATATTGTACCATGGGTCAATATCAACAAATTCAAAGAATTCAGAGTGTTTGTGTGTAATGGTAAACTGACTGCTATTTCACAACAACATCTTTATGAATCTAATGATCTACTAAAGGACTTGTCGGATGATGATCAGCATGATTTGATTCATAAATGGATTACAATTATTATTGATGCATGGTTCAAAGAAATAAAAGGTAAGATTGATCATATGTCCAGCTATGTTTATGATTTTGCCATCTTGGATGATGATAGTCCATATTTTATTGAGATTAACCCATTTGGCAAGGAATATTCATCAGGTTCATCTGCTTTTCATTGGTTGACTGATGAAGACAAGCTGTATGGCAAAGATGATATAGTATATTTTAGGTATGTGGTCTAAAGATTCTATTTATTTATTAGATCATAATGAAAATTGTATCTTGGAATATTCTTCATATTGTACATGAAAAAAACTATGTTGGACCAGAAAGTTTGGTCATCACTGAATATCCTGATGAAAGTGTAAGAGTTGGTAAAATTATTGAGTATATTAAAAATGTATATGATAAAAATGATAACATAGTTATAAATTTACAAGAGGTACCAGGTGATGTATTTGATGGACTAGAAAAAGTAATTAATCCAGATCATTTTACTTATCACACATATCAGAGAGTACCATCGATAAAGAATAAAAATAAAATGGATCCATATTTCAATATGAATGAAAGCCTAGTGACAATTATAAAAGGAACAAAAATTGTTAGTACAACTGTCACTAATTTTGAATCTGGTAAAGCAGCATTAATCAATAAACTGGGTAATAAGCTATCAATTTATAATGTTCATATGCCTTTTAAATTTGCAGATAAAGTAAAAATAACTAATAGGACAATAATATGTGGGGATTTTAATTGTGATATGAATGAAGCAGAAACCATATTTCCAGGATTTTTATGTTTTGCAAATTATAACACTACTTTCATAACCAGAAGAAACAATCTAATTAGTATTGCCAAATATGATCACATTATGACTAATTTTAATCCTGCACATTCTGATCTACTTGTTGACAAAATAGATTTGTCTGATCATTATCCTGTTTCATCAACACTTTATGACGTTATCTAAATAAGTTCATGTTTACATTTAAATTATAAAAAAGTAATTAAAGTATGGCCGAAACGCAATATGGAAAATTCACTGAAGATGATTTAGAAATAGATGTAGCTAATTTTGATGGTGCATGCATAATGACATTATTCCGGAAATGTAATGAAAGAATAGAACATATTGGTCGCTACATGATAAATTTTTACATATTCACTGGTGAATATTGGTATGAGCGTTCTCAAGTATATTATGATGTTACTTTATGTTATGTTTGTGTAGCAGTAGATAATTATGGTGAATTTGTTACTGGGATATTTGATGATACGATAATTGTTAAATGGTTAACGCTAGACAATCTGAAGGAGGTCAAACCAAAAATTACCTATAATTCATTTGATTATAAAAAACCAGAAGAATATGATACAGATGCAACAGTATTAACATATGATTTAATTGACCTGATTCATTCAACCAATTACACCTTACAATGGTCTACTTACAATACAGAAAACCATCATGACAATATAATTCCACTGATGACTAATTTTTTTGTACCATATCTTGGACAAGTCAGAAAATTGTCAAGTTTGAATCATAATAATGTTTGTCTATAATTACTTTTATTTTATGTTTACACACCATAAAATAAAAATTGATATAAAATAAAATAATACAATCATTGATAAATAATCAAATCAATAGATACTTATGGAAGAAGTATATGCTAGAATCAAAAAAGCAAAAGTAACCGGGTCAATACTTTTGGATTTATCGCACTTGCATTTGACCGAATTGCCAGAAAATTTATTTGATGGATTATACACTATACAAATACTAAACTTGTCCTATAATCATTTGAAGACATTACCAGAAAATATATTTGCTCCACTGGTGAACCTACAAAAATTAAATCTACATTATAACAAAATAGAATATTTGCCAGAAAAGATATTTAGGTCATTAGGGAAACTGCAAAATTTAGATCTTTCACAAAATATAATAACTGTATTACCAGAAAAAATATTTAATTCACTAATCAATTTGCAAAAATTAAACATGTATTATAATTCTTTGGAAACAATGTCTGATGACTTATTTATTGCACTGGGGAAATTAAACAAGCTGGTATTGGGGCGTAATTCAATAGAAATTATATCAGAAAATTTATTCAAGCCATTGAACAATTTGCAAATATTGGATATATCTCATAATTTTTTGCAAACTGTACCAGACAATTTGTTTTTTTCACTGACTAAACTAAAATGGTTAGGTATACACACAAACAAATTAAAAAGATTACCAGAAAAATTATTTGATAAACTGATCAAACTAGAAATATTGTACATGAATAATAACAATCTAAAAAGATTACCTAGAAAACTATTTGTATCAGCAATTTCATTGCAAGAATTATACATATCCAATAATGAATTGATTAGATTACCAATAAATCTGTTTGCATCATTGAAACAATTAAGAATCCTCTTTATGACCAGCAATAAAATAAAGCGATTACCCGAGAATATATTTATGCCATTACATAATCTTGATACATTGGTACTATACGGCAATAACTTATATGAATTACCAGAAAAACTATTTACACCATTGACTAATATGCAGACATTAAATATAGCATCTAATAAACTAACCATTTTACCAGAAAATCTATTTGCATCACAAAATAGATTACATGGATTGTATATTTATGAAAATAAATTGAAAAATTTACCAGAACCATTATTTGTTCCACTCCAAAATTTAGAGTCATTATGTATACATAATAATAATCTCACTAACTTGCCAGTGTCTATTCTGAATTGTCAACACATGCGACAATTTTCGTATAGAGGAAATGAAATGACACTGGAAATAAGATTTCAAAGGTTTATCAACAGAATGAACAATTACAATAATCATGGCATTTTTAAAGATAGCCAAAATATTCATGCATCCAGTATTCAAACCACAGCTAAACAATCTATTAATGCATTGTTCAAAGATACCTATGATTGTGCCAAAGATGAGATTGTTAAAGAATGTATAACTTGGTCTATTCATTGTTTTCCTGATCTTTTGTCATATTTAGATGACAAAGATGTTCATTCCACCTTATATGTCTCTTTTTATGATGTATTTGTTAAAGTCTTTGGTCGTATTATGAGTCATCCTAACAAAATTGATATTATTCACAGACTAGATGAGGAATTAAAAGAAAGTGAGTGTAAATGTTTTACAGGTAGACTAACAAGATTAGTGAATTGTTTAGTGGGCTTTTATGATGATATAGTTATTGGCATTTCAGACAGTGAAAGAATTAGTACTATTATTTTGTCAACTTTAGATGGTAGAGAGATGAATGATGAGTTGAAAAAGATATGTATTGATAAGTTGAAAGATATTGATATTAGTGATGAAGAAATTGCTAAATGGTTGCCATAATTTATTGTTCTAAAAATTTGATATTATCATTGGCTATGTGATAAATTATTTTATTACCAATGTATTGACATATGACTGAATTTAATCATGATTCACTATTTGACAAATTAAAAAGTGATATAGAAGCTATATGTAATGCCAGTGTAGATGAATATAAAAAATCGGTGGCATCTAAACTTGGATCCGATGATTATACACCTAATTATGGGATTGTAACTGACAAATCATTGGGTATAGTTAGTAATCATTGCTATAAATTATTTGAAGGTTGTCAAAAAGTTATAGAAGATAATGGTCACTATATGATTCATTTTTTTCATTTTAATTGGCCATCAACACAGTCTGAACTTGGATATTTGTTCCATGATTTGTGTTTTGCAATTGACAATTATGGTGATTATGTTGTGGGCACTGCTAATAAACATGAAACACACCAGATGTTTTTTCCACATATCAGTGAACTAAACACTTACTCTAAACAAAATTTAAAAGATCTAAATCACTCCACACCTATTAAAAAAGAAAAAGGTAAGTATCCCCTGCCGAATATTTTGATTGATGCTATTAAAAACATGCATTTTGACCTAACCGATGTTACTGCACCTGCCAGAGATGCATTGGGATTAACAGTATCAGTATTTTTAACTGAAATATGTAAAATAGCTAAACATTATCACATGAGGTTTGTAAGATTTGAAAAATTATTCAAATCTGATGATTTTGAAAAGTATGATGATGTTGTATCAATATTGGATGGAACCACTAAAGAATTAAATGAAATGCAAAAGAGAGTGATTGATTTAGAATTTGCATTGAGTGATATGAAAAAGTTACTTTTAGAAAAAGATAATGAGATAGCAAGGGGGTGTGATAAATTGAAGACCATAAAAGATAGTTACATGAAATTGATAGATAGTCTAGAGGATGTATAGTTTGTTTATGAAAAAATTGATTCTCAAAGTTTCAGATGATGCTATTGTTATTTGACATTTATTATATACAATGGCGTCATCTATTGTCCAACTTGTTGAAGACAAGACCTATTGTGGGCATGAGAAAACTATTCTAGAGAAATGGAAAACAAAAAAAACATATGAAACTGTTCAAAAACATGCAAAAACATTTGACAAAAAGTTTGATTTTGTTGATGGTCCCCCATTTGTCTCAGGTTCTCTGCATCTTGGCCATCTGATGATCGGTGGACTCAAAGATACAGTTCTCAGACATCAATTCAAGAGTGGTTATAGATATACTAACAAATTGACCTTTGATACACATGGGTTGCCTTCAGAAAGCATGGTACAAAAGATACTATCTGTATCGACAAAAGAAGAAATTGAGGCAATTGGGCTAGCAAAATTTAACAAGGTTTGTAAGGATACTGTTAATTCATTGGCAAGCTCATGGGAACCAATTTATGATTCTATTGGTAGAATGACCGATTTCACAAACACATCCAAAACAATGGATGTACCATTTATGGAATCCGTTTGGTGGTGCTTTAGCCAATTTTGGAAAAAAGGTTTGGTTTTCAGAGGATCAAAAGTAATGCCATACTCCTATTCCTGCATTACACCGCTATCTAACTTTGAGGCCGGACAAAACTATAAGGATATCAAAACTGAAACTATTTATGTTTCATTCCCTCTTAAAGATGATGCAAACAGATCATTTGTTGCCTGGACTACAACTCCATGGACCTTGGTTGCAAATGTTGCGCTTTGTGTCAATCCTGATCTGCTCTATGTATTGTGTACTGATAGTGATGGCAAAGAATATATTGTTGGTGAACCATCTGTTGCAAACCTAAAAAAAGAGTTTGTATCAGTTGTTCCATTCAAAAAGGGTTCAGAAATGGTTGGCATGGAATATGTGCCGTTGTTTACTAACCTTGATTTCAAATATCATAAGGTACTGGCAGATACATATGTTAAGAATTCATCCGATATTGGAACATGTATTGTTCATTTGGCTCCAGCATTTGGAGAAGATGATTATAATGTGTGTGCAGCAGCTGGCATTGTAGATTACAAAATGATTGATTCACTGTGTCCAATTGATGAATCTGGTAAGTACACCAGTATTATGGGGGATCTATATGGTATGCTTGTATTTGATGCTAGTAAAAAAATTATTAAGGATCTGCGAACACGTGGCCATATTGTGAGGCAGCAAACCTATGAACACAGCTACCCCCACTGCTATAGGAGTGATACTCCACTCATTTACCGTGCCACATCAAGTTTTTTCATTGATGTTCCCGAAATTAAGGATCGTATGATGGAACTTAATGCCACCATTAATTGGTGTCCTCCAGAAGTTGGATCTAATAGGTTTCACAATTGGCTCAAGGATGCCAAACCATGGTGTGTGGCTAGGAATCGTTATTTTGGTACCGGAATTGCAGTGTGGGAGTCTGAAGATGGGGAAGAAATGATGTGTATTGGATCGGTTGATGAACTAATGGAACATGCTGTCAATCTAACAGAACGACCAACAGATATTCACCCAGAGTTTATCAATGATATTATTCTCAAGTCCCCAACATCGGGAAAACTGCTAAAAAGGGTTCCATTTGTATTTGATTGTTGGTTTGAATCAGGGTGTGTTCCATATGCACAAATTCATTATCCATTCGAAAACAAAGAACTGATTGATGATTGTGGTGACTATCTCTGTGATTTCATTGCAGAAGGGCTTGACCAGTGCCGTGGATGGTACTATACACTCATGGTTTTGTCAACAGTCATCTCTAACAAACCACCGGCTAAAAACATCGTGTGCACTGGTCTCATTCTGGATGAAACGGGTCTTAAGTTTTCAAAAAAGTATGGCAATTTCGTCGATCCGTCAGAGCTGATCACAAAGTATGGAGCAGATGTATTGAGATTGTATTTGTTGAGTTCCCCTGTTATCCATGCAGAACCATTGCTATTTAGTGAGAAGGAAGTACTAAAGGTTAAGCAGAGGATTATTCCGTATGTCAACAGTGTCAAGTTTTTCATTGAGCATTACATTAACTTTACCAGAACACATGATCCAAGTCTAGTTCAATATCTAGAAACCAATCAGGATGATCTAAACATTATGGATCAGTGGATTCTCGAACGATGTACACAATTGAAGACATCCGTTATCAGACACATGAACAATTACACTGTTGACAAAGCATGTCAACAATTGATTGATTTTGTTGAGGATCTGACAAACTGGTATGTTAAGTTTAACAGGGATCGACTGAAGGGTTTGTGTGGTGTTGATGATTGGAAGACATCTTTGTCTGTACTATTTACTGTTTTGATTGATTATGTTGTATTCAGTTCATCATTCATGCCATTCCTGAGTGAACATCTATTCACACAGTTAAAACATATTGCACCAGCAAGATTTGCATATGATTCGGTTCATCTAATGACTTATCCAACAAGCCATCATGATTATCATATTAGTGAGGTATTTGAAAGGTTGCAGAATTTGACTCGTATGATTAGATCACTCAGAGATTCATCTCCTAGTCATACATCCGTCAAGACACCTATCAAACAATGTACAGTCTATCATCATACTCAAACATATCTAGATAGTGTCAAGCCATTGATTACATTGATCCAGGATGAGGTCAACGTAATTGACTTTGTATTTGAGGTACTGAATGATTCTCAAAATTGTTTTGTCGGAAAACCCAACAACAAGAGCATTGGGACTAAGTTTAGGAAAAATGCAGGTACTGTCAGAACATTTATTGAGACATTGACTCAAGATCAATTGAAATGGTTCCATGACGAGGTTTTGACTGGTACTAGTCCTACATTTACTATTCCAGATGTCGGTGATGTGACAACTGATGAATTAAGTGTGTCTGTCGAAAGGAAGGTTGAAACAAATTCATCGATTAAGTATTTGCAGGGTGAAAATACCATGATTAGTGCCGATATGACATATGATGATGTAACACATAATTTGTATCAAGCAAGATTGTTTACAGTTATGATTCAGAACACAAGAAAAGAAATGATGTTGCGACCTTGGAACAAAATTAATGTTTTTGTTTCAGGTGAAAATGCCAAAGAGATTGAGAAGATGAATACATACTTTGTGGGACGACTGGGAACACCAGTTTGTGCCACTGATGAGACATATGAGAAAACATATGATTGGGAACTATTTGATGGAACTATTGTCAAGATTGGTTATGTGGTATGTGTAGTTTAGTTATTTCTTTATTTTTTTATTTGGTTTTTTGGATTTTACATCTTTATTCAATGAAACATGTGATCCAATATGAATTAGTAGATCAGCCTTGAATTTTTTACTTCTGATTGTTTGTAATGTTTCTATTATGTCTCTTGAACGATACATGAAATTATCCTGCGCATTCATGTCATCATCTGATTCTGTATCATCTGATTCTGTATCATCTGATTCAGTGTCACTTGTTTTGGCACCTTTAAATTTATCATTATCATCTTGATTAAGACAATCACACAGATATTGTCGCAAATAATCTATAATAGGTGTAATAACATATTTTGTAAACATTACACCTTTAACATCTCGCTGCCATTTCTGTTCATCTTCAACTAGATTTCTGACAAGATATGTCAAACGCGATACATCAGAATTCCACACACTTTGATCATCTGGGTTTTCCTTTTTAATATACTTCAGAATAATATCACCAACATATTGGTCTAAAGTTTTTTCACTGTTATGGTGCAACAGATAGTCATAAAGACGTTTATCAAAATGTAATAATTCTTTTGCTGTTTCACGTGTGAGTTGTTCTAATACCGGTGCTTTATTGCGATATTGTGTTAAAAATGTTAATGCTCCAACTGATTTGTCGAGTGTTGTTGATGATAATTTGTGTGTTTCTTGAGTAACATCCATTGCTTTTCTTAAATGTTCAACTTCTTGCTTCAAGTGTGTTATTATTTGTTGATTTTGATCGTCAATTCGTTTTTTCATATCATTTATTTCTTTTTCGGTTTCTTTTTTTTCCAAGTCTATTTTAGCAGAACATCTCATTTTTTCATGTCTATATAGATTTGTTTTATGTTTAAAGATAGTGTCACAATATTTACATTTTAACATATTATTATCGTTTGTCTGTTTAATATCATTTAGTTCTGCTTGACTTTGTTGTGTTTTGTGTCTTTCTGTTGATAAGTGACGTTTCCAGTTAAAATATGAGTCAGTCGAGTAATTACAAAAATTACAAATACGTTCCATATATATTATATATCTATAATTTTTATAGATATATAATTACACTCAAATACTTTTCCTCGTTTAACAATCCGGATTGAATCCAGAATAATCCACTTGTGGATCATCTTAAAAATCTCGATATTCGCACAATATAATACTTTTCCTCGTTTTTAATCCGAGGTGTATCTAAAGATGGTACGTTTCAGTTATACATAAATATCATGATATGCATCATGATATTTTTAAATATTTTATAAAATGTGTTTTTTATTGTTTGTATCCTTGTATACTTTTTTATCATACATGATCATCATTTTTATAAAAAAAACTAAAAAATTGTATTTTTACACACAATTATTTGTGTGTAATTTTTCGCTCGCCCCGGAAAATTTTTAAAAATAGTCTAATTTAGACCACATTTTTACTTATCATATCATGATGTAATTAGTTATAATATATCATGTTTGATATGATCTAAATAGATCTATAATTATAAATAAAACATAAAAATTATTTATTTATTATATTATCAAAATTAACACACAAAATACCATCTTTATGGTGTTAATCATATCAAACATGATATAGTTTATGGCATTAATATTAATATATACTTTATAAACTATGCATTTTAACTATCAATTATCACTATAATTATATCATTTGGTGATGCTCAAAATTATCATATATTTTTAATATTTTTAAAAAAAAATATTAAAAATATCAAATATTTCAATTATTGCATGTTTATAGTGTTTATAATATCAAATATTATATATATTATTACATTAAATATATTATAAAATGAGATTTAATTGTATTATATCTATCAACAAACACTATAAACATATCAATATATAGTGTTCGGACGCGCTCCATGAACATCGATAAACGAGTTTTGTTATTGTGCATATTTAATTGTAATAATGTAAAAAGATGTAATGATTGTAATATAAAAATGTCATAAGATAAATATAATTTTATTATAAATCATCTACTGATATGTGACATTGCTGTTTAAGTTCTTTTATTTTACTAGTTAGTTCATTTATTTTACTAGTTAGTTCTTTATTTTGACTTGTTAAACATTGATTCTGTTTTCGATTGTAGTTAAGATCATCAAGTAATTCATCTAAAAATTGTTGATCGATTGGTACATAATGACCATCAATTTTTAATAATATATGTTCACTCATTTTTTTGATTTATAAATAAGAGTTATGGTGACAAACTTATTAATTATCAAATTTTAATAATGTATATCCACTCATTTTTAATTTATGCATACAGTGGTGAAAAAGTTTAATAAGAACTCATAAAATATTGATTATCAAAATGTAAATATACGTAAATTCCATATGTTTCTTAACAAAATGAGCAAAACTAAGGTTGTTTATCCATTGGATGAATATTGGACATCAGGTGGTGCAGTATATGTAGATGATATACTGGCTTATTGTTGCACACTCAATCAAACAGATCTTGAAACAAATAAAAATAAATTTTATATTATGCAACTAATTAAAACAGGTGATGTGTGTAATCTATTTATTCGATATGGTAGAATTGGTGAACCGGGAAAACAAATTAAAAAAGTATTTGCATCTGATACATTGGGAAAAAAAGAATTTGCCAAACAGTACAAAACAAAAACAGGAAATGTATGGAATTGTGGGGATTTTACACCTGTTCCTGGTAAATATTTTCAAACTGATGTTAAATATGAAATAGATGCTGAACCAGAAGACATAAAAAAGGATGAAATTGTGGAATCCAAATTAGACAAACGTGTGCAACATGTTATGGGCTTGTTCAGTAATAAAACCACTATGAATAATATGTTGATCAAACTTGAAATTGATACTAAGAAGTTACCATTGGGCAAAATATCAAAAAAACAATTAGATTCAGCACAAACTGTTCTGATGAATATTAAACAAGTTTTGGATAAATATAAGGATAGTGATAGTGACAGTGACAGTGATAGTAACAGTGACAATGATACAAAAATAAAACTATCTCCTATTCACTTGCAAGAAATAACAGATTATTCATCCAAATTTTACACATTAATACCCTATTCTAGCGGCAGAAGAAAGCCACCACTAATAGACAATTTTACAATTTTAGGTAAATATCTGGAAATGATTGAAGAAATGAAGAATATTGAAGTGGCCATCAAAGTTACTAAAAACATTAATTCTTCTGTTGATGATGTTTACAATAATTTAGATACTGATATTATGCCAATTAAACAAACCAATAAATTATGGAAAACAATTGCTACATATATTTCAAACACACATGCTACCACCCATAAATATTCTGTTGAAATTGTGGATATGTTTGAAATAAATAGAAAAAATGAATTACCAGTAGTTAGAGAAACAATGAAACAAATTGGTAATGTACATTTATTATGGCATGGTAGCAGAATGACTAACTTTTGTTCCATTCTTAAAAATGGATTAATTTTAAATCCAGAGACATTAGGTGTATATATTACAGGCAAGATGTTTTCATCTGGTATTTACACTGCAAATGCATTTAGTAAAAGTTTTAACTATTGTGCATATGATATTAGTGACAACATAGGTGCATTATTACTATGTGAAGTTGCACTAGGCAAACCATCAAAAAGGCTACAGGCTGACTATTATATTACAAAACAGAGTTTAGCTAAAGAGGGATGTCACTCAACATGGGGAGCTGGAAAAAGTGCACCATGCGCAATAACAAAAATAAAAGATATAATTGTACCAAATGGAAAATTATGTGATACTGGTTTGAGTTCATCATTATTGTATGATGAATTTGTTGTGTATGATATGAATCAAGTTTCTTTGAAATATTTGGTTATTGTTAAAAAAGTTTAATAACGTCTAAAAGACTATTTTATTTATAAATCATAATATATATAAATGAATAATAGGCAAAGTGATTTTTTTGTGGATTTTTCTGATTGTGATGATAACATTCCAATAGCACATGATATTATTAGTCATTTCAATGTAGTCAATCCAAATTCTCCAACAATAACTGACATTGTTACAGACATTAAAAAAAATGATGGTTTTGATAAAAACTGGTCAATAGTTGGTGCAACAATAATTTTACTTGTTGCTTGTAAATATGATGATATAATGAAATCTGAACAAATGAATGAATTGGTTAATACATTGTTATCTATAAAATCATTTGTTGAACACATAAAAACTATTGATCCCAACATAAATGAAAAAAATCTGAAAATATATACAATAGCATTTTTTTTGTGTATGATGCTTATGGTACAAAATAATGGTTCTAATTTAGATACATCAAATCCTGTAAACATGTTACAACAAAATCATGGTAGCTCATATATGACAGTTGACTAATATATTTAACATATTTATTTATTTTTACCCATGTTATCCTATACTAATGAATAACATTGGAATATTGGATCCAACAGGTGTTAATTTGAATCCACTAACTGAACAACCATATAGTGAATCTTATAAAGATCTTGCATTAAAATGGAGTGCATTACCAGCATACAAAAAAATAAATGATTTAATAAAACAAATCAAAAAAAATCAAGTAACATTGGTTATCTCATCAACCGGATCAGGAAAAACAGTTCTGGTGCCAAAAATATTATTGCATATATTAGACTACAAGGGGAAAATAGGAATAACACTGCCAAAACAAATTATAGCCAAATCAGCTGCAGAATATGCAGCAAAAACATTAGATGTTGAATTAGGTACACATGTTGGTTATCAATACAAAGGATCCGATAAGTCAGCTAAAAGCGATGATACAAAATTATTATATGCCACAGATGGAACAATAGTGGCACGATTAATGAAGGATCCTTTGTTGAATGACTTTGATGGAATTATTATTGATGAAGCCCATGAGAGAAAAGTGCAAATAGATTTCTTGCTTTATTTATTGAAACAAACATTAATTGGTAGACCAGATTTCAAATTAATTGTTATGAGTGCAACAGTTGATGAAAATATATTCAAAAAATATTACTCCCAATTTAAATTTGGAATTGTTAATATTGGTGGTGAAAGGGCATTTCCAATTACATCTATCTTTTTAAAAAAACCCATTACAGAAAAAGAATATATTGAGACAGGTCTGGAAATAATAAATAAAATTCTAAAAGAAACAAAAGTAGGAGATATATTATTTTTTGTGACCAGTGTTAATGAAACATTGAATACATGCAAATTATTGGGAAAAGGAGATGACTATTGTATTGAAGTTTATGCTGGTATTAATGCAGAAAGACAAGAACTTGCACAAAATAAAGATATGTATAAAGATAAATTTAACAAAAAAAGGAAAGTTGTTATTGCTACAAATGTTGCAGAATCAAGTTTAACTATTGATGGTATTAAATTTGTTGTTGACTCAGGTCTTGAATTACATGGTTATTATGATCCAAAGATTAGAGCCAGAATATTGGAAAAGGGTTTTATCACCCATGCACAAGCCACACAGAGAATGGGCAGAGCTGGTAGAGTGGAAGCAGGAACATGTTATCATTTATACACAGAAGAGATATTCAATAAAATGAAAAAATTTCCTGAACCTGCTATTAAAACAAGCAATATTTGGAGTGAATGTTTAAATCTACTCAATTTGCCAACAATTAGGGATACTGTAACATTATCAGATATATTGAGTCAATTTATAGAACCACCACAAAAAAAATATGTTGATGATGCAATCACACAACTCAAACAATTAGATCTGATCAATGGAGACAAAGAAATTAGTGATTTGGGAATCATCATCTCACAAATGCAAATGGATCCATCACAGGCAGTTGCAGTATACACAGCATGGCATCTACATTGTGCAAAAGAAGTGGTTGCTATATTGTGTATGATAGATGCAATGAAGGGAAATTTTGGAGAATTATTTGTGAGACCAGAAAATATTGCCAGAGAAAATGAATCCCGCTTGAAACAAGTTATTGAACAACAAAAGAAAGCCAAACAAAAATTGGCACATAAAACTGGTGATCATTTGTCTTGTCTGAATATTTATACACAATATATCAATTTGTTAAAAGCAAGTGAATCAGAAGTTAATGATTTTGTATATAGTCATTTTTTAAGAAGAGATATTTTGGATAGGGCAAAAATTTATTTCCACAAAATGATGGGAGTTGTGCACAGAATATTGGGAGGAACTGAAAAAAAAGATATGGGTGATATAGCGGATAAAGATTTGGAATATAGGATATTAACATCTTTATTCAGTGGATTTAAATTAAATGAAGCAGTATTTGATAAAAAAACAAAAAAGTATAATACTAGTCATTTGAAAAATGTTAGTATTAGTCAAAATTCCTTTTGCACATTCTTTAAGTCTGACAAAAAGAAACTAATGTATTATGAACTGTTTGGTACATCTACTAAAACAGAATTGGT
>Ga0214921_10003695_pt1 | contig 23158 bp, 16 predicted proteins | sample LL1505_MetaG_FD_177992 | JGI IMG/M metagenome (GOLD analysis project Ga0214921, IMG submission 177992) | Freshwater microbial communities from Lake Lanier, Atlanta, Georgia, United States - LL-1505 | ecosystem: Environmental > Aquatic > Freshwater > Lake | place: USA: Georgia | collected... | reverse complement strand
GTGGCCTACAATGTTAATTTGAACACGGTATCCTCGCGCTTGGCCAATTCCGTGGCGTTTGATGTGAGGGAAGCAGGCAGGGTGCTTCGTGATGGACATCCGTTGACGGGCAAAATTCGCCTGGATGCTCAAGGGGAACCTGTCCGCCAGCCGGGCACCTGCAAATCGGTCAAAGGGGTAGGTTGGTACATTGAGGAATATCGCATGGCCCAGGTTTCCATGAACCTAACACGCCTTGCGGATACCGACCTGCATGAGGCCTACGAAGCGGTCTGGGAATCGGCGAGCCGTAGGGGACTTCGGGTTACCGGTTCCGAGTTGGTCGGGTTGGTACCCCTTGAAAGCATTCTCAAGGCGGGAAGGTATTTCATGCGCAAAGCGGGCAGGTCCTCCGGAGCATCGGATGGAGAATTGATTGAGTGCGCGGTGCAGAGCATGGGGTTGAGGCAATTGGGTGACTTTGATCCACGGCGCAAAATCATAGAATATGCGATGGAGGCCCCCTACGGTCCTTTGGTATCCATGAGTTTGGGGGACTTTGTGGACTTAACCGCCAGCGAGGCCCCTGCGCCGGGTGGGGGTTCGGTGGCCGCGTATATGGGGGCCTTGGCCGCTGCTTTGGGGGCCATGGTAGCCAATTTATCGGCCCACAAAAGGGGTTGGGAAGCCCAAACCCTTGCGTTTTCGGATCGAGCGGAGGCCCTGCAAGCCATCAAAAACCAATTGTTACGGGCTGTGGACGAGGATACTAGTGCCTTTGAGGGGGTGATGCACGCCATGGCCCTTCCCAAGTCCACGGATGCGGAGAAAGCTCTTCGTGCTGAAGCGATCGCTCAAGCCAATTTCAATGCGTTGCAGGTTCCCCTGCAGACCATGGAAGTCATTTCGCCCTTGTTTGAGTTGTTGGAACATATGGTACACCAAGGCAATCCCAATTCTCGTTCCGATGCCATGGTGGGCTTGCAAGCGGCATGGGCTGCATTGGAAGGCGCTTATTGGAACGTTATCATCAACGCAGGTCCCTCTGCGGAGCGTTCGCCACAAAGCCAGGATGCCGTCCGTCAAGCTGAGGCGATACGCCTTGTTTCCAAGGTTTTATGGGAAAGGGCGGTTCAAGCCGGCGCGGATCTCTTGAATACCTAAGGCCAAGGGGGTAATCCTTTGGCGAGGATGGTGATTCCACGATCCGGATAGTCTTGTTGGAATTGATTCGCTTTTTCGACCAATGCCATTCGCTTAGTGGGCTGGGGATGCACCGTTTCGAGCAAGGTCGCAGGGTCTTTGATCTTGCTCATGGGTTGGTAAGCACCACGGGGTCCGCCGTAATAACGTGCCGAATGCAATTTGCGGTCTGCAAATTCGAACAACACTTTGGCGGCTTCGGTTTTGTTGAGCGCGGACCATAAACGATCGTTTCCCCGCATCCAATACCAGGTGACAGCATTGCCGTCGAGCTCAAACCGACGTAGTTCGTTGCGGATGAGTTGGGCACGGGCTTTGGAACCGCTGGCTTGATGGTACATGGGGCTTGGAATGGAATCGGCCATTTCGCTCAATGCGGTTATCCCCTCAAAGTCCATTAAGCTCAGGCTGTCATTGACTCTTTTCCATAACATTCCTTGAGATTCCAGTTGGGTTAGGCCTTGCCAGGCCAGCAGGTTGCCATTGGCCTGCATGGTGGAGATTGCACGGTTTATACGCACCGTATTGCTTCGTATAACCCAATCCTTGGTAAGGCAAACCGAGCTGTCGTCGGTCCACAGGAACATGGAATCCCGTGGAGGCTTTCGGTAGCCTTGCAAGGAAGAGGTGATCCATTGAATACTGTCTCTGCTCGACCAATCCTGAAGCCAAACCTTTCCGGTGGCAATGAAGCCCTGACTCTTTTTCAAATTCACAGGGTTCGGTGGGTTGAGCCCCATGCGCATTGCTGAATCCAATTTCAAATGATCGGCTCGAATGCGGATCTGCTCCACCGTATCCATCCAATGCGCATGGCCGTCGGCACGAGCCATGTTCCGCTTTTGGTCCATGAACAAGGAATCGGCGAGGATGAAATGCCGTCGGTCCACCACCGCCCAAGCCGCATGCCGAGGTCCTTTTCCGGGCTTGCCCTCCGTGTGGAGCAATAACCTGGCGGATTGGATTTGATAATGCCCTGCATCGCCTTCAAAGATGCCTTGGAGGCTATGAATTCTGGATCGGGTCATCAGGATAAGGCAATCGGCCTGCGCCATGTACCTGCACAATGCGGTTTGGAGCTCCATCTCAGGATGATTGACGACAACCTGTTCGCGAAAGGTGTAATCGCGGCGGTTCAGGTCGCCCATTCCATGACGGCTGCTGATGCGCACACCCCCCTGCCTGAGGACTCCACCCAGGTCATAGCGGGCTTCGTTGCGTGCACTGTTGAACCAGAGCGTGGGGGTTTCGAGGGACAAATCGTGATGTCGGCATCGGACATCGCCTTCGAAATATGCCTCTTGATCGCTTGTGTTCCAATACATTTTCTGCGATAGAATCACGAAGCCGTCTTTGCCGTTGAGTTTAACCATGCCCTCGGCTTTGGCTATCCGATCATGATCCGTCAGCATGACTTGGTTGCATCGCAAGATCATTCCACGATGCTTGAGGACGACGCCGCCGCTAAGGGTTTTGGTGGTTCCCAGGGGACCTCTTTCGAATCGCCCTTCTCCGGATTCTACAATTTCAAAGGCATTGGGGTCATTGACAATCCCTGGCCCTATGCTTTGAGCGCGAAGGGTTTGAGCCTCAAAGGCCAACCCCAGCATCCAAACCAGCCACCATGGAAGGAAACGTGTGCTCATTGGGCCAAAAATACCCCTATACCTCTAAATTTGAAGGTATTGATGAAAATCCTTGTTTTGGCGGGTTGGTACCCGCAATATGGACGAAGCGGAAACGGCATCTTTATTGTGCGCCATGCGGAAGCATTGGTCGCAGCCAGCCAGGGTATTGGCAAGGAAATTACCGTGGATTTGATGGCGGTTCAACCTATTTCGTGGATGCACACCTCAGGACATATCCAAGGTAATTCAGGGTTTCTTCTTGAAGCGCAGAAATTGCTTCCTGGTGTGCAGAGGTTTCTTCCGGTCGAGCCGGTGCGTCATCACCTAAGGACGTACCAGGATGGCGGTTGGGGAGCCCTGGCCTTGTGGAGGCAAATCAAGGCATGGCGTGCCCTTTGGGCTGCCTACAAGGCGCATCACGGCGCTCCACCGGATATTCTTGTGGCGCAGGTCTCCTGGAAGTCTGCGCTGATTGCCGCCATCAGTGGTTTGCCCTTTGTGGTGGTGGAGCATTGGTCGGGTTGGTTGCAAGACAAGGCTCCCTATGCTTGGTGGCAACGCATTTTGGTCACCCATAGCCTGCGTAAAGCTTCCAAGGTACTGGCCGTTTCGCCCTGGCTGGCTGAGGCCATTCGCCTCAAGGTCCCTGGTTTGCAGGTGGAGGTTCTGCCCAATGTGGTGGAAGAGCATTTTTGGACAGCCCAAGAGCGAGTGCCCGTTGAAGTTTCCAAACACTTTTTGCATATATCGGATTTGGCCGAAGTCAAAAATCCTAAATTGCTCATGGAGGCATGGGCCCAAAGCGGATTAGCCACCCAAGGCTATCGCTTGCGCATTGCCGGGGAATATTCGGCGGATCGTCATGAGGAATTTCGAGAAGTCCAAGGCATCGAATGGCTGGGAGTTTTGGACAGTAATGGGGTGGCCAAAGAACTTAGAGAGGCAAGGGCGCTTTTGTTGCCCAGTCTCAGGGAGACCTTTTCGATTGTGACGGTGGAGGCGTTGTTATGCCATTGCCCGGTATGGTTGGGGTACCCGCCTTTGTTGGAACAATATCGCGGGCATCCTTTGGTCAAGGGGCTGGATGTGACGGACCCCGTGGCTTGGACTCTTGCCTTGCAGGACAATATCGTGGACCTCAGTTCCATTTCCTTGCCGGCATCTACTGAAGGACGGGTCTCATGGAATTCACCCCTTGAGCAGTTTCAAGCCCATGCGGTGGGGACTCAACTCCTCAAAACTTTGGAGGGTATCGTTGTATGAGCGCTATTAGAAAGACGATCCTCATGCGCAGCCTGCAATTGGGGACTTCCATGGGAATGCTCTGGTTAACAGCGGCATGGATGGGGCCTGCTTTGAGGGGACAGACTTCGATGGTGATGGCCTTGGCGCATGCGGGGGTCTTGATCAGTGGCTTTGGGGCAGGGTCGGGCATGATCTACCACGCAAGCCGATTCTCAACCAGGGCTTTGTGGCTTTGGTCCCAAGTTTGGGCCTGCTCTGCGGCCCTGTTGGTAGGTTCGCTGTCCTGGGGTTTCATGGAATGGACACCCTTGCAATCGATCATGATGGGCATTTTGACTTGGTTTCACGCCTCGGTTGCCGCAGGCAGGGGCTGGTTACTCGGTAATGGTAGATTGCAAGAAGATAATGTATTGGGATGGATGATTCCGTTGTTACCAACCTTGGTTCTGGGTTCCTTGTATGCTTATCAACAATTCGGGGGTCAGGTACGCCCCACGTTGGATTTGTTCTTGATTATTCAGGGCGCGGCCTTGGGCTTGGTGGCGGCATGGTCCTGGTTCGAAATTTATTTTAAGGATTTCCAAACCAAGCAAACGACAGGGCATGTAGGCAAAGCCTTATGGGCTTTCAACCGATGGACTGCATCGGCCAATCTCGGCCAATTTGTGGTTTATCGTTTTCAGTACCTGTATATGTTGACCATGCTGGGTGCTGCTGAACTGGGGATATATTCCGTGGCGGTGGTGGTGGCTGAAGGGGCCTGGGTCATCACCCAAACCTATTCGACCGTTCTGCTCTCGTCATTGAGTGCACACCAAGGCCCACCGGATGAGCAGCAGGTTCGTCGCAGCTGGGGATGGTGCCTTCAGGCTTTCTTGTGGACGCTGTTGCCTGTTGCTGTTTTGCTTTTGATACCGATTCCTTGGCTTGGCCTGGTTCTGGGATCGGCCTATACACCCGTCCATGGATTATGGGTTGCCTTGTCGCCGGGTATTTTGGCCTTGGCGTGCAGCAACGTCTTGGTCCAACATTTCACCGCCTTGGGTAGGGTTAGGGTCTCGTTTTTCTCTTCTTGGGGAACCGCGGTCCTTATGGTTTGCGGGCTGGGGCCTGCACTTGACTTTGCTGGCGCCCAGGGCATTGCTTGGTGGACGTCGCTGGTCTTGGTGGCGAATGCCTTGGGGGTCATGGCCTTTTTTAGAATGACCTACAAGGCGTATCTTTGAGGCTGTTCCTTGCTTTGGTCGGGGACGGCCCATTCGGGGCTTTGAGGTCCCGAAGGTCAAACGGTGGCTGTAGCTCAGTAGGTTAGAGCATCAGATTGTGGTTCTGAGGGCCGTGGGTTCGAATCCCATCAGCCACCCTGGTCAAGGTTTATGAGGAGTTCGACAAAGCCTAAGCTTTCTTAGTCCGGAATTTTAACCTGAACAATTTCCAGGCTTTGGCCGCGTATGATGTAGCCCATATCAAAGCAGCAATAGGTGGGTTGACCTTCTCTAACTCCTTCCATATGGGTTAGGTATTTGAATTGATAACCCCGCTGTTGCAGCGACTCAAAGGGCAAGGTTTGGCCTTCCGCGGTTAGTTTGCGGCACTCCATTAAGATTTTTCGGTTTTTGCGTAACACATCGTGGATTCTTTTGATTTTCAGATCACCTGCCCCCAGGTTTTGGTGGTAGTGAATGTTGCGGCAATAATCGTCGCAAAACTTTTTGTCACTTCGCCCTTCAAGAGGGTTGTGGCAGAGCAGGCAGGTTCTTTTGGTCATAAGAGTTGATAAACGCAAACCTACGACAAGGGGTTTGAGCTCTTCGGACCTTTGTTTTTGTTCTTTCTTCATTCACCCTTTAAACCAAAATTGTATGGGAAACATTCGTAATCAAGTCCGTTTAATCGGCAACCTGGGTCGGGATCCTGAATTCAGGGAAATCAGCAGCGGTCGCAAAATGGCGCGTTTCAGCCTCGCCACCAACGACTATTATTACGGCGATCAAGGCGAGAAAATTGCCGAAACCCAATGGCATCAACTTGTGGCTTGGGGTAAATTGGCCGAGGTTAGCGAGAGACTCCTCCACAAGGGCTCAGAACTGGTGGTGGATGGCAAACTCAATACCCGATCCTACACGGACAAAGAGGGAAACCGTCGTTCCTACACCGAAGTGGTGGTTCTGGAAATGGCTTTGATGGATCGTAAAGCCTCCTCAGGAGAAACCCCTAGGGATTCGGAGGAATTCGAAGAGTCCGAGGAGCAAGCCTCGGTTTGAGCGAAGGAGAAAGGGGAGGGCAAGGCTACCGTACGATCACGAAGCGACCGTTATACACCCTGTCTTGATCGAGGTCGGTCACATTGAATAAGTAGATTCCGGCTTGTATACTTTGCTTGCTATCCGATAACAAATCCCAGGCATGTTCCCCACCGGCCAAACGGGTTTGGGTTGGATCGGGTGCGTATTCGCTATACCACTGGGCGTTGCTACCGTTGTAATCTTCGCTTTGGTCGTGTTGCAAGATGGCTACGGGATCACCTGCCAGGGTGAACACCTTGATCACGCAACGGGCAGGAAGACCATGAAAGTAAATTTTTCGTGAACGTGCATTGCTGCCGTCCCAGGCGGCTCCTATTCGGTATGGGTTGGGATAAACGCCCACTTGCAGATCACGGTTGAGGGTATCCGCGGGATTCCCGGGGAATAAACGCATCAACGAAGAGGCCTTGGAGCTTTCGAGCGATTCAAGGCCCACTTCGTTGTTGCCGCGATCAAAGGCGGTCAGCACACAGAGGTATTGCCACCCCGCTAACAAATTCCCCAAACGGTACTTGTAGCGGTAGGCGGTGGTGTCCCCTTCAAAATACCTGGGGTTTTGGAGCCGCACTGCTTCGAATCCGTTGTTGTAACCAACGGAGTTCCCAGCAGAGTCCCATTGGCCGATGAGGTTCATGCGGGATACCGCGTCCGGGAAACGATCATCACCCGGTTTGCTGAGGTATAATTTGTATCCTTCAAAATCCTTTTCTTTGGTGATGGGGTCCACCGAACGCTCGGCTCGATCATCCCAATAGATTTCGATACCATTTGGGGTGAATTCAGACCTGAAGGTGGGTCGATTGGGGGGCTCGGGTAGAACAAAGCGATCCAAAACCGAGTTCCCGTTCAAATCCTCTGTTGAATCAAGGATGCCGTTGGCATTGAGGTCTTCGCCAAGGAAAGTACGTTGTGCCCAGCCCAGATTTTTGCGTAAATCGGTCCTTGCCCAATAGGAATCCGGACTTTGATCGCTGCGCCTTGGTGCGCAGACCATGGCCACATAATAGGTTAAGGTCTGCCCGCTATCGATACGGTCAAAGGGTCCGGATCCAAGGAGTTGTACCCTGTTGCCTGGGGTATTCAAATTGGCTGAGGGACCGAAATTTCCTCGGTTGCGTAGGCGATCGTACCGCTGCAGATCCGAGGTTGGGGCAGCCTGGTTGTAAATCCAATAATTGGGATTGACCTTGAACCCCGGGGAAGAGGAGGCCAGGGGGTGATAAAATTTGCCATTGAGTTCAGCACCAAGGTATTGGATGGCTCCGTAGGAATTTGCAAAGCCGGCGTCATCCCCTGTAACATGGAACGCATAGATGGCCTGCAGGCTGTCTTCTTGACCCACCGATCCTTTGTTGAAAAAAGCACCGCCACGGTCGTTGGTCACATTCACATTGCGAACCACCAAGTCGCTCCATATCCCGGTGTACATGGAATCCCAGGGGAGGGGCCCCATGTTGGTGATTTTGTATTGAAGGACCACGAAGTAGTCGGCAAAGGGAAAATTCCAAGCCAAACTGTTCAGCCGAACCTTGGCCTGCAAGGGAAGCAAATGGTTGGCGATTGGCTGGCCAGATCCGGGAACATAAGTCAACGAATCGGTGAAATGCAGTTCAAATTCCTGGTGCGCCAAGGCGGTCAACGAGTAGTTGGCATTGCCTGGCAAGCTTGATTTTTCCAAAACCGGCCAACCCGGCAAAGGGCTGAATTCAAAACCTGCCTTTCCTGCGGCGTATCCCGATGCATCATCCAAAGAGGAGGTGGAAACTGAGAGCTGTCCTCCCCGATAAGCCCCTAGCCAGAGGCCTGCTTCGAAAAGGTGCTCTACCCCAGAATTCAGGGGATATTCCATGGATGGGAGGCCTTGCGGTTCGTTACGCACGTTGGGTCGACCAATAGTGCCTGCATTGGTAAGGTGCAGGCCGATTTGTCCGACTTGAACACTTTTTTCTTCAAATTGACCCAATGCAATGCAGGGCAAGAGCAACAAGATCAAAAGGTACAAGAAGCGGTAGGGCATATGGTCAAGGCTGAGCGTTAAAATTACTTGCATTTAAGGCAAGGTACCTCTCAAGGTAGGCTTTGCTTTCATGAGGTCCGCATTGGATAAGCAAATCCAGGACAGAAAGTCCGGGAACAAAATGGGTTTGCGCTTCAAATTGCTGGTAATATCCTGGGGTTTTCCAGTGAACTTCTTTGAGGAGGAGGACCCAAGGTTGGGACAAAGGGCGCAAAACCGCTGACTCTGTGATTTGAACGTCAAGGGCAAGGCGTTGGATCAACCAGGCCAGGACTTTCAAGTTGTAATGCATCAACAGTTCCCCGGTCTCCAAAATCAGCTTGCTCAGGTCATCTTCCAGGTATTCAAAGAAAGGGGCTCTGCGGTAAGCATTTTGGATGCTACGCCAATGGGTCTTGGCCCATCCTCCCCCGGATCTGCCTTGTTCCGTTGCGAAACGAACATTTCCCAAGGGTTGATGGTGGGAGCGCCCACCATGGATGGGGAGGCTGATCATGATCGCGCCTTGGGAGTCCGCCAAGCGATAACGGTTCATGCCGGTAGCTTTGGCAAAGGGCATATCCGAATCAAAGCAGACCCTGCCGCTGTGCATTATTTTTGCCATATAAGGCAAATCAGGCCAGCAATGCAAAGGCATAGGGTATTTTGTAGGCTGGTTCACGAGAATCCTTCTGGAAAATGGCAAAACTACTGCAAGCCCTTTGGTTCATCGTCGTCTGCATGCCGACGCTTTACGGCATGGAATTGGTCTGTGTTCCTACGCAATGGCGTCATCCGGAATCCGGACCCTATGTAGATTTGACCCTGTATTTGCGTCCTGCCCAACCCAAAATACCGGTCGATGACCTGGGCGGGAGTAATCCAAGGGCGGATGATGCGGTGCGGATCGAAATCATGATTTACGACCAAGAGGGGATCAAGGCCTTTGATAAATATGTGTTAAGAAAAGCCCTTTCGGATTCTTTGCAAGGAATCGGTGCGGATTGGGCTGATTTGAAGCGTTTTTATTTGCCCCCAGGTCGCTACGGCCTTGAGGTAAGGGCCATCAGCTTGGTGGATTCGCTTGACAAAGCCATTCTTTCCAAGGAATTGCTAATCGATTCGATGGTCACCATGCCTCATGTCAGTCAACCGGTCTTGCTTCATGATTGGCAACGTTCGGCATCCTCATCGCGTTGGGTTCGCAGCGGCTATCGCTTGATGGCCAAGGCGGATGCTACCTATCGGAATCGTAAGGATACTTTGGGATTTTATTCGGAAGTTCATTTGGATCCTTCGAGAACAGCTCGTTACCTCTTGGTTTATTCCCTTACCAATGAACAAGGTCAAGTGGTCGGTTCCAGGCAAGGTTTTTTGCGAATGGATCCTGCCAAAGCGGTCCAAGGATTCATAGGTGCTTGGCCAATGACAGATTTGGAGGATGGGAAATACCTGCTCAACCTTGAATTGAGGGATACGACCAATGCCGTGGTGCAGAGGCGTGTACAATCCTTGGAGCTTTGGTCGGTTGGCCTTTGGGCAGAGGGGGGTTCCACGGACAGCTCCGGGCAAGGGGGTGGAAATTCTACCCAGGCCTTTCGCGGATTGGAACTTCACGAATGGGAACAATATTTAAAACGTTTGGATTGGAAAGGTAAACGCAAGCAAATTTCCTCCTTGCGTCCGCTTTGCGACCCCGGCCAACGACTTACCCTGGATCGGTTGATCAACCAAAGTCCTCCGGATGAAGAAGCGATTTTGTCCTTTGTGGAATTTTTTTGGAAGCAAAGAACGGGCGATGTGAACACGGTTTCTCAGTGGTCCGATTATCAAATCGAGGTAAACAAAACCCTGTCCTTGTTTTCCTCCAGGATTACGCCAGGCTACGAGACCGAAAGAGGCAGGGTTTATTTGCAATACGGCCCACCCAATACCCGAACGGTTATCGACAACGAACCCTCCGCGTATCCCTACGAAGTTTGGTGGTATTATCAAATCAAAGGTCAACGCAATGTTCGTTTTGTGTTCTACAACCCGGATATGGTGACCAACGACTACGCTTTGTTGCACTCGGATGCCTTCGGGGAAAATTCAGACCCGCAATGGCGTTTGCAATTGTTCAGTCGGACCACACCCTTTCAAAACCTGGATAACAGCTTGAACAGGGGGCATTTTGGCTCTCATCTGGACGATCATCTTCGTAATCAATAAGGTTTTGAGAGCGTTGTTGGGCGTCTTTTTAAGGGTTGTAGCAAGGTATCGGCGCGAGGTCGTTCGAGAAAACCTGCGTCGTGTTTACCCGAATTGGAATCGGGTTCAGCTCCTAGCCCTCGAAAGAGGTTTTTATAATTACCTGGGTGGACTGTTGTGTGATTTGGTTCGATCCTCGGTGGGGGCTAAGGATTTGGGTCAAAAGAAAATTCAATGGGAAAACCCGGAGGTCCTGATGGATTTGGCAGCCCAAAACCAATCCTTGGTTCTACTAACCTCGCATTACGGAAATTGGGAGTGGATTGCCCAAGCGATGGGTGCGCGCTTTAAACATCGAATTTGGTTTGTTTATAAACCTCTTCAATGGACAGCGGCAGAAGATTGGCTTCGAAAATGGCGTACCAACCGCCATGTTGTGCCGGTAGCCCTCAAAGCCCTGCGTTCGAAGCTTGCGACCGAAAATTTGTCTTCGTCCATTCCATTGGCCTTGTATTTGGGTGCTGATCAATCTCCTACGGCGCATAGTCGTTGGATTCCGAGTTTTTTTCTGGGTCAACCAACGGCAGTGTACCAAGGCCCTGAAGAATTGTGCAGGACCTATGGACTTACCCCGGTTCGGATCGGCATACGCCCGCTCCCTTCCAGAGGATCCTACGCGATACGGTTTGAGCGACCCGGTCCCAACTGGTCTGAGGCCGAACACGGCTCGCTGATGCATTGGTACATGAACGCACTTTCCCAGCAAATTCATGAAGCTCCTGAATATTGGTTATGGACCCACAGGCGTTGGAAACTTAACAGAGAATTGGGCTTGGATGGGCCAACCCAAGAACAAATAATACACGCGTAATCGATGAACAGGTCTTTGCAATTCGCCGTGGTGATCCTGAATTGGAATGGATTGGCTCATTTGCGCCGTTACTTACCCTCTGTTTTGGCCACCGAATACGATTATTGGGATTGTGTTTTGGTAGATAATGCCTCCAACGACGAGTCGGTGTCTTGGGTTCAATCCTATGCCGGAGATCGAGTGCGCATTGTTCAATTGGATAAAAACGAGGGATATACCGGTGGTTACATGGAGGGGTTGAAGCAAGTGCAAGCCGACGTTTATGTATTGTTGAATTCGGATGTGGAAGTCGCCGCGGATTGGTTGATGCACTTGAATACTTTCATGGTCTCAAAGCCTGAACTTGCTGCCGTGCAACCCAAAATTCTATCGGACAGGGACAGGGATAAATTCGAATATGCCGGTGCTTGCGGTGGAATGGTGGATGGTTTGGGTTACCCGTTTTGTGCAGGGAGGGTCTTCACCGATTTGGAAGCGGATCACGGGCAATACGATAAGCCCAGGCAGGTTTTCTGGGTGAGTGGGGCTTGCATGGTGGTAAGGGCCAAGGCTTTTTGGGAATGTGGCGGCTTGGATACCGACTACTTTGCGCACATGGAAGAAATTGATTTGTGTTGGCGATTGCAACGTGCCGGACACCAGTTGATGACCTGTCCTCAATCGGTGGTGTACCATTGGGGAGGGGGATCCTTATCCTACGGCAGCCCCCGCAAGACCTACCTTAATTTCAGGAATTCATTGTTCACCATCACCAAAAATCTTGCTCCCACGGAGTGCTTAGTCCGTGTTTGGAGCAGGCTTTGGCTCGACGGTCTTGCGGCGGTATTTTTCTTGAGCCGAGGATCGGTAGGTGATTTTGTGGCGGTGATTAAAGCGCATGGGGCTTATTACAGAGCCTTACCGCGGCTGATCCAAAAACGCCGCGAATCGGAATTGCCTTGGATTCCTCTGAACGCGATGCGTGGGGTTTGGCCTGGTCGAATTTGGCCTTATTTGGGGATGGGGGATGCCGGTAGAAGGAAGATGTTGGTGAAGCTCAGGGCCTTTGTCGAAAGCTTGGCCCTCAAATCTCCTTCTTCGCCTGGGTGAAGGCATGACGCGCACCTTCGTAAGCCAAGCGATACCCTAAGGCCCCCATGCCGCTGATGGATCCACGGCAGTGTGCAGCGATATAGGAGTGATGCCGATAGGCTTCCCTGGACGGGGGATGGCTAAGGTGCACTTCATAAACCGGAACGTTGATCGCAGCCACTGCATCGGCCAAGGCAACGGAGGTATGCGTCAGTCCCCCCGGGTTCAAAAGCACAAAGGCTATACCGGGCTCGCATGCTTGCAGGGTGTCAATCAAAACACCCTCGTGATTGCTCTGCACATAATCAATGCGGTCTTGGGGAAATTCTTGGCGCAAGGCTTCGAGAATTGCATCCATACCGGTATGGCCGTAAATTTCGGGTTCCCGAAGTCCCAACAAATTAAGGTTGGGGCCGTTAAGGATCAGCGCGTGGACCGAATTCATGAAACCAAAGGTAGGCCATGAGGCAAGGACTTTCTACCGCAATTGTTCGTAGGCAGGACAGCCGATGGGCGAGTCTGGGTATTCCATGGCAACGTTCCCTCAAAGGCTTCAGGGCCTGGCTGGGCTTGGAGAAATCTTTGGCTCCGCTGACGTTGGAAGCGTATCTCAAGGATGTGTACCAATTGGGCCTGTGGGCGCAGAAGGATACAGCGGCCTCCAAATCTGCTCCGGAAGAAATGACTCAGAACGACCTGAGGAATTGGCTGGCTACCCTTCACGGCCTCGAATTGCAGGCGAGCACCCAGGCGAGAATGTTATCGGCGGTCAAGGCTTTCTACCTTTTCCTTGAACAGGAAGGGATGGCGTTGCATCAGCCGGCCTCCTTGTTGGAACTTCCTCGCCTGGCGAGGAAATTGCCCGTGGTGCTCAGCATCGAAGAAGTGAATCGAATGATCGAGGCGGTGGACCTCTCCCAACCTCAAGGATCAAGGAATCGCTGCATGTTGGAGTTGATGTATGCTTGCGGTTTGAGGGTCAGTGAGTTGGTAGGACTTAAGCGAAGCGATGTGCAAATTGACCTCGGGCTAATCCGGGTACGGGGCAAAGGGAACAAAGAACGCCTAGTGCCCTTGGGCTCCCATGCCGGTCGGCAATTGGAACGGTACCTGCAGGAAGTTTCCGGATTCCAGACGGCGGCTATCGGCCATGAGGACTCCGTCTTTAGGAGCCGTAATGGCAAAACCTTGACCCGGATGGTGGTATTTCTTTTGGTCAAAAAGCAAGCTGTCCTGGCGGGTATTGCCAAACAAGTAAGCCCGCATACCTTTCGACACGCCTTTGCAACGCATATGGTGGAAGCGGGGGCGGATCTTCGGGCTGTTCAAGAAATGTTAGGACATCAATCCATTTTGACCACCGAAATCTACACCCATCTCAGCCGTGAGTATTTGCGCGAAGTAGTCCAGCGATATCACCCCATGTCGGGGCTCAAACGCCGTAATTCTTCTTGAAGCGCATGGATTTTGTCCAGAGCGTCTTGTTCCTTCTTGTGTTCCAGGGCAAGAACTTGAGGCGGGGCCTTGGACGCAAAGGAAGGGTTGTGGAGTTTGGCCCGAACGGATTGCAAGAATTTTTCTTGATAATCCAAATCTTTTTGGATTTGTTCCAAGGCTTGCCCTTTGTTCAGTTCTACGCCAGGATCGATCATGACTTTGCGTGTCCCACACATCAATGCCGAAAGTTGATCCATGTCTCTGGATACGGTTGAGCCAAAAACCAAGTTTACGGCAGTTAATCGGTGCAGGATGGGTTCGAATTTCTGAAGGAATTCAAGACCGGTTTCAGGATAGAGAATCATGGGATGTCGGGCACCCAATTGGTTTTGGCCTTTGAAATGCCGCAAGGAGACCACCAAATCCAAAGCCATATGGGCCTGATCCAAATAGGCTTGATCCACTTGCCTTAATTTAGGATAGGGGGATAGGCAGAGAAATTCTCGGTCCAAGGCCTTCTGCGCCTGATCACGTAGGGGTTGGATTCGTTCAAAGAGTTCTTCGGTCACAAAGGGCATGATCGGGTGTAGCAAAGCCAGCAAATCCCTGAGGAACTCAGCGCTTTGTTGCAAGACCGACCAGGCCATGACCTGCCCGGGTTGAGGTTTGATCATCTCCAAATACCAGGAACAATAGTCGTCCCATATCAGCTTATAAATTAGGCGAATAACCTCCGAAAGTTTATACTGGGCGTAGGCCTGTTCCAATTCATGCTGTGTTGCGGCTAAGCGCTGTCCGAACCATCGTACGGCCTCTGCTTGTTCTGTCCCTGTGCCCTGGGATGAAGGACCTTGCTCGTACCATGTCAACAAGAGGCGGTGCGCATTCCATAATTTGTTGGCAAAATGACGTCCTTGTTCCAGTTGACTTTCATCAAACAACAAGTCATTGCCGGCAGGCGAGGAGAAAAGCAACCCCATGCGCAGCGAGTCAGCCCCGTATTGGGCGATCAAGTCGAGGGGATCCGGTGAATTGCCCAGAGACTTGGACATTTTACGGCCTTGTTTGTCGCGGACAATACCGGTGAGGTACACATCTTTGAAGGGGACCTTTCCGTGAAAGCGTTGCCCGGCCATGATCATGCGGGCCACCCAGAAAAACAAGATATCCGGGCCTGTGACGAGCACCGAGGTCGGGTAATAATACGCCAAGTCCCGGTTCGGTTCTTGTTGGTGGTTGTGTTGGCGGATAAAATTCGGATCAAAAACAGAAAGGGGCCACAGCCAAGAGGAAAACCAGGTATCCAGCACGTCTTCATCTTGGCTCAGATCCTCTGCCCTCCATTTACCTTGGGTTAATTCAGCGGCTTGTTGAACGTCCTCGGCCACCCAGGTTTGCCCGTCCGGGGAATACCAGGCAGGAATGCGCTGTCCCCACCACAATTGCCTGGAAATGCACCAATCCCGGCAATTCTCCATCCAGTGCCGATAGGTGGCCATGAATTTATCCGGAAAGAGACTAACCTCGCCTTGAACAACTGCTTGCAGGGCCGGTTCGGCCAATTCTTGCATTTTGACAAACCACTGCAAGCTTAATTTGGGTTCGACCACAGCATTGGTACGTTCGCTATGACCGACCGAAGAGGTATAGGGTTCACAATGAACCAAGGCCCCCTCCGCTTCGAGCAGGGGAATGATCTGCTTCCTGGCCTCAAAGCGATCCAGGCCCACCATGATTTGAGCTTTGGAGTTAAGCCTACCTTGGTCGTCGAGCATATCGATCACCTCAAGATCGTGTTTTAGTCCCAATGCATAATCGTTGGGATCATGGGCCGGCGTCACCTTGAGGCAGCCGGTCCCGAATTCCATGTCCACATAGGGGTCTGCAATCACTGGAATGGCTTTGCCGATAAGAGGAATAAGGGCTTTACGGCCGATCAGGTGTTGGTAGCGAGCGTCCTCAGGATGTACGCAGATGGCGGAGTCGGCCATGATGGTCTCCGGGCGAACGGTGGCGATGGTGACATATTCGTCCGAATTTTCGACCCGGTAACGAATATGGACCAACTGGCCCTGAACCTCCTTGAAAATCACTTCGTCATCGGCCAGGGCGGTTTGTCCGGCGGGATCCCAATTGACCATGCGAACCCCGCGATAAACCAAGCCATCCCTGTAGAGTTTTACGAAAGCATCGACCACCGCTCGGCTTAGGGCAGGGTCCATCGTAAAGGCCTCTCTTGACCAATCCAAGGATGCCCCTAATTTGCGCAATTGGGATAAAATAATACCCCCGTATTTTTCTTTCCACGCCCAGGCATGTTGCAGGAATTCTTCACGGCTCAAATCCGATTTGGTTATGCCTTGCTCCTTAAGCATCTGGACAACCTTGGCTTCGGTGGCAATGGAAGCATGGTCTGTACCCGGCACCCAGCACGCGTTGTAACCTTCCATCCTGGCCTTGCGGATCAGCAGGTCCTGAATGGTGTTGTTGAGCATATGCCCCAAATGCAGAACCCCGGTGACATTGGGTGGGGGAATGACTACGGTATAGGCTTGGCGTTCATCGGGTTGGCTGTTAAAGCATCCTGCTTCCATCCAGCGTTCGTACCAGCGGTCCTCCAGGCCCTGGGGTTGGTATTGTTTGGGACTTTCCATGATTAATGAGCTAGCAAATCTACCTTGAATTTGCGGTAAAGGGTGTTTTTGTGCAACTTTGCGGGGATGCGAGTTCGATGGATTTTGATGGGGATCGGTTTGCCCCTCTGGTTGATGCTGGTTTGGTGCTCCAATCCAGGGCTGGAACCCCCTCGTGACTTGGAGGCTGACCGGCAACAGGGACGGTTGTTTCGCAATATTGCAGGGGACTCGGTGGGGTATGTGGGCAAAGAAATCTGCCGTTCATGCCATGCCGAACTCTATGATTCGTACATGGAGACGGGCATGGGTCGATCATGGGGGGCTTCCCCTGGACATTCCAAAGCCTCTTGGAACGGGGTCTCCACGGTGGTTTATGACAAGCATATCGATATGCATTACCAATCCATACGGACCGTCGATGGAATTTACATCCTGGAATTTCGCTTGGACGAAAAGGGAGACACGGTGCATCGTCGCAAAGAAAAGGTGGACATGGTGGTTGGCTCAGGTCAACACACCAATTCCCATATCATGGTACGAAACGGAAAGATGTGCCAAATGCCCATGACCTATTATACCCAAGAAGGTCGATGGGACCTGCCCCCTGGTTTCGAAAACGGTAACAATTCCCGTTTCGCTCGCCCTATAGAAGCGGAGTGCATCAATTGCCATAATGCCCATCCAGCTCAAAATCCAGGAGGGGCAAATCATTATTACACGGTGCCTCAGGGAATTGATTGCGAAAGATGCCATGGCCCAGGGGCATTGCATGTCCGCGAGAAGCAAGCCGGTAAGATCATCGATACCTCCCAAGGTCCTGATTATTCAATCGTTAACCCCCGGCGATTAAGCCATTCGCTTCAGAATGATTTGTGCAAACGCTGTCATTTGCAAGGCAATGCCGTGCTCAAGGAAGGACGTTCATTCACGGACTTCAAGCCGGGAATGGTCCTTAGCGATGTGTTTTCGGTGTTCTTGCCGCGTCATCAAAACCATGAAGATTATTTCATCATGGCATCGCATCCAGATCGCCTTGCCCAGTCTCCTTGCCTGAAGCAGCAACCTTTGGCCATGCGTTGCATTTCGTGCCACAACCCCCATCGATCGGTGCTCAAAACAGCAGCGGTTCAGTACAACAAGGAATGTTACCAATGCCATGGCGGATCCGCAAACGAAAAGACAACCTGTAACGCTCCATCCAGTCAGCGAGCCGCCAAGCAGAACAATTGTGTGGCCTGCCATATGCCCAAATCGGGGTCCTCGGACATCCCTCATGTGCGCATCACGGATCACAAAATTCAAATCCCAAGTGCCAAAGGCAATTTTCAATCCCTTCCTCCCCAAGGAGCCCTGCTGGGTCTGGCTTCTTTGAACGAAGAGAAACCGAGCGCGCTGACGATGGCCCAGGCCTGGCTTCAGTACGTGGAGCGTTTTGAGGGGGAACAAGAAGGCCTAGACTCTGCTTCGGCATGGTTGAACAAGGTTCCTCGTGGCGGTCGGAATGCCGCATGGATGGATGCTATGGTTCATTTGCTTTATTTGAAAAAGAGCCCCAACGATTTGGAGCCTTTGATGAAGGAATATGCGAAGGCCCTTGCACCGAACAGTTGTTCTGCATGGACGGCTTACCGAATTGCAGAGCTATTGTCCATGCGGAATGATCACGCCATCGCCGCAACTTACTTGGCGCAAGCGGTTCGCTTATTACCGCTGTCTTCGGATTTCCAACTTAAAATGGCGCTCAACGATTACCGCTTGGCTCGTAGGCAATCCGCGATTCAGCGGCTTGAGGTCTTGATTAACCAAGACCCCACCTATGTTCCGGCTTATGCCAATTTAGGCTACCTGTATTTGATGCAGAATCAAGCCGCGAAAGCTGCTCTGTGTTACGAAAAAGCCCTTCGTCTTGACCCTGATCATCCGCAGACCTTGCTAAACGCTGCAGGGCTGCAGCTGCATTTGAAGAATAGCTTGGAAGCGGATCGCATTCTGGTCCGCTTTTTGAAGCGTTATCCCGGGGATGCTCGGGCTTTGGCGTTGCGCAATCAAATTCGTCAAAGTCCATGAAATCAAGAATTCGATTTCTTGCTGCAGGGGTCATCGGGCTTGTGTTCTTGGCGATTGCAGTCGATTTGTTATGGCCACGGACTTTGCCTTCCATGCGAGAACAACGCTGCTCGAATTGGTCGGACCTTTGGTCGGAATTGCAACAAAGGGAACCTTCCTGGACCCTATGGTCCTCCAGGGCAGATCTGTACCGCAAGCTTTTGGGAATGAGGTCCTTGGAGCCAGGGCATTACCCCTTCGACAGACCTGTCTCCACCTGGACATGGCTTAGAACAATGCATGCCGGTAGGCAGACTCCTGTTCGTTTGGTTTTGGGTAAGTTCAGGACCAAGGCTCAGCTTGCTTCTTTTTTGTCAAGAAAACTGATGCCGGATTCAACCCAGTGGGCTCAAATGCTACAAGACACTTTTCAATTTGATTCGGTATCCTTGGGGCCTGAATTGCAGATGGCTTTGTACCTGCCCAATACCTACGAGATGTATTGGACCGTGGAACCCAGGGTCTTTCAGAGCAGAATGCTCAAGGAGTTCAAGGTGTTCTGGTCTTCACTGCGCATGGCCCAGGCTGAACGTCTTGGGCTTCATCCCTTGGAAGTGATCACGCTCGCCTCCATTGTGGAAGAGGAGACTCAATTCAAGCCGGAACGTCCGGTCGTCGCAGGGGTGTACCTCAATCGCCTTCGAATGGGTATGCCCTTGCAGGCCGATCCTACCCTCAAGTTTGCCGCACAAGATTTCGCCTTGCGAAGAATAGGGAAGAATCAAATCGCGATTTCCTCTCCGTACAATACCTACAAGGTTAAGGGCCTTCCACCAGGACCGATTTGCACTCCGTCGGCAGATGCCATTGACGCGGTTTTGCAGGGCCAAACGCATTCTTTCTTGTATTTCTGCGCAGATCCAACCCAACCCGGCACGCATCGATTTGCAGCTACTTGGTCGCAGCATCAACAAAACGCTGGGGCCTACCATCGATGGCTGAACCGTCGCGGAATCCGCTAAGGTTGTGGAAGGCCTAAGGAAATTACCCCAGGCCATTGGGCATCGAGTGAAGAGCGAGGTGTGCCTCTTGCTCAAAAGGACCTTTATGATGTACCTTTGTCGCCCCTGCCCAGGTGGTGAAATTGGTAGACACGCTACTTTGAGGGGGTAGTGGGAGTAATCCTGTGCTGGTTCGAGTCCAGTCCTGGGCACCAAAACAAAAGCCTGACCCTTCGGTCAGGCTTTTGTTTTGGATATCCAAGGATCTTTATCGACGAATGAGCAAAGGAAGAGGCCTAAAGAACCCTGATTCGTAGCCCAGGCTGTGATGAGCGGGCATGAGGTGATAAAAGCCGGACGGCATACCGCTGAGGATAATGCGCATGCGATTTTCGCTTTCAACCATTAAATCAGCGGAGAATTTTCTACCTGTCGCATCACGAATTTCCCATTCCATAGGCAAGGCAAGTTCATTCAGCCCTAGGATAAAGGCATGGTCCTGGGCCGGGTTGGGAAAAATATTCCAAGAAGTTGCACGATCGTCGATTTCAGAGAACCCGACACTGGGTTGATAGGTTACATTGATTCGCAAGGTGTCGTTGCCTGCAAACATATCGCCGCTCATGTTGACCCAATAACTCAAGGTGCCTGATCGCAGGGTGCCTGATGCCATGGGCGTGCTGAACTGGTGGGTTAACGAATCTCCGGAGAAGATGGATGAGGCTGGGACTTGATGAAGGACCGGAGGTTCAATCGAAAATTGGTATCCAAGCTGGATGGGTTGGCTGTTAACGTTGCTTCCCATGTTCTGCACCCTCACCTGCACCGGTGTGGGTGTACGCAGGAGGCTGTTTGCGGTAGGAGAAAGAATCCGCTGCGCAGAGACATCCTCAAAGTTGGCCCAAGTCACCGATACCCCCAGGAAATAGTCCTCCGTAAATCGGAACCGACAGGGTGCCCAGGTTCCGCCCAAGTATTCGTACGATCGATTGGAAATGGGCGGGGTAGCATCACGGGCTAAGGCCACGGAACCACCCGGAGGCATTACCCATAACACATAAAATCCACCGCTGGGTATGTTGATGGCTGTCCCGGCTGTTGGAATCAGGCTGTTGGCACCGACCACATAGGAGGAGGGAGAGGCATATACCGAGTCCAGCATGGTCCCTGGACTCCCGTTCGGGCCATCATCATCGAAAATTTTCAGATAACAACCGTTGGCCATTGGATCGGAAGCAATCATCAAGCGGTAACCGTTGATTCGACAGGGGTAGAAGGCCGGCCTCATGTAATAGCCGACGCCTCCATTACCGCCACTCCACGATATTCCCCCCAGATCAGGGGTTCCGTCGTGGTACTCCATGGGAATCTGAGTCCCGGCGGTGTCGATGGCAATGATTTTGGTTCTCAATAAATTGTTGGAGGCAACCAAGTCGCCTACAATGCCACCCACTTGGGATATCATGTTGTATATGCCAGGGTCAGTGGGAATCAAAGGGGTATTGAAGGTGTACGAAGTGTCGGTTCCGGCAATAAGGCTGGCGATTTGGCCCGTTCCGGACATGCCCATAGCAGTGGGGTGGCTGATCGTGGTACTCACGTTGATGTTTGATAAGGGCTGGTTTCCGAAATTCTTAACATTGGTTACCACAGGGACTGAACTGTTTCTTTTTACAAAAACCCCTCCATTACCTTCGTCCATGTTCCAATCGATACCGCCATCCACGGCTTGGTAAGTTGTGGTGGTAGGATAGTAGAATTTAATGGAATAACCAGTTGGGGGATAGACGTTTTTGGAATGCTGCAAGCCCAATTGTCCGGTTATGTTCTCTATGCCAATGGTAATATCATCTCCTTGGGTGCTACCCAATTGGGTTTGGTAATTGAAGGTGATGCTCCGGTCTGAACGGACCAAAACGATCTGAAAAGAATTGGAACCAATGTAAGACGGGGTGCCGTTGGTCCAGAAGGGCACGTTGATCCAACTTACCACGATGGTGTCGGCACTGTTCCGGTAATAACATGTCCCGGGGTTGCCGGTTCCATCAAAATTAAGATCCGACATCATGGCGGCGATGAAGTTGTGTGGACTGGCTGTATTCGGGATTATGGGAAAGGGTGAAGCAAAATTGTTACCGCTGAAACTCAAATACCCGTTTGAGCCAATCCAAACCTGGGTGGGGTAATACCAATAGTATTGGAATCCATCAATAAATCCGAAGGGGCCAACAAAATTATCATCCCCCAAACCGGTCACCTGGGTTCCGGAGGTGGTGATGTTAATCCAATTGAAGGTGGGACCCCCGGGCTCGTTCGAATCTTTCCACGTATACCCGTAGGCATCAGGTCCACCTTGTCCCGCATAGGCCAAGGTTGCCATCATCAACGATAGAACGCATATTATGCCACGTAGGAGATTTTTCATAGGGTTATTTTTTAAACTTATTAATAGCTAATTAGCAAGAATTATTCCAACCTAAAGTTAGGGAATGAACACGGGTTTTCTAGGGATTGGTCATCAACACCGCCTCGTCCATCCATTTTTCAGCCATGGGATTCCCTTGGAATTCATAAGCACTGGGTTGATAGGATAGTCGTCGGGGTTCACCGCTACCATCGCTGTCCCAGGTACTTACCCGAATGCGGTGAGGCGGAACGAAACCTGGTTGAGGAAAGAGGGCGTAAACTTTACCGGCTGGGGCATCCGTGAACCATTCCCAAGCCGTCGATCCGGAGGCATTCCAGCCATCCAAGCGGTACTCAAGGCGTGCAATCCCATCCATCTGGATGTGCAGATTCAGATGGTCCAAACCATGGGGGGGATTCCAAACGGTGGACAAAGGGCCTTGCATTTGAATCTCGAGGATATAGCCGGCATTGGTTTTCATCCAGCGCAAAGCCGCCAGGTCACCAGGTCGTCCTACAAAAGCCTTGGGGTATCGCAGCTGGCCATCGCTTCCGAGGTCATCGCCCACAGAATCCGGGATTTCATGCAGAATGATCGCGTTCCTAAGGATTTGATCCAATGATGACCATGCCGAAAAGCCCATGTCCCGGGCAGGCAAAGCTTTGTTTTCAATACTGCTCTCGACGGGCTTCTCATGGACGGCCCAAATCCAGCCTTCGCCGGGCTTCATGAGCAGGGTATCGCTGTTCCAATAACCGGGCTCGCCGCATCGCAAAACGGCTTGATTGGCCCGACGAGTGGACAAGGAAAAGGCAGCCTGAAGCAACGAATCTCGAATTAAAATTTCCTGTTGAGTAGGATTCAAGGCAATGAGCCATCGACGATCCACCCAGGCAAGCCATGCAGGTGTCCCCATTCGGGAATCCAAGACCACTTCGACTTTTCCACCTTTGAGCCCCGGCTCTCGGTGCCGAAGTTCGGAAAGCGCTTGAATCCACTCCTTGTAGGGGGCGTTTCCCCTCGATGTATCGAAGTAATCTTCACGACTTCCTTTCAAGGCCGATTCGGTACCGTAATAGAGCACCGGAATTCCCGGAAGGCTGTACAGCAACAAGAGGGCTTGGGCGATTTGCAAGGAATCC
>Ga0214921_10003694_pt1 | contig 23159 bp, 19 predicted proteins | sample LL1505_MetaG_FD_177992 | JGI IMG/M metagenome (GOLD analysis project Ga0214921, IMG submission 177992) | Freshwater microbial communities from Lake Lanier, Atlanta, Georgia, United States - LL-1505 | ecosystem: Environmental > Aquatic > Freshwater > Lake | place: USA: Georgia | collected... | reverse complement strand
TTTTCATAGGGTTAGATTTACCCATGCGCTTAGACCATGTCTCATATGTAACTTCCCATGATCAACTAGCCGACACAGTTCAACGCCTAGGCTCACGCCTTGGCTCCACCTTCGTTGATGGAGGTGTCCACCCACGCTTTGGAACACGTAACTTCACATTGCCTCTTCAAAACGGTCAGTACATCGAAGTTGTATGTCCACTTGATCACCCAGCAACAGAGCAAACCCCTTGGGGCAAAGCTGTTAGCAAGAAAGCACAAGAAGGTGGCGGCTGGCTAACATGGGTTTTTGCAACTGAAGATATTTCAAAGGTTGAAGAGAAATTTGGACGCAGCGCAACCCAAGGTCACCGCACACGCCCAGATGGTACCGATCTTAAGTGGAAGCAAATTGGAGTTAATGAAATTACTGACTCTCGCGAACTTCCATTTTTTATACAATGGTTAACCGCTGATCATCCATCACAAGATGGAAAAGCAGTTGCCGCTATTGAGAAGATTACGATTGCTGACACTGAGCATCTTTCAGACTCATGGTTTAAGACAGAGATTCTTGCTGGACTAAATGGCACAGATATTGAGTTTATCGACCCGTCATCAAACGATGGTGAGTCAGGGATAGTGGCGGTGCATCTGACGACGGCTAGTGGTGTTGTGAGGTTGGATTAAGAACTTACGAGTTTTCATGGAAAGTTTTCATCGCTCTGTAACATTTTTTCCATCTGTAACCTCAAATCAGAAAAGTTGTTGTGGTATGACTCTGGGAGTTCGCACGTGGGAGAGACATAATCTAGATTCGAGGAATTCAAACGGAAGTCAACTTGAATTTCATTTTTGGAATTTAGAACTTCGACAATTATCTTGGCCAACTCAGACAAAGTAACCGAGTAACCACCTGAATTGACTAAGCCCCTTCCACCTGTATACAAAAATTGTAATACTGATTGAATCAACTCTTGAATTTGTATGTAGGACCTTTGCACATTATTCTTAATCACTATGGTCTCACCACTTTTGGCCATTCGAATGATGTCTCTTACTGCATAATGCGAATCAGTTGGAAGATGGTGGCCAGTGGCTGACCATAATCTCACAATCAGAGTGTCTAAACCGTCTAGCGCAACTTCCATTTCTTTTTTTTGTGTGCTATAGCTTTTCATTAGTTCTGAATAATTGGATGTCGCAATATCGGAGGCCGCTCCACTTGAAAAAACTAGTTTTAATGCTTTGGGGTTGTTTTCAAATATAGCCTTAGTGACTTCTAGCAAACCTTGATTAATTGCCACATATTTTTCGTGGTCACCAACAAACGAAGTTTTAGGTAATAGGAAGGCAAGGTGAATAATTAGATCAAAAACATTCGAACCTTTCACATTAGAGAGAGAGATACATTTTATTTCTTCACCATGGATTGATATCGTTTTTGAAGAACTAGCAGCGCAGGTTAAATCGAGATTTGATAATTTACCATAAGAATCTTGTAACATGCACAGTAGCTCTTGGCCAATCCAACCAGAGGCACCTGTGATTAAAATTTTGCTTGACTGAATCTCTGGTGGAAGTCTCACTTATACTTCCAGACTCAGTTCAATTTCACTCCTAATTGAACTCGGATCCAATCTTGCTAATTCACGTAGATACTTTTGATTTCCGATTTCATAACTAAATGAACGCTGGATACCAATTCGCTTGACACGAATTAGTTTTTGATTTGACTCTAAATACTCGAGAATATAGCTTCCAAAACCGCCATCTAGGACATGTTCCTCAACAGTTATAATCTGTTCAAAATTTTGAAGTCCAATAGAATCTATGGCTTGGTGAGAAAAGTAGGGCACCGAAAAATGGGCTACCAAATCAGCACTAGTCAAACTCAATTCATTTATTGCTTTTACAACTTCAATACCAACTCCACCAGTACTTAGTATTACTAATTTGGTTCCTGGTTTAAGAAGTCGGGCTGACTCAGGGGAGGTCATTTTTGAATCACTTAATGAAGGTTCACCATTTTTCCCCAATCGCAAATATTTGGGTCCCTCTCTTTCTATGATATGTGGGAGTATCATTTTTAATTCATCTGAATCACCGGGTGAATAGATTGCCATTTTCGGAAGTACGCGCATAATTCCCAAGTCTTCTACCGCAAAGTGAGAATAACCAAGAGTGCCATAAGCAAAACCTGCACCAACGGCGACGATTGTCACATTTAAATTGTGGTATGCCACATCATTTCTAATTTGCTCTAAACACCGCATAGTAGGAAAGTTAGCAATCGAGTAGACAAAGACCTTGAAACCCGAGCCCGCGAGCCCGCTTGCTACACCCATCATGTTCTGTTCTGATACCCCCGCATTCAAAAATCTCTTTGGGTATTTGGTAGCAAATTCCTCGATCACCCCAAATCCAAGGTCGCCAACTACAAGAAAAATGTCGGGGTCTTCAGAAGCAAGTTCTGTTAATTGCCGAATAAATGTATCTCTCAACTTACTTCCTTTTGAGCCAACTCGAGCTCTTCTAGATTCGGAGGCCGATAGTGCCAAAGAACCGAGTTTTCCATAAAAGTCACTCCTTTGCCTTTTACCGTGTTTGCAATAAACACCCTTGCATTAGTCTGATTTTTGTGGTCGGTGAGCCGACTTAGTTCATTGAAATCATGTCCATCAATTGTTTGTACTTCCCAATTGAAAGCAAGCCACTTATCTGAGAGTGGTTCAAGAGGGACGGTCTCTTCAGTTTTTCCAAGGGACTGTAATCGATTCCTATCAATAACTACAGTCAAATTGTTGAGTTTTAGGAAGGGTGCTAAAAGGGCTGCTTCCCAGTTGCTTCCTTCATTGCATTCACCATCAGAAATAACTACATAAACATGTCCACTCTGGCGTAATCGAGATTTGCCAAGTGCTCGTCCAAGCGCATAGGGGAGAGCGTGTCCAAGAGACCCAGTAGACAATTCAAGAATAGGTATGTGTGTTGATGTCACGTGCCCGCCGAGTTGTGAACCATTTTGGCAGTAACTTGAGGTCCACTCGGCAGGTATGACATTAAGACATTTGAGCACCGCATATACTCCTGCCGCAGCGTGACCTTTCGAGATTAAGACAAGATCACCAGCGTTCTCACTCTTCGTTGACTTGGAAAACAGTTGGACAGCGATATCTATAATTGACAAGGATGAACCGATATGAGCGCTTTGGGCGTTGTGCACCATGTCTAGAGCCAATCTTCTGGCATCTTTCGCAACTTGTTTTTCAATCTCGAACATTATTGTCCTAAATCTTCAAGCCATGGTGGTGGTTCTCGCAAAGCAAGTTTTTCGAGGTCGTTTTTTTCTCGAAGCGTGTCCATAGGTTGCCAAAAACCAAAATGCTCATAAGCCATCAATTGTTTTTCTTCTGTCAATTTAGGAAGAGCTCCAGTCTCAAATGGCTCACTGAGTGAATTAATATATTTTGAAACTTTAGATTCGAGAACAAAGAATCCTCCATTTATCCAGCCTGCATCACTCTGATTTTTTTCTCCAAAGTGAAGTACTTGTCCATTTAAAGTATCCAAATAGCCAAATCGAGCGGGGGGACGAACTGCAGTCAAGGTTGCTGATTTTCCATGGGAATAGTGGAAATCCAATAATCTTGAAACATTGACGTTACCTAAGCCATCACCGTAGGTAGCTAAAACCCTTTCTTCTGGAAAGAGCTCCATACACATTTTGATCCGCCCACCGGTCTGTGTTTCTAGACCAGTATTTACAGTTGAAATATTCCAGTTGGTCTCTAAACCTGACACCCATTGTGAAATGACTTCCCCCTTATATCCCGTAGCCACAATAAAATCAGTCAATCCTTGGGACGCGTAAACATTCATAATATGCCACAGCATCGGCCTTCCATTTAGCAAGACCATGGGTTTAGGTTTGTCGGTGGTTTCCTCAGAAATCCGAGTACCCAGTCCTCCAGCTAGAATCACAACTTTCACTACTGAACTCCAAGTGTTTCACGAATTGAAAGAATCATATAGTCCAACATTTCGAGAGTGAGGCCAGGCCAGACACCTACCCAAAAAGTGTCATTCATAACTCGGTCAGTATTAACTAAGTCACTAATTACTCTTCGAGGAGTACCCATAAATGCAGGTTGACGCAATAGATTGCCGCCAAACAGTAGACGGGTTCCAATTTTCTTTTCATTTAACTCTTGAACAATTTCATTTCGTGTTTTTGGTGACTTTTGCTTAACCGTTAGTGCGAAGCCAAACCAAGACGGGTCACTGTTTTCGCTTACTTTTGGGAGAGTAAAGAACTCGTCTAATTCTTTGAGCCCACTTGATAGATATGCCCAATTTCGACGACGAAGTTTAACGAAGGAATCGAGTCGATCAAGTTGCGCAAGACCAATAGCTGCCTGAATATCACCAGATTTTAGGTTGTATCCAAGATGTGAATAGGTGTATTTGTGATCGTAGCCTTCAGGCAATTCGCCCAAAGTCCAGTCATAACGTTTTAAGCAGGTGTTATCGCATCCTGGCGCGCACCAACAATCACGACCCCAATCTCGAAAAGATTCAACAATTCGTTTGTGCGCAACTTTCTTAATTAAGACCGCACCACCCTCACCTGTCGTTATGTGATGGGCTGGGTAGAAGCTAAATGTTGAAAGATCTCCAAAGGTCCCTAAATTCTGGCCTCGGTAAGTTCCGCCCAATCCATCACAACTGTCTTCAATTAGCCAAAGATTATGTTTTTTTGCTAATGCCTGGACGAAGTCCAGATTAAATGGATTTCCAAGAGTGTGCGCCATCATGATTGCTTTTGTTTTTGAACTAACTGCTGCTTCCATTTGCTCATCAATTGCAACATACGTTTCAGGATCGACATCAACATAAACTGGTACTAGACCATTTTGAAGAATTGGTGTCACAGTAGTTGGGAATCCAGCAGCAACAGTTATTACTTCATCTCCGGGTTTTAACGCTCGCTCGCCATGTGCTCGACTTGTAAGGGAACTCAACGCGAGCAAATTTGCAGAAGATCCGGAATTAACCATAAAGGCGTGACGCATACCAACAACTCTGGCGAATCGAGTTTCAAATTCTTCCGTGTATGGCCCTGAGGTTAACCAAAAATCTAGGCTAGCTTTTGTGGCGGCGCGAAGTTCAGGCTCACCAAAAACCTTTCCAGTAACAGGGACGTTAGTTTCACCTGCTACAAAGCGTTTATCTGCATGCAACTCGGAGAATGCTTCCGATACTAACCGGTCAACCTTTGAGTCTAGATCCTTGCTCAATTCCATCTCCCACCGCGCCACTTAGGTGGAGCATTCTTTGTTGTCTAATCGGTAAAGACTACAGTTCAACCATGGATTTCTCAGTTGGGAAGCGTTTGCGTGAGTTGCCGGGGCCACTATTGCTGACCGGACACACGGGATTTAAGGGAACTTGGACGACTTTGTTGTTAGAGCATCTTGGGGTATCTACTGTTGGATACTCACTTCCAGCAGAAAGAGATTCCTTATTCGATCGCGCTAATCGAAAAGGTGCAATACCCGAACTATTTGCGGATATTCGCAGTTACCAAGTTCTAGAAGAATTTATGGATAGGCATAAACCTTCGACAATCATTCACATGGCAGCTCAACCACTAGTTCTAAAGTCTTACGAAAGCCCTCGTGAGACCTTCGATGTAAATGTCATGGGCACAACAAACGTTTTAGATATCGCATTCAAGAAGGACTATGTTCAGGTTATTGTTATTGTTACCACCGACAAAGTCTACAGAAATGATAATTCCAGCCAGCCGTTTGTTGAGACCGACCCTTTGGAAGGCAAAGATCCGTATAGCTCCAGCAAAGTTGGTACTGAAGCTGCCGTCACCGCGTGGCAACAAATATCTAAAATTTCGGGAGGGCCAAAAGTAGTCTCGGTCCGTGCGGGAAATGTTATTGGCGGCGGAGACTACGCAGAGAATAGAATTATTCCAGATCTGATTCGAGGCGTTTTCAATAACGCTAAAGTTGAAATCAGAAATCCTCGTAGCACGCGCCCTTGGCAACACGTGCTAGATCCCATTCATGGATACTTACTAGCTTTGGAAAAGTCTTTGGGAGGGAGCAGTTTCAGTAATCTCAATTTTGGACCCTCTGGGAGGAGTTTATCAGTTATGGAAATTGTGGAAATTGGCTCCAGATTTTTTCCTCAAGTCACCACACTTTCTCATTTAAAAGGAATCCCAAGTACATTTATGGAAGCAACCTTTTTGGACCTCGATTCAAGTTTAAGTCAGCAAGTACTGGATTGGTCACCACATTGGAGTCAGGAACAAGCCGCGATTGCGACATTTGAATGGTGGAGCAGACATTTGGCTGGAACAGAATCGGCCGAAAAACTCTGCAAAGATGAGATACGCGCGCTGCTACGAGAATAATGCATATCTCTTGAACCGATCGATTTTCACTAATTGTTTAAGTTTAAAGCATCAATAAATGCTTCCTATTGCTGTCAACATCCGTATAATTGCGCTGTGCATCAAACAAAAGACTCATTCAACCATAGGAGTGGATCAATAGTATTTGCATTTGTTGCGCCCCTGTATATGGTTTTCCCAACTGCCGTTGGGAGCTCATTTTTACTGATCGTTGCCGGCACTTTAAGTGTTATTTACGCCTTATTTCTCAAAAATGGATTTTGGAGCTAGACATTATTTCCAGAATTTATTCATTTTTTGGAGGAAGTTTCCTTCGGAAAACATCCTTCCTGTATTTTTTTGTGCATGGTTGTTTGTTGATTGCATTAGAAGGTATAACTGCCTTTGCTCCAGACGAAGGAACTTACAAAGCAATATTTAGAAATCTATACAACTCAGGTTTTTCACTAGATGGCTATGCAGGCTGGACTAGTCCTGGGAGCATAAACTTCCTGCGCGTTTTGTATATGCCAGCAAAAGTTTTTAATTTTATCGGATTCTCTGAGGCCTTAAGCCTACGACTACTTTCTATCCTTACCACGTACATTGCCTTGCTCTTATTGCTGAAGATGAACAAAGGCCAATCCCAAACTACAAAATGGAATGGGCGATTCATCTCTCTCGCGTTTTTTATTCCTACTATCTTGCTATGGACAACTTTGAGTTTGCGTGAGAGTTTCATTCTTCTCTTTTTGGTTAGTATTTTTTATTTCATTGAGGAAACTCTCAATTCCCGGAGAATGATTAATTCTCTGCCACTCATTTTGGCCTCAGCGGGCTTATTCCTTACAAAAACCTACCTGTATGTAGTTCTCCTGATTGGTGTCATCGCCGCATGTTTTGTGCAATTGATTTTGCAAAAGAGAATTAGTTCAAACTCTTGGTTGGTAGTTGCATCTCTGATAGTTCCACTCGCACTCTTCCCATCAATGTCAATCCCGATGTTCTATGGGTCAGGAGAGACCATTCAAACGTTGATAGTTGAGAATAGGCCACCGGTACTGGCGCCAGAAGTGCCTAATCCAGTTTCGACTCCAGTCTCGACTCCAGTCTCGACTCTGGTCTCCATTAGAGGTCAAACTTTGCACGACTTAAACTCTCAAATTGATCAAAATGCTTTTTTAAGGTGGGTCGCAGATCAATCAGGCTTAAGGGAATTTCTTGAAGCAAAATCAAAGATGGCAAGAGTCCCTGGTGATTCAATAGAGATCTCTGAGAATAGGACTCAACTACAAAAAGAACCTGGATTGATACGTAATCCTTTGTCAACCGCAAAAGCAGCAATAAACTTTCTTTTCATTCCAGCCCCTTTTGTAGATAATGGAAGCTTTTTCTTGAACATTCAATCTTATGAAAGTTTCTTTTGGTATGTCATTTATTTCTTCTTTTTATTCCTAATTATCCGATTACTACAAGGCAGATATTCTGTAACGCTTTCTTCAGTAGCTTCAACATTTTTTTGTTTGGGGTTTATTTTACTCTCAGCACTATCAGAAATAAATGATGGGACGGCCATCAGACATAGATCAGTTTTACTTTTTGGATTCTTAGTCATGGTCGCCGTCTTTAGAGAGAATCATGCTCACACACGCCCTGTAAAAGCTTAAATTTCTGCAAAAAACCTTTAAGATTGTGGGATGGCTAGAGTCGCAGTAACCGGAGGTGCCGGGTTCATAGGCTCCAATCTTGTAATTAGATTAATCAATGAGGGTCACGAAGTTGTAGTGGTTGATGATCTATCTACTGGACTTTTGTCTAACATTAAAGATCAGAGCTGCGATTTTCACAATATATCGATTACAGATTTTAAATCTCTTGACAGTATTGTCAAAGATTGTGAGACAATTTTTCATTTAGCCGCAAGAGGATCTGTGCCTCGCTCACTTAAAAATCCAGTGGCTACGCATGACGTCAATGCTACCGGCACTTTAAACGTTCTTGAGGTGGCCCGTAAATCGGGCGCTCACGTTTTGTTTAGCTCTTCTTCTTCTGTATATGGAAGAAATATGCAACTGCCAAAAAATGAGTCTATGTGGCTTGGACCAATGACACCTTATGCTGCAAGTAAGTTGTCCGCAGAGGCATATGTTCAAGCTTATTCGTCGGCGTATAATGTGCCAACAACCTTGCTTCGCTTCTTTAATGTATTCGGCCCTCGCCAAAGACCCGATCATGAATATGCCGCAGTCTTGCCTAAGTGGATTTGGCTCGGCCTGCAAGGTAAAGCTATTGATGTGTATGGGGATGGGACGGCTTCTCGCGATTTCACCTACATTGAAACGGTTTTGGATGTTGCAGTGACTGCGATGAAAGAAAGAGTCTTGAACGATAGTGCAATTAATCTCGCTTATGGAAATAGGATCTATCTCAATGAAGCAATCGATCTTCTCAGGAAATATTTTCCTGATTTAGAAGTTAACTTCAAAGAGATTCGCTCGGGGGATGTCAAGGAATCTCAAAACTCGCCGGTGCTTCTAAATAGACTTTTCCCAGCCATTACCCCTAAACCCTTCCCAGAAGCCCTTGCAGAGACAATTGATTGGCTAAGAGAGTTTGGCCAAAGCGTTTCCAACGGTCCTAAGACCTTAGATTAAACCCAAACACAATGTGTGGAATTTCTGGAGGAATCGGCCCAAGTGCGCCGGGACAACTCTTACTCGATGCCCAACTCAATTCGATATCACACCGCGGACCGGATGAAAGTGGAACGTACTTTAACCAAGGTGTTAGTTTGGGGATGTGTCGACTAGCTATTGTTGAAATCATAGCTGGAAAACAACCAGCATCTGATGTCTCAAAATCAATCCATATTGTTTGGAATGGTGAAATTTACAACTATCGAGAGTTACGTATTGAACTAGCAAAGCGCGGAATTGAATGTCGTGATTCAAGTGAATCAGAAGTATTAATAAATCTTTATCTCGTGCTTGGACCTGATTTTGTGAACAAACTCAATGGGATGTTTGCTATCGCCATCTACGACGCCCGTGATTGTTCACTTCATTTAATTCGAGATCGTATGGGCAAGAAACCGCTATGGATTTCGCAATCGAGTGATGGAACACTCTATTTCGCATCAGAAGTTCGAGCATTAATGTTGGCTCGACCTGACCGAACACTACGAACAGACATGATTTCTGAAGTAATGCAGTATGGTTATATTAACGCTCCTAACTCTGCATTCAATGAAATAAGTCAATTACCTCCAGCAACTTATCTCATCTGGCGTGCTGGGAAAACAACAACTAATAAATATTGGGAGTTAGATTTCGATACAAAAGTTATAATCCCATACGAGGAAGCATTAGAACAGACTAAGGAACTGATTGAAGCAGCGGTTTCACGACGATTAATCTCGGAGCGCCCAATAGGCTCATTCCTAAGCGGAGGGTATGACTCAACAATTATTACGGCCTATATGGCTAAGCTAATGAGCGAAAAAGTTCAAACCTACTCGATTGGATTTCAAAGCACCCAATTCAATGAAGCACACCATGCCAAAAAAGTTGCAGAATACCTTGGCACAAACCACCATGAAGAAATTCTAAACCCAGATCCTGGTCTAGTTGTGGAAAAGATTTCACACATACTTGACCAACCTTTTGCAGATTCTTCTATTGTGCCAACATATTTGTTAGCCAAGTTCGCTCGAGAAAAGCTTATTGTTGCCCTAAGTGGAGATGGGGGCGACGAAGTGTTTGGTGGATATGACCGATACCTTGCGGCCCCGATAATGCAAAAATTAAATCCATTCCTAGTGCTAGGTCGCCCCGGTATGAGAATTCTTGGGCAACAATTCTCAGCCAAAGCTCGGAAGATTAGTCGAATAAATTCACAACTTCTACCCCAAGCGTCTTTGGGAAAAAGATATAATTCTATTTTGTCACTTACACAATCTGATGATTTATCAAAATTACTTTGTTTACAATTTCGAAGCAATACGTCAGAAGTTACAAACCTAAACCAGTTTAACGTCGGTAAAATTTCCAACTTTGATCGAATGATTCGCTCTGATTTGTTCTCCTACCTTCCCGGGGATTTGCTCGTCAAGGTTGATATTGCAACTATGGCTAATAGTCTTGAAGTTAGATCACCCTTCTTAGACGTTAATATTGTTGAATGGGGCATATCACTGCCACGAAAGTACAAAGTAAATCGGTTGGAAACAAAACATATACTTAAGGATGTTGCTCGCTCGCTTGTTCCCGTGGATCTTGTTGACCGACCAAAGATGGGTTTTAGTATCCCTCGTGCAGAGTGGCTGCGCACTGGAATGAAGGATTTGGTATTCGATACACTTACGGACACAACCGCGAAGCAACGTGGTTGGTTTAACTCTGGCGAAGTCGATAAAGTAATCAAAGCTCATATGTCTGGCAGAGATAGAGACGGCCTTATCTGGCCGATGTTGATGCTAGAACTTTGGGCTAGGAATTGGCTTGATGGAAAATGAGTGTTTTATACAGTGCCTCATGGTTAAGCACTAAACGTTGAACTCCAAATTGTGCCAGAGTGAACTCCTGTGCACCCAATCCTAATTGGGTTCGTAGAGCTTTGTCTGCCACTAACTTTTCTAGAGCATTGGCAATTTCCTGAACATTTAACGAAGTAATGATTCCAGTCACACCATCTAAAATTACTTCGGGCACTGAGCCTACACGAGTTGTAACTACCGGAAGCCTTGCCATTCCTGCCTGAATTAAACTCAGGGGCGTACCCTCATTATCACTTGTAAGAATTACCATGTCAGCTGCCGCTAAAACCCTCTCAATGTCGGTCTGCCAACCAAGAACTTTAACTGGCAATTGTTCAAGTTCAATTCTTTTCCTACACATATCCAATAAATCACCATCACCAGCAATAAAGAAATCTAAATTAAGACCACGTTTTTTAATCTCACTGACAACATCTAAAAACCTATCAGGACGTTTAATCTGCGTTACTCGGCCTATAAACGCACATTGGAGGCGGTCAACAGAAAGCCCAAGAGCAGCCCGGGACGTATTTTTAGAGGGTAAGGTCCCAATTACTAAACCTGGAGGCATTATTTCAAACTTAGCATTGGAACCAATTCCTGCCTGTAATAAATCCTGTCTGACTTGATCACCCACAGCCAACAATTGATCTGTAAAGAATGCTAAGAATTTTTCCATAAGAACTACTAATGCTCGCTTAAAGCTTCCAAAATATCCATTGAGCAAATGTCCATGGAATGTGTGTACACGAACTGATGGTTGCAGTGAAACGATGGAAGCAAGGCGACCCAAAAAACCTGCCTTTGCTGTGTGAGTATGAATGAGGTGTGGTTTGAAATTACGGATCTCAATAACCAGAAGAATGAAGGCCCTTATATCTCCCGCTAAAAAAATACGACGCCCTAATCCTTTAATGCGATGAGCCTTGACATCGGTCGCCACAGTTACTAAGTAATCTGCTTCATCGCCTCCGCAAAATCCCGTATATAGATGCTGGTTGAAGTCGGCGGGATTCAATCCACGCATCAATCCTGAAACCTGAACAGCCGGACCTCCTACATTCATACGAGCGATAATCCGCATAACCCTTACAGGACCTTCAATTGGTTTACTCACAGTCCAATCCTCTCCTAAACCAAGGGGAAAGTTCGAGTATGACTCATCTAGGAAAGCAGGCAGTGAAACTATTGAAATCCGTTAGGATTTCATACATGCCTACCCAAAAGAGCCAAACGCTGGCCATTGTTGGACAGGGCTACGTAGGCCTTCCCTTGGCAATGGCAGCTGTAGACGCCGGCTGGACCGTTATCGGAATTGATAACTTTGAACTAAAAGTCATACAAATTAACTCAGGAGTTAGTCAAGTTGAAGATGTTTCAGACGCCCAATTGCAAGCCGCAATTGCAAAAGGGTCTTACAGGGCTACAACTGATTTCAGTGCAGCTTCTCAAGCTGCAGTCATTGCAATCTGTGTTCCAACTCCACTAGATAAAAATCGGGAACCAGACCTTGCACCGCTACGTAGTGCGGCTGCTGGGATTGCACCGTTCATATCAAATGAAACGTTGATCATCAGCGAATCCACGTCATATCCTGGAACTCTCAGAGACGTAATTATCCCAATAATTGATGAGTTAAAACCAAAGGTATCCCAAAATGTATATTTTGCTAGCGCACCCGAGCGAGTCAACCCCGGGGATAATGTGTGGAATCAGAAAAATACGCCTCGCTTAATTGGTGCTATTGATCAAACTTCGAGTGTCAAAGCATTGGCGTTTTACAGATCAATTTGCGATTCAATCGTTTCTGTTTCTTCACCTGAAATCGCAGAAGCAGCCAAACTATTAGAAAACGTTTTTAGGCTTGTAAATATAGCTTTGATAAATGAACTCACTCAATTATTTTCTGAAAGTGGAGTAGATATCCAAGAAGTAATCGATGCCGCATCATCCAAGCCATACGGTTTCATGCCTTTCAGACCAGGGGTCGGCGTCGGCGGACATTGCATTCCAGTAGATCCTTTGTATCTCACCTGGTGGGCTCGACAAAAAGGTGGCCAATCGAAAATCGTTGAAACGGCAGATTTCATTAATCATGAGATGCCGAAATTTGTTGCAGAGCGAGCACTTTCTTTAATTGACAGGCAGATTGAGTCACCCAGAGTGCTTATCCTAGGTGTTGCCTACAAGCCTGGTATTTCAGATGTTCGTGAAACCCCGGTTGCTGCTTTGAAGAACTACCTCATTAGCAAAGGCGCTACAGTGGCTTGGCACGATCCGTTAGTTTCAAAGTGGGAAGACTCAACCTCTGTAGATTTAGATTGGACTTGCGATGTGGCAATCTTGGCAACAAATCAACCGGGAATGAGTTTTGAAGACTTGATTACACGCTCAGTTAAGATTTTGGACTGCACCAACTCAATAAGCGCGCTTGCGGGAGTAACGCCCCTCTAGAAGGTACTGTCCAATTCCTTCGCAATATCACGAATAATTGTTGAAAGACTGCGTTCTGGCTTCCAACCAACCAATTGCTTAATCAGCTGAATATTCGGCACGCGACGCTCCATATCCTCAAATCCATCACCATAGGCTTCTATATATGGCACGTAAACTATCTCGCTACTCGAATTAGTCTCAGCAATAATTTTTTTGGCTAGATCGTTAATCGAAATCTCAAAATCATTCCCAATATTTATCACTTTACCCAAGGTGTCTGGGGAGAAAGCAATTCGAATAACCGCTTCAACTGCATCAAAAACATGTCCAAAGCAACGTGTTTGTTCGCCTGTCCCAAAGATTGTGATTGGCTGATTTTTCAGGGCCGCCGTAACGAATCTAGGAACTACCATCCCATATGTCCCCAATTGGCGCGGGCCAACCGTATTAAAAAAGCGCACAACTCTGGTCTCTAACTTTTTTTCGACAAAATAAGCATATGCCAAAGACTCATCAATTGCTTTGGCTTCGCTATATGACCATCGCAATGTCATGGGGCTGCCAAGAATTCTATCGTCACCCTCACTTAAAGAATCCGAGGTATTTTTTCCATAGACTTCGCTGCTGCTCGTAATAAAGACTGGAATTTTCCATTGAAGAGCACCTTCTAAGACATTCTCAGTGCCACGAATGTTAGTCAGCAAACTAGCTAGTGGATTATTTACGATATTAAAGACACCAACTGCAGCAGCTAAGTGAAAGATGTAATCAGTTTGAGCAATAAGTGGATTCAGTTGGTCGACCTCTAGAATAGATCCTTCTACAAACTTAAAGTCTTTGGAGTCAGACAAGCGAGAAAGGTTTGAAGCCATTCCGGTTGAAAGATTATCAATCGCGGTGACTGTGTGACCATCTGACACTAATCTCTCACATAAGTGTGAGCCAATAAAACCCGCACCGCCAGTTACCAGAATTCGCATGTGCACAATCTTACTTTACCGATATCAACTTCGCTGCTCATAGACCCATCAACCTAGCTTGCCGGTCGAAATCAGGGACACTTTCGCGAACTTGCTGGAAGGTTCCTTTTGCTAAAATCTGACCATCAGAAAGATATACGACCATATCTGCATTTCGGACAGTTGATAACCTATGTGCAATCATCACTACAGTAGTGGATCCCTTCAGGGTATTAATTGCCTCAGAAATATTTGATTCAGTTTCCCCATCCAGCGAACTTGTTGCTTCATCAAGAACTAACAAGTGGGGGCATGTAAACATCGCACGTGCAATACCTAGTCGCTGTCTTTGACCACCACTAAGTTGCGCACCCCGTTCACCCACTTGGGTATCTAACCCTTCTGGTAAGTCGGCAACAAATTCATCCAAGTGCGCAACCTTTAGAGCTTTGAGGACAAGATCATCGGTGGCTACTTCTAGAGGGTACCCCAAGGCAACATTTTGACGAATACTTCCTGCTGCTATAGCGACGTCTTGAGGCACATAGGAAATTGCACCAGGCCACTTAGTGACCGCCTGCATTGGGGGCAATCCGGAGATTAGAACGGTCCCTTCATCTGGATTTAGAACCCCAAGTAGCACATCAATCATGGTGCTCTTCCCTGCTGCGGAAGGGCCTACAAAAGCGATTGAACAGCCAGATGGAATTGAAAGATTAATGCTTGAAATTGCTGGTTTAAGTCTGTTGGGGTACGTCAGTGAAATGTTTTTTACCTCTATTTCTGATTTAAAGCCATTGTGAATGAGGTCAACGGTGTCATCAACATTTTCAATTATTGGCTTATCTCCAAGAGACTCCAGTAGCTCCAAAGTAGGTTTTGCCTGCCCGAGGGCACCTCTTATCTGAATAGACCCTTGCTGAACACGCAAAACCGCTGGTGCTATTCGAGTACCCGCAGCAAGAAAAATTGCTAACGTGGCTACACCATGTGCCGCGTCTTGCAACAGAAATTGAGATGCACCAATCAAGAGAGCTCCAATAATTACTGAAGACTCAATGACATACTTACTTACATATGGGAGAAAACTAATTTCCGCCGATGTATCAGCTAATAAATATCTTAAATCGCCAATTTCACGAGCATAGTAGTCGCGCCTGTTTCGCACGACTAATTCACGATAAGAGCCAAAGACCTCGACAATTCTTTCATTGCTTTTAATGTTTAATTCGGAATTCTTAACTCCCAGCGCACCTGCACGAATATGCATGAATCGGTATAGGAAAAATCCTATAATTATAAAAATTGTTAAAGTACCTATGGCAGTTGTTAAATCTACAACCAAAAGACCAATAGCCATTATGAATAGCAATGACAAATCTGAAATTAGTACTATTGCGGTTGCAATCACTTGCAAAACGATCATTTCAACGCCCCTAGTTACTGCATAAAGAGTCTCCTGGGAAGTTCGTTGTTGAACAAAAAGTAGAGGTTGTGAGAGCAATCGAGCGAGCACGTTGGCCGAAATTTTAGCCCCACGTCGACTCAAAAAAAATAAAATACGGCGGGTAAAGAAAATGGATAAAAACGTACGCCCAACCAGAAGTAGAACTGCACTAATGCCCAAGTAAAGCGCTTGCTTTTGAAATGAAAAATTGGAAATGTTCAAGAATTGCAATGCCTGGCTAACGCGGTTCTCAGGCTCTCTCGATTGAATCCCTGTTACTGAAAGGGCCCCGAGTAGGCCAATTGCAAGCACACCCAATAGGTCCAAGACTCCCATGCAGATCTGTAGAAGTGTGACCGCAAGGACTTTTTTCCTGTCAGACCTGGATAGTATTGCAAGAGAGCGCACCATTGGGTTTGAACCCCACCTTGAATAGAGTTTACTCACTGGAGGGGCGCGGAATTCTTGAGATTCTGACCATGAGATAACCTTAGCAAAGACAGGTCAAAGCCACTCTTTTCCCATCCAAATTAGAAACTAAGCGAGAATTTCCGATTTAGTTATCTTTCTTGGGTCACTTTGCCTTATCTATTCTTGAATAGCGACACGGAGTTGCTCCCTGCTTAGCGCAAATGAATTGGCTAGTTTCACAATTCTCATCGAGCATATTAGTCAAAAGACTTGAATGTGTTGAGGGAGGAAAGTTGAAATATGCTCTTACTCGAGAAGCTATCTCAATGGATGATGATTTAATTTCCTCGTGATTTCCATAAATCAAATCTTGAAGGTATCTGAAGCACCTTCCAAGTATGAAGCGTGGCGCTAACCAAAACGGGATCCCTTGAATTTTTGTAGAAAGCGTAAAGGCGTAGGGATACATTGCTCGCCTACTATTAGCAACACTCGACGATATATTCGTATTTTTATGCCCACCTAGTACTTGGTAATTTTGGGAAAACCCAAAAGTACCGTTGGCAGTGAATGCTCTTGCAACTAAATGCATCCCATCTCCACCGAGGCACACCATCTCCCCTCTTGTCGGGTACCTCCATCCACTTATTGATGCAAAGAAATCTGTTTTTACAAGTATCCCAGCTTCAGAAACCGATGAGAAAATAGCCCAAACCTCTTTTCTTGAAGATTTCTTTGAAAGCGGAAAATTCAATTGGCTGACAGGAGGAGAAGAAATTTGAGCTTTAGTATCAAACTGAACTGATCCAAAAAGAACCGTTTCCGAGTGATTTTCAGTATCAACACCCTTCAGGCACCCTGGCGTTAAACTCTGGTAGTCATTCATGAATGCTACATAATCGAGGTCAAGATCTTTTGCAATCGCAGCACCGCGATTACGTTTAGCAAGAGGGCAAATAACTGATTTCTCGACTACGAGATTTATGTTGTTTTCTTTGCAAACTGCTTCTAACATTCCAAATTCAGTTTTTCCTGAAACAACCACAATAAGGACACCACGCCAACCTGACTGACTTGCTATCCAACTTGCGACTTTATCTAATTGAAAAGTGCCGTCGTGTGTGGAAATAATTAATCCTAAAGAAGTCACTTAAATCCTCTCCTGACCACTTTGAGTCATGCAGATTTTTATACCCTTCAAACACTAACATGAGGCACATGAGCTATTCCACCGTTACATCCCCATAACCATTAAGATTCCACTGTGCGTAGAGTCATGATAGTAACCAATTCATTAAGTGGCGGTGGGGCCGAACGCTCTATGAATTTAGTCAGCAACGAACTTTTTTCTCGTGGGTGGAAAGTTGCGTTAGTTCCAATTAACATCGGCCCGAGTGACCAGGTTGTTCCATTATGTGAGGTATTTCCTTTATCTCGAGAATGGCAAGGTGGAGCTGCCCATACTCTGAGCAGCCTTCTTCGACTCAATAAAATAGTCAGATCTTGGAAACCAGACCTTGTGATAATCGGTTGCGATCTTCCTGAGTTTTTCGGTTCACTCCTCTTTGGTAATTGGAGTCTTATCGCTGTTGCACATACAAATCATCCCTGGATAGGTAGGGAAAAATTCGGGAAAATAATTCGATCTGTTTTGGCGATTCGAGGTGTTACTTGGGTTGCAGTTTCATCCCATATCTCAATTTGGCCAAAGAATGAAAAGCCAAGGACGGTTTTAGTCAACTCAATAATTCAACCACACCTTAGTTTCCAAGAATTTTCTGGCGGAAAACTAAAGCGTCTAGTATTCGTCGGCAGGCTATCGCCTGAGAAGAGACCATCGATAGCTTTGGACGTAGCAGCTCAAAGCCTAAGGCCAATTGTTTTGATTGGCGATGGCGAGTTACGGGAAGCGCTTGTTCATCAGGCAAATCAAATCGCCATAAATTGTGAATTTGTGGGACAAGTGCTTGATCCTTGGTCAAAAACACTAAGTGGGGATCTTCTGATAATCCCCTCAGCCCACGAAGGCGATGGATTGGTGGTCCTTGAAGCTCTCCAAAATGCGATTCCAATTCTTTTGGCAGATATTCCAGATTTTCGTAGATTTGGATTTCCCGAGCGTAATTATTGCAAAGGAATTCCAGAGTACCTTTCAGCCATTGAAGAGTATGAGGACCATTTAGGTGGCTTGCTAATACCAGAAGAAATATCTCGACCGTTATTGGATACAAGGTCAATCTCGAATGTGGGTGACGCGTGGGAAAGATTCTTGTCGGTCCAAGAATTCAACTACTAGACTTCAATTTATGAAAGTCCTTGTCACAGGTTCAACTGGAATGCTGGGATCCGCAATTTTAAGGGTCCTAAGTCCGACCGAGAATGAACTACTTTGCCCCAGTCGCCAAATATTGAATCTGGAAGATGTTTCTGCGACCGATAAATACATCGAACTAAATCGTCCAGATTTGATAATTCACTGTGCAGCCAAAGTAGGAGGAATCTCTGCAAATATCAAAAATCCTAGTGAGTTTTTAACTAAGAATCTGATACTGGACTATTCACTTCTTGAAGCGTCCAAAAGACATGGAGTCAAGAGTTTAATCTACATTGCCAGTTCTTGTATGTATCCAAGAAACTTGCCGCACGCAATGAAAGAAGCGGAGATTTTGTCTGGCTCATTGGAGATTACTAATGAAGGCTACGCATTGGCAAAAATTGTTGGTTGGAAAACAGTTCAAATGATGTCGGTAGCCCACAATTGGCGGACTTTAGTGCTATCAAATTTATACGGCCCTGGAGATCACTTTGAGTCAGGTAGGAGTCACTTAATAGCGGCGATTATTGACAAAGTTGCTAAGGCAAAAGAATTGAAATTGGATTCTCTTGAGATGTGGGGTGATGGAACTGCACGCCGAGAGTTCACCTATGTAGAAGACATCGCACTCTTTATCAGAAATTCTATGCGTCAGCTTCAAGATTTCCCAGACACGCTCAATCTAGGGTCCGGCATAGATTACTCAGTTCGAGATTACTATGAGTTAGTTAGTGAGGCCATGAGTTACAGGGGGACAATTGTGCCTAATCTTTTGAAACCTACGGGCATGGAGAGAAAGTTGATGGATGTTTCAAAAGCCCGTGCTTTGGGTTGGGCTCCCACCACTTCTATCGAAGATGGAATTGTAGAGACGATCAAATGGTATGAATCGAATTCAATGAAGGGCTATCGATGAAGCCTTTCCAGTTAGCCAGCACTACGTGGGGCGAAGAAGAAATAGAAGCAATACAGACAGTAATTCAATCAGGCCGATTTACCATGGGGTCTCAAGTTTCTGCCTTCGAAGAGGAGTTTGCAGATTACATTGGCTCAAGATTTGCGGTAATGGTAAACAGCGGATCGAGCGCAAATCTCGCCCTGTTGGCATCCTCCCGCTATCGGACGATGCCTCTTCTTCAGCCTGGAGATGAAGTCATTGTCCCTGCCGTTTCGTGGAGTACAACCTATTACCCCGTAAATCAAATGGGAGCCCGTCTTAAATTTGTAGATGTAGATTCAGGGACCCTAAATATTAATGTTTCGGAGATTGAAAGAGCTATTAATCCGAATACTAAAGCGCTGTTTATAGTCAATCTACTTGGAAATCCTGCTGAGTGGAATCGAATTAGAGAAATTGCAGATCGACACGATCTACTTATCCTAGAAGACAACTGTGAATCACTAGGTGCAACATTCGATGGAAAGAAGACTGGCACATTTGGAATTGGAGGTACCTTCTCAACATTCTTTAGCCACCATATTTCTACGATGGAGGGAGGGGTTGTTGTAACCGACGATGAAGCCCTTTTCCACACATTGAAGTCAATAAGAGCTCATGGGTGGACTCGCGATCTCCCTGACAAAAATCATGTCCACAATAAGAGTGGAAGCAAGTGGGATGATCTATATCGATTCGTTTTACCTGGATATAACTTAAGGCCACTCGAGATGGAAGCCGCAATCGGTAGAGTACAACTTCAAAAATTGGATACCTTCATTCTAAACAGAAGATCAAATGCAAAAGTATTTGAGTCTCTAATGAAGAATCTTGGGGGATACCGAATTCAAAGAGAGACGGGTCAATCTAGTTGGTTTGGCTTTTCAATAATTCTTGAAGGAAAACTCAAGGGGCAAAGGTCAGGGCTGATTGCCCGTCTTGAGGAAGCACAAATTGAGAGTAGGCCAATTGTTACAGGAAATTTCACTCGCAACCCGGTAATTAGGCATTTAGATTGTGCCCCCATTGGAAAGTTACCAGTGGCTGATGAGATTCATGACGAAGGTCTTTTTGTAGGAAACCACCACTTTGATTTAACCGAAGAAATCGAGAACCTTACTAAAACTCTAGACAGCTTTCAAAGGAGATTTTAAATGAAAAAGGCTTTTATTACCGGGATTACTGGTCAAGATGGTTCGTACCTGGCCGAGCTCTTGTTAGAAAAAGGTTATGAAGTTCATGGTCTAATTAGACGGGCATCAACCTTTAACACTTCAAGAATCGATCATCTCTTCAAGGATCCTCATGATGAGAGTAATAATTTGCATTTACACTACGGAGATTTAACAGATGCAGCAGGTATAACAAATCTGATTCGCGAGATAGAACCAAATGAAATCTATAATTTGGCCGCACAGAGCCATGTTATGGTTTCGTTTTCAATGCCAACATATACCGCAAACGTAGATGCGGTGGGTACAACAACGATTCTGGAAGCAATTCGTTCAAGTAAACTTGAGTCTAAGTATTATCAGGCAAGCACCAGTGAACTTTTTGGATCGACTCCACCCCCACAAAATGAAGCCAGTCGCTTCTATCCAAGAAGCCCCTATGCATCTGCAAAGCTTTACGCCTATTGGGCAACCGTCAATTATCGGGAGGCTTACGGCATCCACGCTTCAAATGGAATTCTCTTCAATCATGAATCACCCAGACGTGGCGAAACATTTGTTACTAAGAAAATTACAAGTGCCGCTACCGCAATTGCAAATGGAAAACAAGAGAAATTGTACTTAGGGAACCTCGATGCCATTCGCGACTGGGGATACGCAAAAGAGTATGTGGAAAGTATGTGGTTGATGTTGCAGCAGGACTCTCCCGATGATTATGTCGTAGCGACAGGCGTGGGAGCCACGATTGAAGACTTTTGTAGAGAGGCATTTAGCCTAGTAGAACTTGATTGGAGAAAATATACGATTACCGATCCCCGATATTTGCGACCTACAGAAGTTGATGCCTTGATTGGGGATCCCTTAAAAGCAAAAAATCTTTTGGGATGGGAAGCAAAAACTCATTGGCAAGCGCTTGCTGCAATAATGATTGACTCCGATTTGGAGAAGTTTAAAACTCGATGAAATTAAGAGTCTCAGTTTGTGGAACTGCAAAGACATTTGTAAACAAAGCACCCATTAGTAGTTCGTGCCCAGATTTCTATAAAAATTTTAAGAGTGATAAGTATGAGTTGGTTTCGGAGATAGAATCCAGCGCACTTATTGCTTTCAATCACCATCCAAAGGATTACAAACAGTTTTTGAAAAAGGGAGGAATTCGAGATCGGGCAATTCTTGTTCGACTTGAACCAGACTCTGTGTTTCCTGCCCAGTACACGGAGAGAGTTACCAAGAAATATGGGCTGATAATTTCACCCGGAGCGCCACTCGAGCCTTTTGTCGAGAAAGATTTCATAGGATGGCCATATCAAATTCATTTGAATCCAGCTGAGCCGACTGCATCCGATCCTTCACTCTCAGCCATTTTGAATTTAGAAGAATTTGCCTCGTTGTTTACCATTCAAAATTGGGAAAAGCGGAAGAACCTCATTACCCTCATTGCTGCAAACAAAGTTAGTGCAACTTCCGAAGCAAATTATAAATTAAGAAGAAAATTGGCAAGGACAATGCCTTCAAGCATTTTTACTCTCTATGGACCATTGTGGAAGGGACCATTTTGGCCAAAAGCCCGACACAGACTTGCAGTTCTTTTCGCAGCATTAAGGCAAGGCTCCATTCCTAATCTAAGGGAGATTTATGGGAACTTGTTTCAGGAATACCCTACTTCTTGTGGTCCGATACAAGACAAACACATTTTAATGCAAGATTCAAAATTCGCCCTGATTATCGAAAATTCTAATAAAATCGTAACTGAAAAAATATTTGATGCTGTTATCAACGGGGCAATTCCACTATATATTGGTCCCGAGTTGAAGTCAGTTGGACTTCCTCCTGGAATTGCGATTCAGATTTCAGGAAGCAGTGAAGAGATAATTGCGAAAACAGATGTTTTCGAATCGCGTGAAGTCGAAGTGCACCTCAACAAAATGTTGGAATTCACTCGCAGCAAGATTTTCCTAGACCACTGGACGTGTGATGCGGTCTATAAAAAGATGGTCTCTGTCATTATCAATTACCTAGAGAAAGTTGTTAAATGATTCTAACGATATGTCTCGTAACCAAAGGAAGAGAACGTTATCTAGATGCGATACTAAATAGTTTTCAACCTGTATTAGGCGACTCTTTAGTTAAGATACTAATTATAGACAACGGTACTCCAAGTAATGTGAGTAAAAGAATCAAAAATTGGGCTGAGAAGTATCCTTCTTCTGTAAAGGTCGTTCGATTCGAGTTTAATGATTCAAGACCTCAGCAAACGTGGGATGTGTTAATCCAGGAAAATTCTGATTGGACTGTTTTCCCTAGCGATGATGATGTCTTTTGTTCAGAAATCATCCAAGCATGGCGCGACGCTCTAGAAGGCAATCCAAACTTGATTGCATTCGCTCCGAGTGCAAGAGTTATTAATAGCGTCGGTGAGATTACTGGCGACGAACTCAATCCCGCAGGGGTCCAGCATGAATTCAAAACGAATCAGATTGCAGGTGCGTTTCACGAACCGCCATTCATTTGGCCCTCATTGTTCATGCGAATTTCAAAATTACCTAAAGCGGTACC
>Ga0214921_10003693_pt1 | contig 23160 bp, 36 predicted proteins | sample LL1505_MetaG_FD_177992 | JGI IMG/M metagenome (GOLD analysis project Ga0214921, IMG submission 177992) | Freshwater microbial communities from Lake Lanier, Atlanta, Georgia, United States - LL-1505 | ecosystem: Environmental > Aquatic > Freshwater > Lake | place: USA: Georgia | collected... | reverse complement strand
TCGTGGGCCGTGCCCTCGGGGAAGCTGCATACCTGGCTGACCATGCCCTCGGCCCAGTCCCTCACGAAGCCCTTGCGGTTGCCTGACTCGGGTATCCATACGCGCCCGGCCTTGATGATGTTGGCCACGATGGACAGGCGCTGGATCTTGTCCGCGCGCCCAGGGTTGTAGGCCTGCACCAGTACTCCCGCCCTGCGCAGGTCTTGTATAAGACTGATGCCCGCGCTCTTGTCCTCGATCAGCAGCAGGTCCACGCGCTTCTTGGCCTTGCCCTCGCCGTAGACCGTCTCGTACTCGTCCAGGATCTTGGGCCGCAGGTCGGGGTATTGCAGGTGGTCCTGCCAGCAGTCGACCACCATCGCGCACATGCCGCCGTCCTCGGGCTTGAACACGCCGAAGGTGATGTGGGCGGTCGGGTTGTTGTGCGTCTTCTCGCTGGCGGCGCAGTCCACAGACTGCACGATGTACTCGAAACGTGGGAAGGGCTTGCCGTTGGGCCAGAGCTTGAACCAGTCGCGCTTGACAATGCCCGACTCCTCAGGGTCGATGATCTCGGCGTGGATCTCCTGGCGGCCCAGCTTCGTGCCCTCGTACTGGAGGATCTGCTTCTGGAACGATGGGGCCAGATTCTTGATGTTGCTGTACGTGCTGGCCCGGCTGACCACCACGTCATCACCCTCGCGGTCGATCAGGTCCATCACCACCGGCTTGGGCTTGGGCGTGGTGGACGCAATCAGCTTGGTGTGCTGGCCCAGTCGGATGCCGAACTGAATCATGTCCCACGCCTCTTGCAGGTACTCCCACGCCGCCAGCTCATCGAGCCAGCCACCGTGGAACTGCGGACCGCGAAAGCGCTCGGGCTCGGACGCCGGGATACCCTTGATCAAGCTGCCGTTGATCAGGGTCAGCTCGTGCAGGCTGCTGTTGTACTTGGCCACCAGCGCCGTGGGGATCACCGACAGCAGGCCGGAGTCGCCCTCAAAGCACGTGCCGCGCAAGTCCGCGCTGGTGGGGGCGGACACCAGCCAGCGGGTGTTGGGCTGCTCCCACGCCCACCAGCCCAGATTCTCGGCGGCTGCGCGCGTCTTGCCTGCACCACGGCCTGCGCACATCAGCCAGATGGACCACCAGTCCTCCAGCGGCTCAAGCTGGTGCTTGTGAGCGGCCATGAGCCAGCGGGCGCGCCACTCAAAGGCCGCGCGCTGCTCGGGCTTGAGCTTGGCGTACTGCTCGCGGACCTTGGGGTCCTGCAGCAGGGCGACTGCGCTACTCACTTGACTGTCGAGTAAGCGCGATGTTTTTCAGCAGCTCGCCGAACACGTCAAAGCTCACCTCGACGGCCAGCGGTGCCTCTTCGTCGCCTGCAAGGATCGTCTTGTCGCCGTACAGGCGCGGGTTCCACTTGGCCAGTAGCTTGAGGCGGTGCTCGGCGCGCCCCTTGTTCCAGGCAATGCTGCCGGGGTCGTAGCGCTTGTTGCCCACCTCGTCAAATACCGCAAGTGGCTCGGTGTCCATGATGGCCAACGACTCTTCGGCGATCACGTCGTGGCCTATAACGCGCGCGCGCGCGATGCGCCGTGCGAAGTCTTCGTCTTGCTGCTCCCATGCATATAGCACAGTGTTATGCGGCATACCTTCCTGTCGGCAGAACTCGCGCAGCGTCTTGCCCTGCGCCAGCCAGCTTACCAACTGGTCCTTGATCTTTTCTTTGTTCGGGTACGGGGAATCGCCCGGTGGACGCCCCATCTTCTTGCCTGTTGCCATGTTCTGCTCCTTAGCGCATCTCTCAGCGCGTTAGGAGCAGAGTTTAACCTCTGTAGTTGCGGCTTGGGTAGTAGTCCTCCTCCGGGTCCTGATCTGACTCGTAGGGCTCAGCGGAGATCTCGTATACGTACCGCCCTATCGTGCCGCCAAACAGCACCTTCTCCACCGCGTCTTCCTCGTTCCAAGCCTTGACGGTCGTGTGCTCGTTGCCGTTCACGAAGACAATCCATTCCTGGGGGTGCATCTGTACTTGGCTCATGCTGCCTCCGCAAAGGCAATCAGGGCTGCAGCCAGCTCTCTGGCCTGGGCCGGTGTCAGCACCGCGCTGGCACTGGCCATCGGCACCGCGATGCTCAGCCAGACATCGTCTGGGGCCTTGGGATCCTCCCAGTTGGCGTATATGTCAACGCTGACTCGTGCGCCGCGCTCTGTGGTGATTGTGGTGGGATCCATCATGATGTTCTCCTTAAACCAAAATTGCAGATATGACATCCTGCGGAGCTTTGGTGTAAGCCAAAGCTTGTTTTGCGTCATTTTGATTAATTTTTTGTTCGCCCAACCATCCCATATTAGGGATGTAGCTGTTGACGGTATAAGTTTGGCCGCAACGGGTAAAACGTTCTTTTCCACCGTTGTTCACGTTTGCGTATTCTTTTACAACTTTTTCCATGATGTTCTCCGTATGTGTGTCATCGCGTTGTTGCGACGGTGTTAGTGTAACGCCAAGTTACAGTAAAAACCGCTTTTTCAAAAATATTTTCTAGGTGTTTACCCTAATGCTCCGTTGGCCGTTTCCAACGGTTACGGATCGCGTCGGCCAGCTTCTTGATGTCCACGCACTGTTCGGCCAGCTCTGCGCAGGCCTCGTTCTCGATGCCGATGGCGTGCCTGGTAGCCTGCACCGCCATGTCGATGATCTCGGCCTTGGCCAGCGCCAGCGCGGCATCAAACTCCTGCTGATTAAACAGTTTTACATGCCCGCCCCCACTTAATATTTGACGGGCTAATTGACTTAATTCCTTTTTCTCGGTCATACGGTTTCCTTTGAATGATGTGTACGTATTTGTTGCGCGCGTTCTTCGTATGCGGCTTTCGCTTCTTCTTTGGTTTGATACAAACCGATGTGATATTTTTTACCTTGATGCCCGATTTGAGCTTTCCACTTTTGCGTTGGCGCCCACCAGCTTACGCCCTTGTATCCGCTCTTGTTGGTTACGTGGGTTTTTTGATTTTCCATGTTTTGTTGGTGTGTAACCAAACGCAAATTAGCAATGCGGTTATCGCTTTTGTTTCGATTTATGTGGTCTATTTCAACGCCTTCTGGGATTTCCCCGTAAAGGTACAGCCAAGCTAACCGATGGGCGGAGTACACTTTTTTGCCAATACCGATTTTTAAGTACCCAAATTCGTTTGGGCTTCCCGCAATCTGTCCTTTTTTAACGCATTGGCGATCCAGTTTGCGCGTAAAAATACCAGTAGCGGGATCGTAGTAAAACAGCTCGCGCAGGCGAGCTTGGGTTAGAATTTGCGCAGTCATGCGAAGTGCCTTTCGTGTGATGAGAAACCCCGGTAGTGTCCAAGCTATTGGGGTTTCGCCATTATACGGCTACTCCTGTGATTGACCCATTACGCGTTGTTCCATCAGCTTGTGCGAACGCTTGAGCGCCGCATTCTCCGCCTTCAGTTCCTCAACTTTGGTCGTCAGGTACATGATCCGGGCCTCAGCTTGACGTATCCAGTCCGCGACATCGGTGGGCATGCGGTACTCCGCTACGAGCTCGGCGCGGGCCGCAATGGCCCGTTTTGGCGACTTTGTGGCCGGTTTGGTGCTCATGCCTCAACCTCCATGCTGTATTCGCCCTGCGGCACCGTCTGGTGCGTGCTCATGGGCTGAAAAAAGTCGTCGATGGACTTGACGTAGTCCGCATGCCCGTAAATTTTGCCCTTACCGTCCGTGGCGGTATACACCTCTGCATTGGCAATGTAGTACTGGCGGACGTACTCCGCCGTGCTTGAGTACGCGCCGTAGCGCGGGTATTTGCGGGACACGCCGCCTTTGGGCAGCACCTTCTTGTGCTTGCCGGTGAACTTGAGCACCTCCTCAAGAAACCCCTCGCGGTCGTCGCGTATGGTGTAGCGGGCTTTGCCCAGTGTGATCGTCTGCATGGTCAGGTCTTTCAAAAAGAGCCCCCGAGGGGGCGGGTTGGTTAGCGGGATGTGGTCTTCACCGAAAACACGGCGGTGGTGGCCGTGTGTTTGGCGATCAGATCGGCAGGGATGCCAAGAACCTTAGCTATGGCCTTCCAGTCGGTGACGCTGCGGTTAGCCTCGACCACCGTAGCCTTGAAGAGGTTGCCCTCGAAGGTCTTAACACCACCAGTTTGGACTGCGGTGTCCTTGATCTCGTCCTTGATCTTTTCGGCCTTGTCTGTCAACTCCTTGATCTGGGCCAGCAGCAAGCCCAGGGTATCAACCTGGGTCAGGGCGATCTCGTTTGCGTTCATGGTCAGCTCCGTTTGTGTGTGTGTCATCGCGACGTTGCGATGGGGGAAGTGTACAAGGGTTTTGTTGTAATTTACACCCGCTCAAAAATATTTTTTATTCTGTTGTTTTTTGCATACAAACATCAAAAGCAACGCATCAGGCCTTGCAACAAGCAACACCCCCTAAAGGGGTGTGTTGCATCTGTTGCATTTGCAACAAGCAACAAGATGCAACTGTTGCAGTGCTGTTGCAGTTGTTGCATTGTTGTTTACGCATTTCTTTGCAAGTTTGCATTTAATTACACTTTCCCGCCGTCTGGTATCGCCACATGGCCTTGGGTATTCTGGGCCAGAAAACCTTGCTCAACAAGCGTTTTCAGGCTGCGTCTGGCGGTCTGGGAACGAGTATCGCGGGCGTCTGTGTTGCCCCGATCCATCTTGCTGATGGCCGCTGCGACCAGTTCGTTGACGGTAAGGGGCCCTGAACTGAGCGCCAATAAGGTAGTGGCCGTCTCCAGTACGAGGTTGTTGTTATCGCCCTTTGGGCCCTGAGCCGCCGCCACAGATGCCCGGCTGCTGTCCGTGTAGTCCACCACGCAGGTAGTCTCGTCGTCGCCATCCTCGTCCTGGCCCACCACCAGGGTGCGCAGACGGAAGCCGTACTCAGCGCCGTCGGCTCCGCCCTTCATCTTGGTGACAGTGGCCACACGGTCAGCGTCGGCCCGGATGATCTCAAACTCAAAGTCAGCAGCCGCACGTAGCCCTGACCAGCCCCGCGCGCCCCGGCTCTCATCCTTACCACTGTGGTGGATCAGGATGACCATGGCGCCCGTGAGCCGAGTGATCTCGCGGCAGTAGGCAAGTACCTTGCCCATGTCCTCGCCGCTGTTCTCGTTGCCCCCGGCCATGACCTGGGCCAAGGTGTCGACCACCACGATGTCAAAGTGCCCTTTAAGGCGCATCTGCTTGATCACAGCCTTGATATCAGCCACCTCCAAGAAGTTGGGTGCGACGTCGATGAACGCCATGGGCAACTCGGCCAGTGGCACGGCATTCGCGAGGGCGTAGGCCTGCACGCGCTTGCGCATGTCTTCCTGGCCCTCGGCGGCGATCCAGCATACCTTTGCGCCCGACACCTTCAGGCCGCGCCAGGTGCTGTGTTTAATCTCCTTGCCCTGGGCCAAGGCCTCCTTGATCTGCTGCGCTGTAAGGGCACGCGATACCGCGGCCATCAGGTCGAGCACAAAGAAGCTCTTGCCGGATCCACTGGCGCCGTATATCACGCCCAGGTTGGCGTTGGGCACCAAACCCTTGACAATCCAGCTTGATTTCTGCCGCTTCGCAAACTCCTCGGCGGTCTTGAGGGCAAAGCGCTCCTCATGGACCGCCGCGACCTTTTTTGCTTCAACCACCTCGGTGGTCTCGGACAGGTCGTCGAACTCTGAGAGCACGTCGGTGGGCGTGGTGGCCTTGGGCTTGGCCTTCTGGCAGTGCTCAAGCCACAGGTACTGCAGCGCCCGGTCGGGGTCCTGGCGGCGGTGGGCCAACGCGATGTCCATCACCGGCTGGCTGGCCGCCAGGATGCTCAGGACGGTGGCGTCGTCGTAGCCCGCGCTGTAGAGGTGGACGCCCGCCGCGTGTAGCGCGCCGGATCTGTCCTGCACGTCGTCACTTGGGCCGTGCAGCAGCAGCTCGCGGGTGGCCTCGGGTATGGGCATCTCGGCCACGTCGGGCAGCGCCAGCTCGCTGACCAACTCGGGCATCTCGATGGGTATGACGTTGGCGGTGGGCAGGCTGGACTTGCGCATGCCGTCGAACAGGGCCTGCAGTGCTTGGGGCTGGGCGGGCACCATGGGCCGGGCCAGCCTGGTGTCGCCGGTGATGGTCAGGAAGCGCGGGGTGTGGCCGCTGTAGACCTCAATGCCGATGTCGTGGTTGTTCCAGTCGGTATGGAACTCGCCGTGGGCCAGGATGCGCAAGCCGGTGCCGCTGGGGCTGATCTCGGTGTAGCTGCCCATGGTCTCCACGATGGCCTTGGCCCATGGTGCGATCTGGCCGTCCTGTCGGCAGTTGTCGAGGTCGATGCCCACCACACCGGTGAGGTCGGTCAGGACCAGCCCGAGGCCCGAGTAGCGCGTGGGGTTGAGGGACAGGACCTTGGCCGCGGTGTCGAAGTCGCCCCAGTCGGCCACTTTCTTGGTGGACAGGCCGTAGTGCTGGGGGCTGCACGGGATCTTGTCGTACTTCTGGCGGGACTCGTTCCAAATTGCTTTCCAGACGGCCCACCGGCGCATGGCTCTGAGTTCTGGGGGTATGTTGGCGCCGTTGAATACCCTGCCGATTGGGGGTAGCTTTGGTGTAGGTTGGGGCATTGGCTATCCATGTGTGCTATCCAGGTAAGGAACAACGGCGGGCCTGGATAAGGTGCGTTCGGGCGCGTGATCAGCGCGCCCTAGCCGGGTTCTCGGTCAGTGTATCAGAACGCCTCTGGCGGGGACAGCAGCTCGCGCAGCTTGGGGCTGACCAGCAGCACGCGGGGGACGCCCGTGGCCTGCTCGATCTCCACCACGCGCTCTGCGGGGGCGTAGCCCCTGCGCAGCCACGAGCTGATGTTCTGCTGGCTGCACCCGAGCAGGTCGGCCAGCTTGGCCTGGCTGCCCGCCGCGTAGCACGCCTGCTCTATGCCTGTCACCCCAGAACCTTGCGCGAGCTGTTGTCCAGCGTGAGCACGGCGCGCTTGTACAGGCTCGGTGGGATGGTGGCCGGGGTGTCCATGAACACGCGCTCCTTGAGGTCGGCCTGGGTGCGCTGGAAGCACTCAGGATACTGGTCGCGCAGCGCGATAATGTAGGCCTCAAGGCGGGGGTTCACCTCCTTGTAAGTATTGCTATCGCGCACATCGCTGAGGTCACGCAGTTGTTGGCGCTGGGCATCGGTAAAGGGTATCATTTTAGTTTGCTTTCAGGTTTAGGACAATTTTCGGGGGGCACTACTACACACCAGACAGCCTGCAGCGGGCTGCTTGGCGTGCGAAGCCATCGGTCTATGTAGGCGTCTGGCATATTCTTCACCGCGAACTGCGTAGTAAATCTACTGATATTCAGTGCGTCGGTTATCTCTTTCGTCGTCAGCCCGTCGGGCTTTGACCGGAGCAGCGTTCGTATCGCGTGGTGGTGTGACTTCACTTCATATCTTCTTTCTCCTTGTTTCTTTTTGGCAGCGGCAGCCAGCCGAGGCACCACTCGTTACCCCAGAAGCCGACAATGCACACCCCGCCACGGGTAAGCACCAGCACCTTAGTATCTTTGGGTGGCGACGGGTCACCGGCGTGGGGGTACAAAAACTCCTTGCCGTCCGCGAAATAACGCTCAGTCATGTGTTTCCCCTTGCTCGGATTGCTGCTGCAAAATGCAGTCGCGACGGATAGCTAACATGGCTCTCACATAGCTTCGCACAAGCCTCACGCTCAGCAAGACAGCAAGGTTTGTTTGGTTGAGACTCGCGCAATTCGTGCAGCCGCATCAGCTTTTTAAACTGAGCTTCGTATTTGTCACGCTCATCGGCACGAATGGCAGCCTCGTCTAACTCCTGCGCTGGCTGTGGTGGCAACATCATTTGAACATCACCGCACATTACTTTGATTGCGTTATAGCCTTCTGAATCATTACGGTCTGCAAGCTCGTATGCTTCTTGCATAATGCGTACTCGTATCGGTTCAAAATCTTTGTTGTTCATCCACGCCACAGGCTCCTGCGCTGGCTGGGACAAGGCTTTTTTAAGCGCCGCGATGGCGTCTCGGCATTGAACTACCTCATATAAGCCGCCCGAAATGGACGCATCCAGCACACTCGGAGAATCATCTAAAACTCCCTCCAGCGCCGCCAGCGCCAGCTTTAGTGCTTCGTCTTTAGTCATCACATCCCCCTGCCTTGGTTAATTGCATTGTTCAGCTCATCAACATAGTCGGCTTCAGCTTCTTGCCACGCTAAAACCAAAGCATCAGACCACATCAGGTTATGCTCCCCGATAAAGTCACTGATAGCAATACCAAGTTTCTCAATGGATGTCAGTTCATTTCCGGAAGCCCAGCAGGGGCAGGGGCTACCCACGATCTGCGGTTTGCCGCAGTGGCCACAGTTGTACAAGGATGCTGTCATACTAATTCTCCTTCACCAGTTTTACGGTTCAATTCAATCGCCGCGTGTTTGTAATAGTTGTGATACGCAGCAGCTTTGTTGTGCATATACAGCAGCATGTTGGTTACTCGCCTGCGCTCATCAGCACGTACCAGCTCGGCAAAGTGTTCAATGTCGCCATGCAGGGTCAAGCCGTTAGCTTCAATCAGTTCAAATGCAGTCATCGTCTTTCCTCCGAAGGTACAAATTTAAAATCTTTAGGTGCGTTAATAAGCCCATACGGGCTAGCGGTAAAGTTATGACCCTTGTAGCAGTCGTAACAGTATTGGGTAGGCGACTTGATGTCGCACTTGCACTTGCGGCAAAACTTCCACGGCTTGCGCTTGATGGCTTTCTCTCGCTCTTCGGGGGTCATCAGTGGTTCCTCAAGCCAGCGATACACAAGTAGGGCAGGGCTGCGATGCTGGCGGTCGTTGCCACTGGTCGCCCGTCGTTGGGGTGAACGATTCCAGCGTAGCTTCGGGATTTACCCGCATGGCTGCTTTCTTAAGGTTGGGGTTGCCTCTATCGAGTTTCATGCAATCACCTCTGCTGCTTTCAATTTGCCGGTCTCGCCATCGAAGGTGAGGCGTAGGTTTGCGCCCGGTACCGTGCCGGTTGTGCTGTTCCACATGATGCTTCTGTATGCTCCAATAATCTTACATTCAGTGGTTAAATCAAGTTTCGGCTCGGGTTTGATTCGGTATTCACCGTCTTGATCCCATCGTGGGGCTGTAATTCTTCTCCATTCATCAAGGCATCTAAATTCAATCTCAGCGCCATCAGCCCATGCCTTAATAAGGTCTGCGTGTTTGTGTGGTTTTTTCACGGTGTTTCGTCCTGTTCTGTTTGCTCGTTGTTAAGTTCCCACCCAAGAATGACGTACTGCCATTCGTTAGGCATCTTGGTGTTGAGTTCTGCAATGCGTTTGATGGCCACAGTGTGCAAATCCCGAAACGCTGTCGTGCTCCAGCCGGGGCACATCTTGTCGCAGAAACAGTCCTTGAAGATTCGCTCGGTTGGTAGGTGCGCCTTGGCGTACCAAAGCTCAGGTAGATGTAGCTCTCCCATTAAAGAGGCTCCCCACTCTGCGCCCACTGTGCGGCTTTGCTTGCCAAGAAGAATGCCTCGGCCCGCGTCAGTCGGCTAGACCGAATATACAGCTCGCCACCCTTGGTGTAGCCGCAGATGAGTACGTCCGTTAGATGGTCACTTTCAGTGTCAACAAGTGCCGAGTCAAGCGCCTGTTGCGCCGTCATATTGGTTGATGGTGGTAGTCGTATTAGATTGCTCATATCAATACGCCCTCATGTTGAGTAGGTACTGCATGCCAACGGCAGCCAATGCAGCAATGGTGGCGAGAGTAAGTAGGTTTTTCATATCAATGCGTCCTCGTAGTTCTCAGGGTTAAATTTAGGCGGTGCCTTTGCTGGCACCGGCAGGGGGTAGGTTGGGAAGGGCCAAGTCATTTGAATATCCTATCAATCAAGTCAGGTGTGCAGGTGCGTTCTTTCACCAGTGGGGCAGATGCGTACAGGTAGCCCAACACGATCATCAAGAATGTGTAGAAGCCGATGATGGCAAAGAATTTGACGATGTAGCTAAACACCGATTCTTCCTTGGCTCGGATGGGACAGTCCTTGCCTTGGGTGCATTGACCCCAGTCGTCGCAGCAGTTCATTTGTGGGCCTCCAAGAACGCTTCTAAGCGGGTGATGCGGGCGTTGTTGTAATCGACCACGCTCCTAGCGTAGTCCATAGCGGACTGGGCCTCCAAGCGAGCCAAGCGGGCTTCTTGCAACTCGCGTAACGCCACCTCAATGGGCGTGGGCTGGCGGAACATCTTTTTTAGGGTATCGATCATGTGTGGGTGTCCTAGGTGAGCATCAGCAAAAGCGCTGACGGAACGAATCATACAACAACTTTTTGTATTTCACAACAAATATTTTTTAAAAAGTTACAGCAAGACGCAAAAAAGCCGTGTATGATCGCCGCGACAACGATTTGGTTGTTGCTTAACTGGAGATACACACATGAGCCTTGAACAAGACATGCGCGACTTGAAAAACGCGTTACAGGAACTGACAGCGACCCTTAAAGCCTTCCCCCCAGCCAACGCGGCCCCGAAGGTTTTTGTGCCCGACGTTACCCACTACCCCGAGGCGAAGGCCGAGGTGGCACCCCCAAAGTCACCTACACCCGCGCCAGCCGCAGGTACGACAGCGCCCTCGACGACCGCTGGTATTGACTACGCTCAGGTGGCCAAGGCCATCACGGACACGTTTAAGGTGGACCGGGCCAAGACCATCGCGGCGCTGGCTAAGTTCGGCGCGGCCAAGGGCCCGCAGCTCAAGCCCGAGGACTACGCGGCCTTCCTGAAGGAGCTGACGGCATGAGCACCGTGGTTTTGACCCTTACCGACCACCCAGACGACCCCAACGTGGTGAACATCAAATGGGACACGCCCGAGGACGGCGGCACTGGCGCGGCCAAGGCGCTGGCGCAGCATCTGGTCGAACACCTTGAGTCGATCCGCAACACCACTGCCGACGCGGTGACCGATGTGGAGCCTAAAGAATGAACACTCTAGCAACACACGATATGTCATTCAGCGAGGCACTACGCGCCTTGAAACACGGCAAAAAGCTGGCACGCGTTGGATGGAACGGTAAGGGCCTCTGGCTTGAGCTGCAACGCCCGGACGCGCATAGCAAGATGACGCTGCCGTACATTTTCATGAGCTACCCCGACGACGCAACCAACACCCCCGGCGCTCGCGTGCCATGGCTGGCAAGCCAGACGGACATGCTGGCAGAAGATTGGATGCTGGTATGAGCGGCCACGCTAAGCTGTCACCCAGCTCTGCGGCGCGGTGGATGACCTGCCCTGGCAGTGTTGCGCTGTCCGAGGGTATTGAGGACACGTCGTCCAAGAACGCCGACGAGGGCACCATGATGCACGCCTTCGCGGCCAAGTGCCTGGAGACGGGCACCGACGCTGTCGGCTACGTTGGCCAGACCGAAAAGGAAACCGGGCTGGTCTTGCAGGCGGCGCAGGCTCGAGACGTGCAGTTCTACGTCGACCATGTCCGCGACATCGTGGTATCCACCGGCGGCACACTGATGGTGGAGCAGCGGCTGTTCATCGGCTGGCTGACCGGCGAGGAGGGTGCCCACGGCACGGCTGACGCGGTGATCGTGACGCCCGACGAGCTGATCATTGTGGACGCAAAGTTCGGGTTCAAGGAGGTGGAGGCCGACAGTAACCCCCAGCTCATGATCTACGCGGCAGCGGCATGGGACGAGCTGAAAGTTGCCTACGACTTCCATCGGGTGCGCATCGCCATTAGCCAGCCCCGGCTGCTGGCCAAACCCGAGTTCAGCTTCAGCATGGACGATCTGCACAACTTCATAACTGAGGTGATGTTCGCGGCGGAGCATGTGCGCTACGCCCCTGACTTCTACGCGCCGTCGGAGAAGGCCTGTCAGTGGTGCCGTGCCAAGGCGATCTGCCCGGCCCTGCGCGAGAAGGTGCTGGACGACTTCGATACGGTGGTGCCCAAGACCGCTGACCAGGACGACCTGGCGCGGGTCATGGCCAACGCCAACCTGATTGAGGGCTGGGTCAAGGCCGTGCGCGCGGAGGTTGAGCGGCGGCTGTTGGCTGGTGAGCCCGTCAAAGGTTACAAGCTGGTGCAGGGCAAGCGCGGTAACCGCATGTGGGCCAACCCCAAGGTCGCGGAGGCAGCGCTCAAGGCCATGCGCATCAAACACGACCAGATGTACGACTACAAGTTGGCGAGCCCCACCAGCATTGAGGAGCTGGTCAAGGCGCAAGAGATTGGGCCACGCCAGTGGGTCAAGATCCAAGCGCTGATCACCCAGAGCGAGGGCCAGCCATCGGTGGCGCCCGAGTCCGATAAACGTCCGGCGCTGGTCACATCAGCCGACGTTTCTGATTTTGACGACGTGACAATTTCCTAACCTTTGGAGCACCCTATGAAAATCAAACTGAACAACGTCCGCCTGTCCTTCCCTCAACTGTTTGAGGCCACCACGGTCAACGGTGAGGGCAAACCCGCCTTCTCCGCTGCCTTCCTGATCGACCCCAAGGACCCCCAAGTTGCGGCCATCAACGCCGCGATCGACGCGGTGGCCAAGGAGAAGTGGGCGGCCAAGGCCGAGGCCAATCTCAAGGCCATGCGCGCAGCCGACAAGGTCTGCCTGCACAGCGGCGATCTCAAGTCCAACTACGATGGCTTTGAGGGCAACCTGTACATCAGCGCCCGCAACGCGATTCGACCCTTGGTGATCGACGTGAACAAGGCCCCGCTCACCGAGCAGGACGGCAAGCCCTACGCCGGTTGCTACGTCAACGCAAGCGTGGAGTTCTGGGCGCAGGACAACAACTACGGCAAGCGCGTGAACGCCACGCTCTTGGGCGTGCAGTTCTACCGCGACGGCGAGAGCTTCTCCGGTGGCGGCGTGGCCGACGTTGAAGACTTCGACGACCTGACCGCGGAAGACTTGGTTTAATTTTCGGGGGGAAAGCGGATGCTGGCGGTGTGTATCTCGTCCATACGTAACACCAGACGCAGCGAGTACCCCCACCTATACACATCGGAGATACACACATGAGCGCCATGAAAGAAGAACTACTGACCATCGTTGAGACCATCGACTGGGTATTCGGGGACGGCTACGCCAAGAAGAACCCCGAACTGGTGGGACGCATGTTCGAGTCCAACGCCCTTACCTACGCCGCCGCCCAGATCAGCGAAGAGATGCACGCCAACGTTAAAGACGAATTTCAGGTGTAGACTAGCGTCGCACTACACACCCACATGCGAACGCTTTACCTCGACTTGGAGACATTCTCCAAGACACCGATTACCCATGGCACCCATGCCTATGCTGCGAATGCAGAGATACTGCTCGCGGCATGGGCATGGGACGATGCCCCGGTGCAGGTGACCGACTTCACACTACCCCATGTACTGCCCTGGCACGTCGTGGCGGGTTTCAACGACCCCGACGTCGAGGTGGTGATCCACAACTCCCATTTCGACCGCACGGTGATCCGGCACGTCTGGGGCATTGACATCCCCACCAGCCGCATACACGACACCATGGTCCAGGCCATGGCCCACAGCCTGCCCGGCAGCTTGGGCATGCTCTGCGAGGTGCTGGGACTGCCTTCCGACAAGGCCAAGGACAAGGACGGCAAGCGGCTGATCCAGCTCTTCACCAAGCCGTTGGGCAAGAACCGCAAGCTCGACCGCGCCACCCGCGAGACGCACCCAGAGGACTGGGAGCGCTTCAAGGCCTACGCCGCCGCTGACGTAGAGGCCATGCGGGAGATCAAGAAGCGCATGCCCATGATCAACTTCACGCCCGCCGAGCGCGAGCTGTGGCAGCTCGACCAGCGCATTAACGACCGGGGCGTGGCCATTGACCTTGGTCTGGTGTACTCGGCTATTGAGGCCATTGACCGGGCCAAGCGCGAGCTGGCTGGGCGCACGCAGGCGCTGACCGACGGCAGCGTGGCCAGTGCCACCCTGAACGAGGTCTTCCGGCTGCACCTGTTTGAGGCCTTCGGCATTGACCTGCCCGACCTGCAGATGGCCACGATTGAGAAGGCACTGGCCACGCTTGACCTGAACCCCGATATGCGCGAGCTGCTGCTGATCCGGCTACAGGCCAGCAGCACCAGCACGGCCAAGTACCGCGTGCTGATGCGGGGCACCAGTGCGGACGGGCGCCTGCGTGGGCTGTTGCAGTTCTGCGGCGCCACCCGCACGGGGCGCTGGGCGGGGCGGTTGTTCCAGCCCCAGAACCTGCCCAGGCCCACGCTCAAGCAGAAGGCGATCGACGCGGGAATTGAGGCGCTGCGCGCTGGGTGCGCGCACCTGACGACCGACAACGTCATGGAGCTGGTGAGTTCGGCGATCCGTAGCTGCATCGTGGCGCCCACTGGCAAGAAACTGGTGGTGGCCGACCTGTCCAACATCGAGGGCCGCGTGCAGAGCTGGCTGGCCAACGAGGAATGGAAGCTCCAAGCCTTCCGCGACTTCGACGCCAAGGTGGGCCCTGACCTGTACAAGCTGGCCTACGCGAAGGCTTTTGGTATAAAAGCCGAACAAGTGAATGACGAATTACGCCAACGCGGCAAGGTGATGGAGCTGGCCTGTTTTGGGGCGTATACCCCCGTATTAACCAACAATGGTATAAAATTACTACATTCAGTTACTACGGAGGATTTGCTATGGGACGGAAAGCAATGGGTTCAACATCAGGGATTGATACCGAAGGGTTTTCGGGCGACGTTAAACCTCGCCGGTATAGAAGTAACGCCGGATCATTTGATCAGAACCGGGACAACTTGGACGCAGGCGCAGCAACTCGCTTTGAACGAAAACATCCTTTGCCGGGCATTGGAGACAGGTTCGGAGAACTTACCGTCTTGGGTATTGAGCGCCGCAGTACCGGCGCAAACAAGCAGGACATGGTTCGGGTTCAGTGTGCGTGCGGCGCAGAACCACATTTGGTATTTGGGTACAACTTGCGTAAAGGAGCCAGTACGCGCTGCAACCGTTGCGCTAAAAAACAAGCTGGTCATTGGCGTAAGAGCTTTTTCAAATATGCCGATGCCTGCCCAGATGATGACCACCGCAGGCGCTTACTCAACAGGCTATCAGCATGCAACAACCGGTGTCACAACACTACTAGCAAACAGTACCCCTCGTATGGTGGCCGGGGGATTCATGTCTGGCCGCTATGGCGGAAAGACAAAGCCGCATTTTTGCAGTACGTTGTCACCCTGGAAGGTTGGGATAAGCCCTCTTTTGACATGGATCGTATTGACGTCAATAAAGGTTACGAACCGGGTAATTTGCGGTTTATACCCTTGGGAGAAAACCGAGGAGGGAACAAACGCACCGTTAGGGAAATGCAACAACGAATATTTGACCTTGAGGCCCGTATTCGACATCTTGAACAGCGGCCCGAATAATCGGTTTACAGTGATTACAAATCGGGGACCACTGTTGGTACACAACTGCGGCTACGAGGGCGGCGTGGGCGCGTTTGCGACGTTTGCGGGGGCCTATGGCATCAACTTGGACGACCTGGCCGACAAGGTGCTTCTGGATGCGCCCGATGACGTGGTGGCCAAGGCCGACAAGTTTTTGGGCTGGACCAAGAAGGACAAGCGGCCCATGTACGGGCTGTCCGAGGACGCCTTCGTGGCCTGTGACGTCCTGAAGCGCATGTGGCGCGACGCCCACCCCAACATCACCAACTACTGGGCCGCGCTCAAGGATCTGGTGATCAAGGCATTGCTTAACCGAGGCACCACCTTCAACGAGCTAGGCCTGAAGGTGCGGGCCAGCAAGAACTGGCTGGTGCTCGGGCTGCCCTCGGGCCGGGCCATGTGCTACCCGTCACCCAAGATTGAGGACGGCGACAAGATCACGTACATGGGCATCGACCAGTACACTCGGAAGTGGACGCGCATACATACACACGGGGGCAAGCTGTTTGAAAATTGTTCCCAAGCCGTGGCGCGCGACATCATGGCGGCCAACATGCCCCTGATTGAGGCGGCGGGCTACCAGATTGTGCTCACTGTGCATGATGAAATTATTGCGGAGGCACCAGACGAGCCGCAGTACAACGCCAAGCACCTGGCCAGCCTGCTGGCGGCCAACCCCGCTTGGGCGCCCGACATCCCGCTGGCTGCAGCGGGTTTTGAAACATACCGATACAGGAAGGGGTAGGAAATGGAAGGATACCCGCTTCATGCAGAGGATTGGGAGGTAAGACCAGTACCAATACCCGATGCACGTGTTTTAGTGGAGCAATACCACTATGCCAAAGGTGCTTCTAACACGGGGGTATACCTCCATGGGCTGTATCTTAAATATACAGATGAGTTATTTGGCGTAGTGTGGTGGCTGCCACCTACCAGAGTTGCTTGCGAATCGGTAAATAAAGATAACTGGAAAAAAGTGTTGTCTCTAACGCGGATGGTTATGCGTCCAGACACTCCAAAAAACGCATGCTCTTTTCTTTTGTCAAAAAGCATAAAAATAATAAAAAAAAGAAAAAAGATTTGTATCGTTAGTTACCTATGCCGATGAAAGCCAAAATCATACAGGTGGTGTGTACGCAGCAGCCAATTGGACATATGTAGGGAGAACAGGCCCATATCCAAGATGGCTTACTAAAGAAGGAAAACAAGTTGCGAATAAAGCCACGGTAAACAGAACAAAACAACAGATGGAAAATCTGGGTCATATAAAAGTGGGCTCTTTTTACAAGCATAAGTATGTGTTGCATTTAGCATAGGAACAAAAATGAGAGAGTCAGACATCGAGAAGTACCTTGTGAAGAAGGTCAAGGAGATGGGCGGCGAGGTCCGCAAGGTCAAGTGGATCGGGCGCAACGGCGCGCCCGACCGGCTGGTGATGCTGCCACCATACTATGAACACGGCACCATCTGGGTGGAGCTCAAGGCCCTCGGCAAGGTTCCCGAGCCGCACCAGCTCCGCGAGCACACGCGCATGCGGGCCGTGGGCCAGCGCGTGGTGGTGATCAACAGCTTGGAGGGCGTTGACGCGCTGCTGGCATGAGGTCTGAGTTCACGCCCCGCCCCTACCAGGGCATGATCATCGACCACATCATCGACACTCCGCGGTGCGCGATATGGGCCGGTATGGGTACCGGCAAGACCGTGGCGACTCTGACGGCCATAGATACCCTCCAGATGGTTGAGGATGGCCCGGTATTAGTTATAGCGCCCCTACGGGTAGCCAACGACACATGGCCCAACGAGGTGCTGAAATGGAACCATCTGCGCGGCATGAACGTGTCTGTGATCACCGGCACCGAGAAAGAGCGCATTGCGGCTATTAAGACGCCTTCGCAATTGTATGTGACCAATTTTGAACAGATCGTTTGGCTCACGGATTATTGGGGCGACAAGTGGCCGTACCGGACCGTGGTGCTTGACGAGTCCACCAAGGTCAAGAACTTCAGGCTACGCCAAGGCACCAAGCGCGCCCAGGCGCTGGGCAGCATCGCCCACACCCACATCAAGCGGCTGATTGAGCTGACCGGCACACCGGCCAGCAACGGCCTGAAGGATCTGTGGGGGCAGGCGTGGTTCATCGATGCGGGCGCCCGGCTGGGCCGCACGTATACGGCGTTCAGCCAGCGCTGGTTCCAGCAGGGCTACGACGGGTTCAGCCTGACGCCCACGGCCTCGGCCCAGACCGACATACAAGACCGGCTGCGGGATGTGTGCCTGACCATCGAGGCCAAGGACTGGTTCGACCTGCACGAGCCCATCGTCAACGACATCATGGTGGACCTGCCGCCCAAGGCGCGCAAGCACTACCAGGACATGGAGAAGGAGATGTACACCGAGCTGGAAGGCATCGAGGTGGAGGCCTTCAACGCGGCGGCCAAGACCATCAAATGCCTGCAACTCGCCGCTGGCGCGGCCTACACCGACGACACCCGCAAGAACTGGACCGAGACCCACAAGGCCAAGCTGGAGGCCTTGGAGTCGGTCATTGAGGAGGCGGCGGGCATGCCGGTGCTGGTGGCCTACAACTTCAAGAGCGACTTGGAGCGGCTGCTCAAGGCCTTCCCGCAGGGGCGGCACTTGGACAAAAACCCCGGCACAATCAAGGACTGGAACGCGGGCAGGATACCGGTGTTGTTCGCGCATCCGGCAAGCGCGGGCCATGGCCTGAACTTGCAGGACGGCGGTAACATCTTGGTGTTCTTCTCACCGAATTGGAACCTTGAGGAGCACCTGCAGATCATTGAGCGGATCGGGCCGACGCGCCAGTTGCAGGCCGGGTACGACCGTCCGGTCTTCATCCACCGGATCATCGCCAGGGACACCGTGGACGAGCTGGTGCTGGAGCGGCTCACAACCAAGCGCAGGGTGCAGGACATATTGCTGGACTCCATGAAGAAAAGGAAGAAGAAAAATGGCTGACTTTGCGAGCTGGAAGCAAGAGAACCTGGCGAAGTACGCCGAGGAGGTGAGCGAGGAGAACAAGGTATTGCGCGAGGACAACAAGATGCTGCTGGCGGCGTGGCGCAGGGCTATCAGCGAAAAATATCTGGCCGAAGCTCTTTCCGGGTCACAAGGCCCTGCGTTGCTTCCTCAATCGCCAGAGCCAGCACGGGCGAAGGTTGTCTCGTCCCCGCGATAAGCAGGGCCATCCACGTGGGGGTAATTTTGAGGTATTCGGCCATCTCGCCTTTGGCGCCCCTCACGTCGGTCTTAAAGTATTCTTGCAGCGTCATGGCTGCATTATAATCAAACCCCAAGTTACACCAACAGGAGAAGCTATGCTCACAGAACACGACCTCAAAATGGTTCTCATGGACTGCAAGTGCCAGTCACCCAACAGCCCCGTAGACCCCAACGGCCTGTACACCAACAACCTTGACATCCTTGAGTTCGGGCGCAAGGTTGAGGAGAAGGTGGCGCTCATGTACGCCCGCAAGGAGCGCGAGCTGTGCATTGAGTTTGTGCAGTCCATCAACCCCCTGGTGGCGCTGGCGCTCACGGAGAAGCGGGGTGGGATGTGATCCGCATTCTTGGCTGGTGCTGGCTGATCGTGGCTGCACTAGCGCTTTTGGAAACACTCCCGCACTTACGGCTTTTTTAATTAATTTCGGAGAAGGGTGTTGGGGTCTACCCCGCCCCTTTGTCCAGAACGAATTACGCCGAGTAGTTTTTCTTCATCGGTAGGGGTTTGGCCATAACGAGATACATTGGTTAAATATGAAGCACGCATTCGGGCATAGTCTTCGGGAGATAGCGCTTTCGCCATTTTGCTCAAGTTAGTTTTAATTTCAGGCGGATAGCTTTCGGAAGTAACCGTTGGCGCTGACGCCTCGGGGGCGTACATCCCAAGTTGCACGGGGATAGGTAGCGCAGATACCGCAGCATTCGCGGCGGCACCGCCTAAATTTCCTTTAGAAATAGCATATGGAATTTGGGCTACTTGGCCTGCAATACCAAAAGGCCTGTTTCCAAACATGGACGCCAATCCCCCGGCAAGGCTAAGCTTTTCTGTCCAGTCTGGTTTAACGCCCGCGAGGTAGTTGTTGTACATGTTTACGGCTTGGGCGCCTGTTTCTAGGCCCCCAAGGCCGCCTAAAGCAACCTTTCCAGCACCAGCCCTTAGTCCCGCATTTCTCTGGCTTCTTTCTGCGGCTAAGCGAGCCTGTATTGCGGCATTTTCATCGGCTACCGCTTTGGCGGCAGCAGAGCGCTCTGCGGCTGCGGCGTCTGCTTGCCTTTTGGCATTCAATGCCGCAAGTGTGGATTGGTTCAGTTGCGTTTGGCGCGCATGCTCCTGCCGCAGCCGTTCCGCTTCTGCGGCGGCGGCTGTTTGCCTGCTTTGGTTCAGGTCAACGGCTACGTGGGGAGGAACCGCTATGCGGCTATTGGCCAACGTAACTAAAGGCCCAGCCTGCTCCACGGCGGCTCGGGGGTCTAATCCCGCTGAACCAAGCCTTTCTCGGTTTAAGCTGGTAACGTCCGCTTTTCGAGAAGTCTCATCGTTGTGTGTAAATTCACGCGAAACACCTGGAGTATTGAGAGTATCGGAATTTCCACCATTAAAAAGGCGGTCTATTTGTTCTGGCGAAAATCCAACATAATTTGCCCTTGGGTCACCCGTTAATTGTCGTAACCTAGCATTCAGCGCTTCATCTAACAAACGCTGTTGTTCGGTAACCTGAGCGATACGGGTGTCCACCAGACTTGGGCCAGCGGGAGCTGCGGGCGCGGTAGGCGCCACGGCAGGGGGTGCAACAGGGGGCGCGGAAGAAGAGTACACGCCCTCGCCCGGTCGTAGCAGCCCGTTTCCTAACGTCCTTCCGGTGTGCTGGGCGTATGCTCCTGCCGCCGCCGCAGCTAACGCCGCTGTTTCAGGAGAAGGCATGAAACTGCTAGGTTGATTTTCGGAAGCAGCTTCAGCTTTTCTAAGAGCAGCATAGGTATCGGCTATGTCTTTTGGGAGTTTATATTCCGCTCCTTGTTCTGCGTTAACAGTAGGCCTTGCGCCTTTTAAATAGGCGTTGGCTTCAGCTTCGGCTTCTTTTATGAGTGCGGCTTTTTCTTCTTCATTCATGGTAATCCCCTATTATTCGCCGTTAAAAGCCTTATTGTGGGCTTTATTTATAAAATCATATTTTTGCTCCAGCTTAAACATTTCTGGAGATTGCCGCCTAATTTCTAAATGTGGGGCATAGTAACCTTTAACTTTGGGGAGTTCCTTATCAAAAATGTCCGCAGCTTCTTTTGCCATGTGCAAATTTGCCGCATTTTTATTGGCAGCTAAAAATAAAGCTCCAGGGGTTTGTTTTAACCCTATTTCTTGTTGCATCTGCGCGCCAAACTTATCAATACCCGCTTTTTCAGGATCAACCCCCCGTTGTTTCATATTGAAATAAGCGCTAGTTGCTGCACTTTGGGCCATAGCATCAAAAAGTGTTCGTTGGTTGTCGCTTAGAGATGCAATTAATCCGGTTTCTACGGGTATCGCTACGTTTACCGCAAATGGCCCGTTAAAAGAAATTCCTAAGCCTTGGTTGACCATAGCCGCAAAGCCACCCGCTTTACGTACTAAATCCATTACTGCTTTAACATCTTTAGGGTTTTTCTTAAATTGGTCAATTATAAAGTTATTAGCATCATCTGCTATTTTATATTGTGTAGGTTGTGAAATAGCTTTAACAGCATTATAGTAATTTTTATCACCGACGTTTGCTTCTGCGGCAGTAACTTTAGTTGCGTCATTTTCTTTTATTTGATCCGCAGTCATCGGATTTTTATGCGGTAGAGCGTAGTTGTCTTTATACACAAATTCCTTAGGAGCGGCTGCCGTAGGAGTAGTTGTCGCGGGAGCCACTGCCGCAGGCGCGGGTGCTTTGGCTGCCGCAGGAATTTTGTCCTTAGCAGGAACTTCAATGGGGTTAACAGAAGAACCGGCCGTATTTATTAACTGTATAAATTCTGCACGCCCAGCGGGGCTAAGTTTGTTAACATTTTTTTCCCAACTTTCTTTAAAAGTCTTGTCGTCCTTAAAAGGTAGTTTACCGTCATTTATTAGCGTTTTATTAATAGCATCTTTTTGTGCTGGGGTTAAATTATCAAATGCCAAATCTTTTTTAGGGTCGCCAAGAGGATCAAGGGGTTTGAATACCGTAGGGGCCGCAGGCGCCTTAACTTCAGGCGCAACAATATCCGCTCCAGCGGTTCCAGGTACAGTTGGCTTGGGCCGTTCTTGCCTACGATTAAAAATATCTGCGAGGCCTTGGTTATACTGCTCTTCTGTAATCAAATTTTGTTTACGTCGTTCGGTAAGCAAGGCTCGATCTTCTGCCATCTGCGTAGTCAAAAGTTGTTGGGCAGTCGTATCCAAACTTCGGTCTTTTTGCCTTGTCTCAATCATCTTACCCACAGAATCCGCCAACTCGGGAGCGCCGTAGGAAGTTAAGGTAGCCTGTAAAGCTGGTAGGCGTTCTGGATCAAAATTCCCTTTTTTAGCATCCTCGTAGGCCTTTGCCGCCAATTGACGGTTGGCCATCTGGCTTTTCATGGCGCCTGCTTGCGCCCGCACCGCGTACAAAGGCAACTGGTTTTCGCGTTGTTTTTCTAAATTCTCACCCAACGCCTGGGCAGCGCTTCCTAGGGATGCACCAAAGCCGCCCAACTGGGGCTTCAAAAAACCTGCGGCTACATTAAACCAGTTTGGTTGCGCGTAGCGTTGTGCCAAAGCCTCCGATGCAATATCAAGGGCGTCCGCCTCTGCCTTTACCTGCTCATCCGTTTTACCAATAATTGGGGACTTTAACGTAGCCTGCATACCTGCGTTAAGGATGTCCAAGGGTGATGTTGTTGCCATGATTTACCCTCCTCCAAATTGCTTCTTGTACGCTTCCAAGAAGTCCTCTAAGGGCGACTTGCCGGTATCTTTGTTTTTGGTAATAGCCCCCGCGCCAAGCGCAGCCAGACCGCTGATCTGGGACAGCGGAGACATATTCAACTCGGTGGTGCTTGCCGTCGGCAGCACCACGCCTGAGGTGTTCGCTAGAGTCTTGCCCAGGATGTCCAAAGGCGCGTTCAGGCGGTTGGTCGCGATGGTCTGCTGCGCATTTCCGGCCTTCAGCAGCGCGTCAGTGTCCGCCAGCCCTTGGGTTTGTATCTGCTTGGCCAATGCGGCTTGTTGCGTCCCAGTGTCGAGTCCCAGTCTACCCTGCGCGGTAGCGGCGTCTGCCGCTGTCTTTCCAGCGCCCACCTGGTTGGCGCGCTGTTGCATGGCGGCCTTCAGGGCCTCGGTGTAGCCGGACTGCAGCGCCTGCGACTGTTGGCCCAATGCCCCGATGTTGGCGTTGGAGATGCCCATGGCCAAGGCGTTGGCACCCCGCTGCGAGCCAAACTGCCCGCCGCCCACCGCACCGGCGGTCAAGCCGGGTGCCAGGTTCTGTTGGATGTTCTGCTGGTTGGCGAGCCGGATCTGGTCCACTACGTTCTGGACGTAGGGGTTCATGTACCCGCCCACCAGATCGACAGCGCTGCTGGTGCCCGCTGTCAGGTACGGGTTGGCCGCGCCGGTGATGTCGGTCTGACCGGCATTCGCAATGGTCTGGCCCGCCGTCGTCAGGCCGGGGATGTAGTTGCCCTGGTTGGCCGCCACGTTGG
>Ga0214921_10003692_pt1 | contig 23170 bp, 21 predicted proteins | sample LL1505_MetaG_FD_177992 | JGI IMG/M metagenome (GOLD analysis project Ga0214921, IMG submission 177992) | Freshwater microbial communities from Lake Lanier, Atlanta, Georgia, United States - LL-1505 | ecosystem: Environmental > Aquatic > Freshwater > Lake | place: USA: Georgia | collected... | reverse complement strand
ATTTACAATAGTAATAATATCATTGTCTTCAGTTTCTGCTATTTTTGTGAATATTTCAACTAATGTCTGTTGATTTATTTTGTCATTCTCTACTAATGGACCATTATTTTTAATGGCCTGTTCTGTTATATCAATCAATCTATCTAATCCACCTGTCTTAATATTCAAATTTAAAATATGTGGTATGAAATCATTTCCTAAAATAGAACACATTACACAATAACTTTCAATCAAATCTTTATCATTTTTAATATTCCATTTTAATTTTAATTCTGATACCAATGCCTGTTTCAAATTGTTTATATTCAAATATGTAATTGTTCCTTTATTTTCTCTCATCAAATAAATATTATTTTTTCCAGATATTAATGATAATATTATTAGATCTGCATCTAAACCATTGATAACTATCGTTTGATTATCAGTCTCAGTTTCAATTAATTTAAATATCTTATGTTCTCCTTCTCCTTCATCGTTACTACCTGAAAATATATAATTGCTATTATTTTTAGTAATATAATCATCTAATTTTTGCATAAATTTAGTCCCTGGCGAAATTGCATTAGTATCCCATAAAGATTTGACTTTATCGATTTTATTCCTGTAAAAATTTAAATAACGACGCTTTCGCTGTTGGTTGATTTTTGCTAATGGTGCAACACCATCAATACAAATAATCAATTTAGTCGGATTATATATAGATTTGTAATTTTCTATTTTATCCCATAAATTTTTTATTAATTTTTCTTCATTGGTTTCTTTTGCTGCTTCTGGATGTATTATTCCATTAAAATCTATCGCATATATATCTATTGATTTTGGCAATTCTTTGATAATTATATTATCATATTTAATTGTCAAATAATAAAAATAATAAGGAATACCCATTTTTGTAAATAATTATATAATTTCAAAATAATACTTATATAATCATTTTTTTATTCTTTCTTTTCTTATAGAATAAGAATATAATTATTATGGCTTTTTATGACGCTTTCTTTGGTTCAGATCAATCATTATATACTGCTTACGCAATTATAGCAGCTATAATTGCTATTTGTGTTACTATTCTATTAACTGCTACTGATGTCTCTGTAGGAAATCGTATATTAATAGTTTTATTCGTAATTGTAACTCTCGTGCCTTCCATTTTCTTAACTTTATTCGAACTAACTTGTATTGTTACTGGAGGAACTGAACCAAACCGCTGGTGGTGCTATGCATTCGCCTGGGTATTAGCCGCATTCATAATTATTTATTGTATATTTGTCGTAATTGTATCACTTATCTCTCTATTTACTTATAATAATGCTATTGATAATCTTAATGAAGAAGAAGCAAAAAATAAATTAACTCCCGAAACTTCAAATTATGTTGCTAAAGAAATTATTAATACTCAAGAACAAAAACAAAAAGAAGTTGAAAAATTTTATGCAGATGTTCCTAATACCGCATTAGATTCTTTACCAAATAAAAAAACTGCTGGATTCCAGAATTACAGTGAATATGAAAGTGGCGTTACCCCTCCACCTGCTGTAAAACAAGAACCGCAAACCCAACCAGAACCACAGCTTTATGTTGCTCCTCCCGTAACCTCCGCCCCTGTTCAACAAACTATAACTGTAACACCTCCTGCTAATAGCAGTAATACAGTTGTTCAACCAGTTGCTTCAAATGATCTTAAATTAAAATTTACAAATTATAACGGTGGTAGTGAAGGATTCGAAGGCTATGATTATTTATCTTTAAATAATATGGCAGGCGGTTTAACAAGTGCTGTTACAAATCGTATAAATTCTTTTATGCCCTTTTAAAAATATAAAATCTTTAATTTAAGAAAATATTAATTATTTAATAATAATGTAAATAAACAAATAACAATGAATAATTTTAAACCTCATTTGTGTAGAAATTGCGGATTGATAGGACATATTTATAAAAATTGTCCTCATCCTATAATGAGTTTCGGACTTATTTGCTATAAAGTTGAATATGATGAAATAAAATTTTTGATGATACAACGCAAAGATAGTTTATCTTTTATGGAATTTATACGCGGTAAATATGAAGTATCCAATTTGGAATATATTAAACAGCTATTAATGAATATGACTATAAGCGAAAGGAATATGATTGAAACAATGACTTTTGATGAAATATGGAATTATTTATGGTTTCAAAATGAAAATAATATTAGCAAAAATTATACAAAAGAATTTTATGAATCGAAATTTAAATTTAATTCCTTGAATGAAACCAATTTTTTGAAAAATTATATTCTTTCGATTAAATCTATTTTTAATGAACAAGAATGGGGATTTCCAAAAGGTAGACGCAAAATTAAAGAAAGTGATCTTGATTGTGCAGTTCGCGAATTTTACGAAGAAACTCGTATTTTAAATAGTGAGATTATTATTAATAAGGATATTTTACCATTTGAAGAAATTTTTTTTGGCACCAATGGCGTTATGTATAAACACGTATATTTTATTGCCAAAATTAAAAATAACAAAGTTAATATTAAAATTGACAATACCTGTTTAGAACAAGTCAGAGAAATACGAGCAATAAAATGGTATAATTATAATGATGTATTATCACATATTAAATGTTATAACACAGAAAGAATTTCTTTATTTAAATATGCAAATAATAAAATTAAAGAATACGAAAATAAAACAAAATAAATAATCTTTTCATCAAGATTTATTTTTTTCATATATATCAAATAGAAAGATATATGGATTATTTTACACAATTGTTTGGCTATAAAATACCTCAACCGCAAAAACAGCAAAAAGATGATGAATTAGCATCATCTGATAAAGAATTTAATGCTAAAATTCAAAATGTAATAGATAGACGAAGAGAAAATGCGGAAAAAATAAATAAAATATTAAAACAAAAATCTTCTTCATCATCATCTAAAAAATCCTTTAAATCCCTTAAATCATCATCTTCTCCTAGAGCTATAGTACCTCGTAGAGTCTTTAAACATTCTTCTTCATCTTCTCGTTCTTCTCCTAAAATGATAAATGGTAGATATTTATTACCTGCACCACCTGTTAGATATCTAATAACTGCGCCACCACCAGCTGTTAAATCTTCTTCTTCTTCTTATAAATCTCCTTCTAAATCTTCTTCTTCTTCTTCCAAATCTCCTGTTAAATTTGATAAAAAATTAGTAAATAAGTGCACTATATGGAAATACCTCAAAGAAAAATATAGCCATTTAGACAGAGATTGCGAAAATGTTCCAACAACCCACGATGAACTAGAATTAAAACCTAAAGCCAAGAAAACTAAGGAAGTTAAAGAACCTAAAGCCAAGAAAGCTAAGGAAGTTAAAGAATCTAAAGTCAAAAAAGCTAAAGAAGTTAAAGAACCTAAAGTCAAAAAAGCTAAAGAAGTTAAGGAAGTTAAAGAACCTAAAGTCAAGAAAGCTAAAGAAGTTAAGGAAGTTAAAGAACCTAAAGTCAAGAAAGCTAAGGAAGCTAAAGAACCTAAAGGAAAAACACCAAGAAAAGCTTTAGGACCAGTTAAAGAACCTAAAGCCAAGAAAGCTAAGGAAGCTACAGAACCTAAAGCCAAGAAAGCTACAAAAAAGACAAATAAAAAAGATTAAAAATGCGTTAAAAATCTAAATAATATTAAATATTTTTCCGTTTATTATTAATAGAAATGCAAAGTTTTTTTAATAGCGTAGTTGATTTAATCACTGGAAATGAAAAAAAACAACAACCTTTGAGAAAAGATAAACCTCAAAATTATGAATATTTGCCATCTTATATGAAAGAAGGTAAACAAAAAATTAAAAATTATTTAATTAGAGAACAAAAACAAGAAAAAATAGAAGAAGAACCAAAACAAAAGAAATATAGACCTAATTTATTTAAACCAATGATTAAATTACCATCAAGTATACGTACTAAAGATGATGACGAAGAATATGCAATTTATCCAATGACACGCCAAATTGTATATCCAGGACAACCTCACCCAGACCAAGTTATATTTTATTTTGACACAGAAGGAAATACTTTTAATTCATCAGGATTAATATTACCTTATAAAATTAATCCTGATGAATTTTTAACAAAAATTAAAAAGGCTAAATCATCTTCGTCTTCTTCGACATCATCTATTTCTATAAAATCATACAAAACTATAGATTCTGCTATAAAATCTTCATCTAATTCCTATAAAACTGCTAGTTTAAATAAATCATCTAGTAGCCTAAAACATCCCATTGATATCGTTAAATCTTCCTCAAAATCTTCCTCAAAATCTTCCTCAAAATCTTCCTCAAAATCTTCTTCAAAATCTTCTTCAATAATTCCACAAAAATCGTCAAGTAATAGTAGCATTGAATATGATGAGGATTTAATAAATAAGTGTAGTCAATGGGAATTGATCAAGGTTAAATTTCCTAAAAATCCGTATAATCCATATTCTAATAAACAGATAATGGTTAATGGAACAACATATAAAAATTTAAACAAACGATGCAAAGATGTACCTGTAAATAAACAGATTAAATTAACAACTACTAATAAAAAACAATCATCAGATAAAAACCAAGATGAGTTGTGCGATAAATGGCTAAAAAGAAAAACAATAAACCCTTTAACCAATAGAAAAATAACAAAAAATGGACCTATTTATAAACAATATGATAAGAAATGCACTTCTAAAGAAGAAAAATCTGTTACTTTCGACGATATTTGCCAAAAATGGAAACAAATTAAGAAAAACAATCCTGAAGATAAATTAATAAATCCTTTAACTAAAAAAGCAATTAAATTAAATGGTCCTAAATACAAAGAATTAGAGAAATTATGCAAAAAAACTACTAAAAGCGGTAAATAAATTTATTTCCATTTAATCAAATAGAATAAAAATTATGGAAAATAAAAAGAAAGCAAGTAAAAGTATTACTCAAATTTGCACTGAATGGACTAAAAATAAATTATCAAATCCTACTAAGCCTATTAATCCTATTACAAATTATAGCATTAAAAAATTTAGTGCTAAATATAACGAACTAGAAAAACTATGTGCAAATGTAAAAACAGACGAAATTAAAAAAGAAGATATAAAAATTGTAAAAAGAAAGTCAGTTCTTTCTAAACCTTTAACAGCAGAATTATGCGAATTATGGATGAAAAATAAATATAAAAATCCTATTTCTAATTATAATATCAATGAAAGTAGCAGAATTTACAAAGAATTTGACGAAGAATGTCCTGCAATTTTAGCAGCTGCTAAAAAAACAGTTCAACCAAAAAAAGATAAAATTATTCCAAAAATTAAAGATATCAAAATACCTAAAATTGATATTATTAATGATGAACAAGAAGAAGATAGAAGTAATGATAAGGTTTATTATCCATCTATCGAAGATCCCGAATTTAGAAGTAAATTGATGGCACTTAAAGAAATTAATATGCATAAAATTTATGATTATGAAGATATTTTGACTACTGCTGATTTTGAAAAAAAAGCTAATGAATTATGCACTGGTTTTGATAAATCTTTTTTTCAATATTTAATGGGACATTATTTGTCATATCGAATGCCTTATAAAAGTATGCTAATTTATTATTCTGTTGGTGTTGGCAAAACTTGTACTGCTATAACTATTGCCGAAAATTTCTTAATTTCTCATAATAGCTATGACGAACCAAAGATATGGGTAATTATGCCTCAAGCAGTCGAAGAAGGATTCAAACAACAAATCTTTAAAAAAATGGATTATAAAATGATTGCTAATCAATGTACTGGCGATTTGTATGTTAAATTAGCTAATATCATAGAAACAACACCAGAAGCAGAAATAGATAAACGCATAAAGAAATTGATTAAATCAAGATATAATATTTTTACTTATGAAGGTTTCGCAAACTTTTATGAAACTAATTATATTAGCAAAGGTAAAATTCCTACTGATAAGGTTATTATTGTAGATGAGGCACACAATATTAGACAAGGAAACAGTGATGATAAAAAACGCGTTTATAATGCCTTAACAGAAGTTGCTAAAACCGGTGTTAATAATCGAATGATTTTATTATCAGCAACTCCTATGTATAACGAACCAAGTGATATATTTGATTTGATTGAACTTTTATTATTAAATGATAAAAGATCTGATTATAAAATTGTTTCTAAAATTTTTGATGAAAATAACGAATTGTATGATGATGCAAAATTATTTTTAGAGAAAATGGCATCTCAATATATTTCTTATTTGCGTGGCAAAAACCCATTCAATTTTGCATTTAAATTATCTCCAAAATTAAGCAAAATACCTATTTTAGATAGGGTTATACCATTAACAGAAAACGGTAATCCAATTGACATAGCTGATAAAAACTGGGTTGATAAAGTTAGTGATGGAATAGTTATATCTAAATTAGGGAAAAAACAAGTACAATATTTAGAAAATATTAAGCTTGTCAATGAAGATATTCAAAATAATTTTAAAGGATTACAACCAATGAATATTGTTTATGACGATAAAATTGGCAGTAAAGGATTTTATAACTTTTTCAGATTAAGCAATGATAATTATTCATTCAAATATAATCCTACCTTCAATAATGCTCTAATGCCTGATGACAATAATTTAGGTTTATATTCTGGCAAAATTTTAAATATTATGAATATTATAAAAAAAACTGAAGGTATTATTATTATTTATTCAAAATATTTACATTCTGGACTAATTCCAACTGCCATTTCATTAGAACATTTAGGATTTTCACGATATGGCACAGATAATATACTTGAAAATTCGACTATTATCGACAAACCTCCTAAATATAAAAACATTAATATTCCCCGTTATTGCATTTTAACTAGTGATGATGATATTATGGGTGGCACTACTATAGCTAAATTAATCAATGTTATTAATAACCCAAATAATATTAATGGAGAACAAATAAAAGTAGTCTTAATGTCGCCTGTTGCAGGAGAAGGTTTGAGCATTTTTAATGTCAGAGAAATTCATTTATTAGAAGCTTGGTATCATTTCAATAGAATAGATCAAATTATTGGAAGAGGAATAAGAAATTGTAGTCATAAAAACCTTCCTCTTGAAAATAGAAATGTTACAGTTTATATGCATTGTGCTATAAATAATTATAATAGAGAAACAGCCGATGTACACGCATATCGCATTTCATCTCGCAAATTATATCAATCATTTATTGTTGATAATATTATTCGAAGTAATTCAATTGATTGTAGTCTATTTAAGGCCATTAATTATTTTCCTAAAACTATGTTCAAATTAGGCAAAGTTGATATCAAAACTTCACAAGGTGTTGATATCAAATACGAATTAGGTGATGACCCTGTCTTTGAACCACATTGTAATATTGTTAAATATGAAGAAGATAAACGAGGATTTAGACAAGATGTTTATAAACATTTAGCTTTGAATACTCAAATGAAATTTAGAAATATTTTAATTCAATATATAAATAAAAATGTGTTTTTTATAACTCATAATGAAATTAAAGAATTGTTTTCAACTGTCGATTATAATATTTTGATGTATACTATTAGTATTAGTATTTATCCGAATGTTATAATAGATGGATATTTCTTAATTCCTCACGAAGATGGCATACATATTACTAAAGTTATTAATAATATTCCTCTTAAAATTGCTTTGATAAAAAATGATATCGATAATACTAAAGTAGAAGTCAAACCAGATGACACAAAAATTTATAAAGATTTTATGAAATTTAAAGAAATGCCTATTAACAATGCTATTATAGCATTATATTCTTCTTTAGATTTATTAACATTCAATTTTATTATTAATAAAATTTTATCTACTAAGACTTTATCAGAAATCGATAATTTTATTGCTACTTGTTTATATCGTGAAGGGGTTTTAATTGCTGGTAAAGAAATATCAATAGGTTTGACAGATAAATATATAGGATTTATAAATATTTTTAGTGATGAATTTGAACCATTGTTATATAACAATGGTAATTATAAATCTTTGACTGTAAAACAATTAGAACAACTGAAAAAGAATAGAAAAGAAATTATTATACCTGAAATGAAAAAAGAAAAAAATCATTGGGGTTTGTTTGTTCCGATATTTACAGATAAAGAAAAGAAAAATAAAAGAAATGTATTTAAAATACTTACACCAGGTGAAGCGTTTGGTAAAAAAACAGGTATTGTTTGTACTTCTTTACATAAACCACAACACCAAAAAATTATGGAAGATTTAAAATTATCTATGTCAGATGCTAAATCAACTAAAGAAAATAATTGTAATGCTATCGCCGTTCATTTATATAAAACTAATAGAATTTCCTTAAATCCAAATTGGAAACCATTAATTTCTAATATATAAGTTTTGTTGTCTATATAATGATTTCTTTTTATTTGAAAATGCTGGAATAACTAAAGGTTTGTTTGTATTGAAATTATAATTAAATACAACTTTGCCTTCACTATCGATATATCGAACTTTTAAATCTTCTTTTTTTGTCATAAATCCTATTTTTTTGAGATTTTCAATAAAAGTTGTGAATTCTTCTTCGGTTATATCTCTATTACAAATAAATTCAAGAGATTTGCGTATATAAGTTGTTTTATTATTGATAAATTTATATTTTTGCAATAAAAAAATCTTTGTTACAAAATCAAACTTATCAGGCTTTTCAAGTAGTTTATTGTAATTCTTTAAATTTATTTTTTTGTTATTTATTTGCAACTCTTCTTGAGTAGTACAATAAATTTTAATTTTCATTTTAAATCTATTTTTCAATTTTACTTTTATATAATTTTATCAAAGAATATCCTATCAATAATATCCATATTACATTTGAATAATAACACCACATCGATCCCCAAGTTTTATATTTATAATATGAATACATCGAAATTATTAATAATATTAAAGCCATTGGTGAAACTATTGATGCATTTATATTTCTTAAAGCTACATAGAAATAAAATGATAATATAAATACTAATAATGGAATTGGAATATCTGCCCAATGCCACACTAAATGACCATTAATGCCTTTTTCCATTCTTAATTTATTATTATTTATATCGTAAACCAATATTGCTAATGATCCTAATAACAATAATATCAATACTATTATTAATTCATTGCCTTTTAAAATAGTAATATTTATTATCAATAATTGTAATAATATTAACGATAATCCAACCAAACTTAATAAAGCTATTGTTTGTTTGTTATTAATATTTTCCCAAACAAAATATTCGAGTAATTGCATTGATGTAACTACAAATGGTAATAATAAATATTTATATTCGATCTGATTAATTGCCATAATTATTATCATCGATATTACACCAAATATAAAGGTATTTAAGGAAACTGTTGAATTCCAGCACATTCTATTTAAGACTATTATTTATTAATTAATAAAAATGATTATAATTAAAAGTTTTAATGAAATTGATACTATTTTAACAGACATATTGAATAAATTCATTCAGACACATTTTGAAGAAACAAGATTATATTCCTATGAACATATTATTTATTGTATTGATGATAATAACGATGTAATAGGCTTTTTAGGAGTACAAGTTTTTAATGATAATATTATTATTAATCAGCTATGTGTTGATAGTAATCATCGTAATAAAGGTATTGCTAAATCATTATTAGAATTTACAGAAAACGAATTTAAAAATTATAATCAGTTTCTATATACACATAAACCCGAATTATATAAATTTTATTGTAACAGAGGCTTTACAGAAATTTATAGAGATAATATTAAATTTAAAATGGCTAAATATTATTTAAAAAAATGAAATCTAATTTATATAATAAATCATATAGATGGAAAATATAATGAATACTTTACCTGATAATCATATTTCAAATGAAACTTTATTTATTTATAAAGACAATCTTGAAATATTCAATAAATTTAATCAGAAAGTAATTCAAGAACCAAAACAAGAAACAAAACAAGAACCAAAACAAGAACCAAAACAAGAACCAAAACAAGAACCAAAACAAGAACCAAAACAAGAACCAAAACAAGAACCAAAACGAAATAAAATAGAAAGCCCAATCGATTTAATAATGAGATTGACTTATATTGATAAACTTATGAAACAAGATATAAAATCTAAGTTAATTGAATTTATTTCAGTTCCTGAATTTTCTAAAGTTTTCGGTCTTAAGAAATCAAGTGAAATTATGACAGCATTATCTAAAGATAGTTGGAATCAATCAATGTCGTTATTTATTTCATTTCTTCTTGATAAAAATATTATTTATAAAGAAAAATCTTATGTTTACAATAAAAATAATAATGACGCTATTATTACTGTCTCTTAAAATAATATATATAAAAGTAATAATTGATTACTTTTTATTATAATATGAATATAGAATTAAATTTTAATCATAAGTTAAATAATATTTTAAAAATTACTAATAATATTCATTCTTTTATTCGAAAAATGCAAGATGAATATTATAAAGAATTTAATAAAAATTTTCTTGTCGAAGGTAATTATGGTGATTTTAAATTAAACCAAGATGACTATAATAATGGTCTAAATAAAAAAATAGCAAATTTTTTATGGTGTATGAATTTACTTGACAATAATCCTACTTATTGTGAAATTGGTTTTAACACTGGTTTTTCATCTTCAATTGGAATGTTAGGATTATATAATAAAAATCCTAATGTTTATATTTTTGATTATGGTGCACATATTTATATTAGACCCTGTATAGATTTATTTAAATCTTCATTTGAACACAGAGCCAATAAAATAGAATATATCGAAGGTGATTCTGTAATTACTGTTCCAAAGTTTATTGAAGACAATCAAAATTTAATAGGTACTTTCGATTTTATTCACATTGACGGCGGACACGATGAAGAATTTATCAAAAATGATTTCAAAAATTGCGATATTCTCATTAAAAAACCAGGCGGTATTATTATTATAGATGATACAAATATGGAACATATAAATAATGAAGTCGATTTTTATATTAAAAATAATAATTATGTTGAACTTTTCTTTTTAGATCTTAGCAATTTCGTGTTTCCACATAGAATAATCCAAAAAAAATGATTAATTTTTTAAATTAATCAAACACACAAAAATGAACTCAGAGACATACAAGAATTTCGTTATCAAATCGAAACTACTTTCAAAACTATCAATTATTTATAATTATGTTATTGATAATAATTATTATTATGTTAGAAATTTGAAAGATTTTCTTGAATATAACATTGATAATAATAATTGTAATATTACTAATAACAACCTATTAAATAATTTAAAAAATAATATTAATAATTGGAATTTGAATAATACTAATTTGAAATCACAGATTTATCAAGATTGTAGTAATTTGATCTATAATTATGATATTACAGATGTTGCAATGTATGATATTCTAGTTAAATTAAATGATATCATCATTTGAGTAAACATTCATCGTGTGTTAAATAACTTTCAATATTTGTAGCCAATTGTTGTTTTTGGAATTTTTTTTTTAATAAATAAAACTTCATACTTGAAGAGATCTTTTGTTTATTTATTTTATTCAAATCAATAATATTCAAATCATTGATAATTCCAGATTCTTCTATTTTGTCTTTTGTATTTGTAATACTGTCATTTAACATATTACAAATAACCTCATATTTATTTATTTCATTATGAGATTTTATACAAAAATTAATATAATTATTAACTTTTAATAATGTATCGTTATCTAACCAACATAAATTTATAAATACACCATTATTATTTTTACTATAATTATTATTATTTTTATAAATAATTTTGAATATTTCCTCTAATTCATTTTGACTCAAATTTTCTAAACCATTTTTGATATTCTTATAAATTTCATTTTTATCTATGTTTTCCATAAATAATTAGATCTTCGTATTTACTAAATATAAAAAAATGATTATATCTTTATATAAACTTCATATCAACTTTAAAATTATGACTACTACTGAAGATGATATTTGGGATATTATGGCTGATTTAAAAGAAGAAGAATATGTCAAAGAAAATGGTGCAAGAGAAATTGGAATTGTATGTTCCTGTGGCTGTAATGATTTCATTATCGAAGATGCAATGCAAATTTGTAGTAAATGCAGTGCAATCTGTAGTAAAGTTATTGATAATACTGCTGAATGGCGATATTATGGAAATGATAGTAAAAGTGATGACCCTTCAAGATGCGGATTACCTACCAATTCTTTATTACCTAAATCTTCATTAGGTTCTATGATTGGAGGCAATAAATATGGTAATAATTATGATATGCGCAGAATCAGAAAATTTATCGCCTGGAATTCTATGCCGTATAACGAACGAACTTTATGGCTTGTTTTCGATGTTTTAACCAGCAATTCTTTAAGTAATGGTATCCCACAGAAAGTTGTTGATGATGCTAAAGTTTTATATAAAAATGCTTCTGAAAAAAAGATTTCAAGAGGTGATAACAAAGAAGGTTTAATTGCTTCCTGTATTTATCATTCTTGTTTGATGAATAATATTCATAGAAGTTCTAAAGAAATTGCTAGAATGTTTGATATTAATCCAGTCATTTTAAATAAAGGTAATACCAGATTTCAAACACTCTTGCAAATCAATGTTATTAGCTCATCTCCTATTGATTTCATCTCCCGTTATTGCTGTCAGTTAAATATGAAATTGACTGATATCGAAAATTGCAAGAAACTTATCAAATTTTTAGAAGATAATGAAATTATGAGTGATAATTCACCAACATCAAGTTGTGCAGCAATTCTTTACTATTACTCTGAAAAAAATAAATTAGGTTATACCAAAAAACAATTCGCCGATATTTGCAATGTTAGTGAAGTAACTGTTATCAAAGGTTATAAAACTATTTGCAAATACGAAAAGTTCATTAATAAAAATTTTAAATAAAGGAAAAAACATATATAATTATTAATATTATGTATAATAAAGAATTGTTTGAATTCATTTCAAATGGAAATATAGAAAAAAGTTTATATAATACTTGTATTTTTTTAGTTGAAAATTCTAGAATCGAAGTTTTAGAAGATACTTTAATTTACACTTGTAATTATATAAGTTCTTTTGTTACTATCTATAATATTGTCAAATTCAATGATATTATAGCTTCTACTATTAATATTATCAATGATAATAATATTAATGTTGTTGATTATCTTACTTTAATATCTAAGATGTGCATTTTATGTGATATATATCTCAAAAATCCTACAATTAAATCGGGTACTATTCCTATTACACAATTGAGACAAAAAATTATTAATGTTTTTAGCAATGAAATTAAATTAAATCCTGCTGGTCTTGATAAATTCAATTCAATTATTCCACCAGCCGACAGCGACATTTATGGACTTGTTTTAAAAATTATTACATCTTTTATTAATCTCTTTAAAATTGTTGAATCTGTTAACAATCCAGATGATGTTTATAATATATCTATTTTGTTCCGTGATTCTTTTGATTATATAATTAGAAAAAAATATGTTATACAAACTAAATTTAATTTAAATGAACACGAACCTATATTTTTTTTATGGGGTTTTATTAATTGTCTATTTAATTATGAACCTTCAATAAATAATTACTATAAACTTTTTTGTTTGAATAATCCTTCTAATAATAAAACTATTAGAAATCAACGAATTTGTTTAATTCACGCTTGTGCCATTGCTATTATCTATAATTATAAGAAAAATATCGCATCATCTTGGAATTGTGACGAAAAATTAATGATTCATAAGATTCAAGAACTTGCTATCAATCTATTTATTCAAGTTAAATCAGAACTCGGTGTTGTTGATGAAAAAAAACCGACTAGTGAGAAAAAACCCGAAAATAAAATAGATGGTTTAACCTACATATCAGACTATACACCAAAAATGACAAATATTATTGATAATACTCATTTTATTTTTGAAGATGAATTAAAAACCATCATTAAATAAAATTTGTTATGATTTTATAATTTATTCATAAAAAAATGATAATTTTTATCATATAAATTGACAAGGAGTTAAAATGCCTCAAATGAAGAAACGATCTTATAAGCAATTCATCAAAGAGATCAAAAAAATTAGTGTAAGTATCAAGAAAAATAAGAAGCAAGCAAAAAAGACAAATTCGCCACATACCTATTATCACAACAATGATGATGGCTTAAGCGGCAAATTCTATCTCGAACATTAAGAAAGCTTTGAAAAAAAAATTCAAATTTATTTTGGATTTTATATAAAAAATGATTTTTTGTTATTTTTTTAATATTTATATACAATGGATTTTTATATAAGTATTGCAGTTGGTATCGTTCACGCTATTATATTCAATCCAGTTGATAAGGCTATTTACAGTAGCGTTATTAATAATAATAAACTATTCACAGTAAAAAATTGGCAAAAACCTTTTTGCGGATGTTTGAATAATATTAATAGTCGTGTTATCTCTGGAGGCATCTATTTTTATTTGCTGGATCACACTAAAACAATGAATTTATATCAATCAGCATTTACTGTAAGTTTGACCACATCTATAATTTTAAATCCATTGAATATGATTAAATACAATTCCTATATTGATAATTCAAGTGCCTATAGTGCTATCATCAAGAATTATAAAAAATATGGAATCAAATTTACTAAAATAGGAATCGAAAGTTTAATTGTCAGAGATTTTATTTTCAATGTTATTTATTTAAATTACAAAAAAGACAACAATAATCTTGTTCATAATTGTGGAATTATATGCCTTGCGAGTGTTGTATCATCTCCTTTTCATTATATCAGAAATATGAAATATTATAATAATGACAGTTATTATAATATTTGCAAGAATCTAATTATTGATATGAAAAAGACAAAACAAAAGTTTAATTTTATTATTAAACAATTTGCAATTGGTTATGGAACTGTTAGGACAATCTTAGGTGTTTATACTGGTCAGGTTATGTATTCAACTCTGAAAGAAATAATTCACTAAAAAAAAGGATTTAAAAATAAAAAAATATATATAATAAAATATTTTTTTATTATGGAAAAACCAGACAGTTTAGAAGGTATTATCAAAGAAGTATTTGCTAAATGTATTGATAACAATTATCCAAATACATTAATTGAAATACTTAAAACTAATCATTATTGGCCTAGTATTAAAGTAAAGAAATTTAAAAATAATAATCACCTTTGTTTGCTTCATAATTCATATAAAAGAGATGATGTCATAGAATTTCAGGAATTGTACGATAGTTGTAGAAGTGTTGTTTTGGATTTTTCAAAGAGTATTGGCAATAATGTCGTAATTTCCATTACAAATAGTATACCTGTCCGCTCTACCATTTCTAATTATATGAATAATATTGCTGAACCAACGGATAACTGTTATATTGCCTTAGATGGAACAACAATTACGGTTTATTATCATAATGGCAATTGGCATTTTGGCAGTTCTAGTTGTCCTGATATCAATTCTTCTAAATTTTCAAATAAAGATAAATCTTATGGTTATATGTTTGATGAGATTTTATATTCAATTTATAGAAATCAAGTCAATATAGATGATCCTAATATTTCATCTATTTTGAGAAATTTATTTACATCGAATTTAAGTCCGTTATATTCATATGATTTTGTTATTATTCATAGTGACAATAAACACGTTATTGATTATTCTGAAATGATGGGTGACAATTACAAACATTTGTTTCACATCAACACAAGAAATAGAATTACATTGCAAGAGGAGAATATTGAAAATAGTCCATTGGCTTATTTGGGTATTAAATATCCACATAAATTTAGCAATATTAGGGAAGCTTTAGAATATGCTTCTGAAAATAATTATGGTATTATCGTTAAAAAACCAAATAAGTTATATAAAATTAGTAATGATATCATTTTACACAAAGAAGAAGTAAATGCTTATAATTATAATAAATGGTATAACATTCTTTATATTTATATGCTCCAAAAACAAAATTATAACATAAATGAATTTGTAAAAGAATTTTATCCAGATAGTTCAGATATTCCTGAAAATATTAATGATATTGTCAATAATATCTTTACAGTAATGAAACAAATTCTTTATAATTTATATATATCAACAACTAAATTTTATCCTAAATACAATCGTTTCAAAATTGATTTAGATATGGATCGCAATTTAAATCCTCTCATTCGTTTTCATTTAGCTCAATTGAGACACCAGCAAATAACAATTTACAAGAAAAAAATAATTAATGAAAATAATGTCTTCAAATATTTGTGTCATTCGAATAACATTAAAAATATTCAAAAAATGATTTGTCATATTGCTAAAAATGATTGTTATAATTTACCTCCTGATGTTATCTTAATTTTTAATACTTTTTCACACCTTCTTGAAAATAACCCATCTGTTTAGGAAACTAAAGCTTTTGGATATTTCATTTGTTTCTAATTCTTTTAATGAGTTCTTATGATCTTCAATTCTCCAAGCTTCAAATAAATTGAATTTGTTTTTAATTAAATCTGGATTCTCAAAATCTTTCTTTATTTTTTCATAAGTTTCTGAAAATAATTCAGTCTCTTCTAATTCTAAATCATATTCTCTCGCCTTTGCTACTAAGAATTCGAAATTGACTAAATATTCTGTGATTAATTTCTGAGTATTTTCTATAAATACATCTATCTTTTTATTATAATATTTTTCGTTTGTGTATTGTTTGATTATTGCCCACACTGGAACGCTATATTCATCAAACTTTTTACGACCTTCGATTATACCACTCTTTTTTGATTTTAATTTAGCTTCTACGCTAGAACCATCCATAAAAGTTGCGAAAAATAAACCATCTTGTTGCAAATTATCACTTACATTTCTTAAAAATTGGTCTAATTTTGTTTCACTTTCGAAAAAATAATGAATCGCAAACATACACGAAATGACATTAAATTTATCTTTACCTTTTCCTGCTAATACTCTCTCGTAAATATTTAAATTCTGTTGTTTTTTAACTGGATTCATTATTATTTTTAATAAATCTTTGCTTTCTTTATCTATTGCCGCTTCGCCATTTTTAATATCTAATGTGCAATCACCTACAATAAATGCCATATCAATCAATGAATAATTTCTTCCTGTTTTCTTATTGTAAGCTAATTGTTTTTTATGTTCTCTTATTAATTTTGCATAAGAACCTTTAGATGAATAAATATTACTTTTAACTAAATCTATACCTAAAACAAACTGGTATTTTGAATATTTCCAATTACTCAAATCACCTGCCTGGCCACAAGCCAATTCTAATAATGTACCTCTAGAATGGTATTTACTTCCTGGTTTTCCAATCAATTGTGGTTTATTATACAACTGACTTTTAATTAACATATGAAATAATAACATACTATTCGAAATTTTATTAAATGGTACGTTTCTCTCATAATAAATATCATTTGTCTCTAATACATTATCTTCTGATTCACCATCCTTTTTAGCCGTTGATTCATTTCCAACTATCATAGATACACTTATTTTATTGTGAATTGTGTCCCAAGTATCTATAGCAACTTGTGCAGAATTTGCGGTTTTATCATAAATACCTTTGTTAAATATTCTAGTTTTATCTGTTCGTACTCTTATTGGTTTCCAAGAGTTAGTTGGTAAATCAAATCTAAACTCAACTATAGTATTTTTTTCGATTTTGTCATTGTTTTCTGCTCGTGCTTCTTTCTTATCATTTAATTCAATATAAGCGAACTCAACATCGTTCGTATAATACTTATCTGGAACAAATAATTTAAATACATCTTTTTCTGATGTTTCTAAATACTCATTGAATTTATCAATATTATTAAATTTATATCTTAATGTTAATACATTGTCTATATTATAATCACTCAATATATTCTTATCAGTTACATATAAACCAAATTTACGACATTCTATGCCATCTTTTCTTACATCACCTATGTATTTAATTAAAAAATCTACGGTGTTTTGTTCAGGTGGTTTCCATTTAAAAACATTATTCCAAGTCATATCAACTTTTAATTCTACTGGCATTGTTGGATAATATGAATAAACAGCTAAATTAGCCGGTGTAAAAATTAAACCATCTATTTCATATGGAAACGATTTAGGATTATCCAATATTTTTTTATTTTCTGCAAAAATATTATCTCCATATCTGTGTTTTTTTACTATAAAATCTATTGAACTGGTTTTTGTATCCAATAGTTTATTTAATTTTAACATCTCATTATATCTACATTTCTTTTTTTCATCTAATAACGGTAATGATGTCAATTTCTCATTATTTAAGAAGTAAATATCAAATGCTGCGTATAAATTTCGTTTGACCTTGTCTATTCTTTTGTTGCAATGAATATATTCACCATCTATTAAAGAATTATAAGCCTCTTTTTTTGCCTTTATTCCAGTTCCTTCGACTCGTTTAGAACTATCAATCGTATAAACATCGCCACTACCATTGATATATAATAATAATCTTTCGCCATCAGCTTTTTCTGTTACTGTATAACCTCGCATTATACTAACTACCCCGTAATTATCAGGATCGTCCAAATTGTTTAACTTTAAAGCCACTGGTTTTGGTGTAAGTAAATATACATTAGTATCTCCTGATTTTTGACCGCCAAATGCAGTGATGTTAACTAATTCTTGATATTCTTCTAATATCTCTTGCTGCTGTTTTTTTGTTAATATTATTTTAGATAAAAATAATGATTGCATTAATTTCAGAATATTTACCAAAATATTCTTTGTATTTTTGATTTTTAATTCAAACTCATAATTTACTGTTGTCGAATTATTAATTTTTGATTTCTTCATTGTCGGAAAAACATTAATGCTATCTTTTATCATTCTTCCTGTTACTTCAACACCATCTTCTATGTTGTATTTATATTCCTTGATTATTTTGAATCTCTTTAAATCGGTTTCCCATTTTTCTGTTTCATCGGCACTTTCTATTTTATTAATTTGCATAATAATATTTACATCTAATAAATCATCAACTGTTTCTTCAGTTATTAATGTAGATTTATACCATTTGTATATACCAGATTTATAATTATTTGTATTACAATAGTTTAAAATATTCTTCAGTTTTGTAATTTCTAATATTAAATTGTCTTGGTTTATTATTTGTAAATATTGATCATTATCAATTTCGGTATAATTTGAACGAAATGAACTTATAAAATTGTTAAATTCTGTTTCACTCCATAAGCCATTATCATTAACAATTTTAATTATGAATTCATTATCTTCACTCAATAATTTATTCATATTGGTTATTGCTGAAAATATTCGTTCATCTTGCGAAATTTCCATTTTTTTTATCTAATTAATATAAATAAATAAATCAATTTTTATTTATATAAAAAAATTGAAATATTTATATAAATATAAATTAAACACAATGACAACTGAATTATTTATTCCTATTAAGTTTAGAACAACTGTTATTTTAACACCTAATGAAATTAACAGAGATTTTGAAAATATTATTTTATCAAAATTAAAATTGAATTATGAAAATATCTGTTCCAAATACGGATATATCAAAAAAGATACCATCAAAATTATTAAGCGTTCTGTCGGACAATTAAAAAAAGAACATTTTAATGCTAATATCTATTTTGATGTTGTTTGCATTGCTGAAATTTGTAATCCGGCACAAGGTTCTATTATTAAATGTAAAGTTAAAGCTAAAAATTCTTTAGGTGTTTTGGCGGAAGGTTATTATGATAAAATTCCTATTCTCGAAATTATTATTCCTAAAATTTCTGCTGGTATTCAATCAGAAATTAATATTGATTCTATTAATATTAATGATGACATAAGCATAGAAGTTTGTGGCAAAAAATATCAATTATTCGATAAACATATTTCTATAATCGGTAGAGCCATTAAAAACAAAGAAGAAAATATTAAAACTTCTCTTGTTAATATCGATGATGAATTAATATTAAATAATAGTGTAGAAGAAGCAGACATCGAAGAAATTTATACAGAAAGTGAAAAAGATGACGAAGAAATTGAAGTTTCTTCAATTAAAGCAAAAAAAAAGGGAGGTATTATCGATGACGAAGATGAGGAAGAAGATGAAGAAGAAGAAGATGAAGATTTAGAAGATGAGGATTTAGTAGAAGATGAAGAAGAATTTGCAGATGACTTTGGAGAAGATTTTTCAGAAGATATTTATGATTAATCAATATTATATAAATCTAATATTAATGTCTTCTGCATATCATTCAAATCTTTTATATTTAAGATTCCGTCATTGTCATAAGCTTCAATTATAAATGATTTTAATTCTAATAAATCTGTTTTTGTTATTATTTTTTTTGACAATAGACTTTTAAATTTATTGTCAATTTGATACAAGAAATTAACCATTTTGGTTAAAAGAAGATTGATTTTATTTATATAAATATAAATTTCATTTTTTTAATATTTATCTGTCAAATTTGAACAAAAAAAATGATTTTTATTATAAATAATTTTTATAACAATGATCAAAAATAATAAAATGCCTTGTTCTAATGTTTCCACAGAAACTTATACTGGTAAAGAACAATCACCAAAACGATTTGGTTTATCTGCTGAAGGATTTGATCTAAACCACGAATTACAAGGTTTTGATGGTAAAATATGGATAGTTCAATATAAAAATAATAGAAAAGTATGGGTCAGGAAAAATATTATTGCTATTGTTACACACGAACAACCTATTATTACTGATACTAATATTGAACCTATTATTTCGAATAATGAAATTGCCGAAGAACCAAATGAAGAAAAAGAAGATAGTAGTAATAAGACTAATGAAGAACCGCAAAAACCTGAAGTTGTAGTTGTTGCTGACAATAATGATAAAAAGAAAACTGATTATAATATATTTGTCAAATATTATCTTGATAAACTAAAAAAAGAAGATACTAATAAAACTGCTAATAAAACTTTATTCCAACAAACAACACAAGAATGGGCAAGATTAAAGAAAAATCCAAATGAACTTAAAGTTATTATGGATCAATTAAAAAAATAAATAATCTAATCTAATTATAAATTAGAGAGATATGGAAGAACATATAATTAGAAAGGAAGACGGAACTATAGTAAAATGGAATAAAACCAAAAACAATGGTTATTTTTGTTTATTACATAATGATAACAAACAAAAATATTCATTCTCTCCAGTTAAAAATCTTAAATGTCAATTATTTATGATCGGTGGTGGTGGTGCAGGTGGCTATTTTTTCGGTGGAGGTGGTGGTGCCGGAGCTGCTTATATCAATAATAATTATTTATTTGAAAAAAATAACTCTTATTCATTTGAAATAGGTATTGGTGGCAAATGTGATATAGATAATATTAATAATTTATTTAAATCTGGACTTAATCTTAAAGTTTTTAATAATACAACTCCTAAATTAGATAATATTTCTTTTACTTATGATGATTATACATCTTTAGGAATAAATACAGGTGGTATAGTTCAATCTTTTACAGTTAATAGTATTAATATACCTTCCACTATTTTTAATAATAATACTACTTATATTTGGGATGGATATATTAAACCAAATAATAGCGGATTTATTAAAATTAATATTAATTCTAAAATAAAAACTATGGTATGGATTGATAAATTTATATTTAATAATTCTTCTGCTATCGTAGATGGAATTAATATTAATGATGTTAAAGTTATTCAATTAGATTCAAATAAGTTTTATAATGTCAAAATTATTGCATATAATTTTGATACTTCTAATAGTAACTTTAATATCAGTTTTGAAAATTGTCAATTATACAACTTCGACAAAAATGGCGAAATATATAATTATACTCCTGCCACAGATACAAATCTATTCTATAGAAATAATAATGATAATATACCCAATGTTATTAAATGTAAAGGTGGCGGATTTGGTGGCTGTGGTTTATATAATCAAAATAATAATTTAGACGGTGGTTGTGGTGGTGGTAGTGGTATTAATAAGAAAAATGGTAAAGCCATTGTTGAACCTGCCTTTAATGGCAATGACGGCGCAATTGGTGCTTATTGTGGTGGTGGTGGTGGCATAATATCTCCCGGTAATAATGATAAAGGAGGTAACGGAAAAATTATAGAGTGGTTTAGCAACGATTTGATATTTGGTGCTGGCGGAAATGCAGCAACCTTCAAAGAAACTCGAAATCTAGGCTACGGTTGTGGTGGAAATGGCGCCGAATGTTGCTATTTCTCTAAACTACTAATCAATAACGATGGAAACAACGGATGTATTTTAATTTATGTTGATGGCAATGTTAATGTTAATGTCAATGGCAATGATAATGTCAATGGCAATATCATTGAGGGTTTTGGTGATTTGGATGCTTTTGTTGGTAAAATAGATACTTATTTAGACGAAGAATCTATTGTTAATACTCTTATTAAAGAATCATTTAATATAATTAAAAATACTAATACTATTAGCTCATCATCAACAGATACTACTGAACAAAGATTTAATTATTATAATTCATATGGAGGAACATTTACAGGATTATGTACTAACGAAGGTCCTGGCTTTATTACTAAAGCTAATGCTGATTCGGTATATACGACAGCTCTTGCAACAAAAACTACTAATGATTTTGGGCCTGTAGAAATTGCTTTAAACATAGCTATAACTACTGTTTCTCAAGCTTTAAGTCAAGTAACAGCTATTCATAGTAATCGTGATGATTATTTTGCCGCTAAAACTATAATAATAACAACATCCAATGCTTTAGCAATTAAAAACGCTGTAGTAGCTCTTTCAGATAGATTAAATTTACCTACATCCTCGGGAATTACAAGTTTAATTACTGCAGCAAAAACAACACAAAATAGTACTAATATACAAAACATACTGACTGAAATAAATAATAATCTTATAATAGCAGCACAAACTGCAAAAACCGCTGCTACAGATGTGACGAATGGATATTCAAGCTCATATATTGTTGAATTGAATGCACAAAGAGCTGTTAATGCATCATATGAGTCAATAAATAATATTAAAGAAGTTGTAACTAAGTTATTAGATAATTTTAATAT
>Ga0214921_10003691_pt1 | contig 23171 bp, 24 predicted proteins | sample LL1505_MetaG_FD_177992 | JGI IMG/M metagenome (GOLD analysis project Ga0214921, IMG submission 177992) | Freshwater microbial communities from Lake Lanier, Atlanta, Georgia, United States - LL-1505 | ecosystem: Environmental > Aquatic > Freshwater > Lake | place: USA: Georgia | collected... | reverse complement strand
CAGCCCCGCGTCGGCCCTGGCCCCTGTTGCCAAACCCAAGGCATCGAGAATGATCGACTTGCCTGCCCCGGTCTCACCGGTAAGCGCGGTCAAGCCCGGACCTACAGTGAGGTCCAAGCTCTCGATGAGGACCACGTCTCTTATGATCAGCGCCGTCAGCATTCCGCCACTCTGGGCTGATTCTGCCAATCGGCGGTGAGCAAGATCATGACTGTTGGGCTCAATCCTTACCGAACAGTCCGAACCAGCGCTTTTTCTTCTTGGTCTGGGGCACGGGACCACCGGGGGTGATCTCCTTGTCGGGCAGCCCGGTCTCAGGCGGCGGCGGACCCTTTTCGGTCGCCGTAGCGGTCAGTTGTGGCTTGCGGTTGAAGAAGATGCCGCCAAGGCCCTTACTTCGGGCTTCTGGCGTTAGGGCTGGGCGTACGCCCTTGCCTTCCATCAGCTTGTAAGCGTCGGCGTACCAGACATCGCCGGGGAAGTTGTGACCCAGAACAGCCGCATTGCGCTTGGCCTCGTCAATCAAGCCGACCGTCAGATAGGCCTCGACGAGGCGATAGAGCGCTTCAGGGGTGTGGGACGTGGTCTGATAACGGTCGATCACCATCTTAAACCGGCCGATAGAGGCCAAGGTCTCGCCATTGCGAAGATACCAGCGGCCAACTGACATTTCCTTGCCGGCCAACTGGTCATTGACCATGTCGATCTTCAACCGGGCGTCAGAGGCATATTCGGAGCGGGGATAACGCTGAACCACCTCACGCAGAGCGGCGAGGGCCTGCTCGGTCGAGGCCTGGTCGCGGCCCACATCAACGATCTGTTCGAAATAGCAAACGGATTTCAGATAGTAGGCATAGGCCGCCGAAGGATTGCCGGGATAGAGCGAGACGAACCGGTCCGCATCTCCGATGGCTTCCTCATATTGATTGCCTTGATAGTGCGCATAGGCGGTCATCAGGATCGAGCGACGCGACCATTCCGAATAGGGATGCTGGCGCTCCACCTCCCGAAACAGGTTGATCGCCTCGTTCCACATCTTGGCATCAAGACGCTCTGATCCAACCGAATAGAGCAGTTCCACCGGACGCTCTTCATAGGCCATTGATGGCTTTTTTTGCTTTCCCGCGCAGGCTGTAACGCTCAAGGCGGCACAGAGGGCAACGAGGACAACTGGCCAGCGGCCCCAGGCTTTATGAAGCACGAACCTTCACCCTTAGAAAAAGACGCCCCCGCCACGTTCTGGAAGAACGCAACTCGACTTCTACACGACGCAACGACCGGCGCAAACCCACACTGGCTCTGACAAGGCTTTTGGACCGCTAGAAAGACTCGCGCCAGCAAAAACCGCAGGCAAGATGTCGGAGGGCACTTGAAGCCATCGCCGCTTTGCGGTTTGTCACGCAGAGGGTAGGGTTTTGATCCCCTATTCTGCCCTCTCAATGTGCGACCCGGTTCTGGAAAGTGACGCCCCCTAATGTCTAGAGATAAGATCACCCCAGACGAGATGCATTATGAACAGATGGCTCAGGAGGCTCTGCGCGGGGTCGTAAAGGCGGCTCTGCAGCGCGCAGCCTCGCCAGCCGGTATCCCCGGTGCGCACCATTTCTATGTCTCCTTCAAGACCATGGCCGCGGGTGTTTCGATCCCAGCGGACTTGCTGGCCAAGTTCCCAGAAGAGATGACCATCGTCTTGCAGCACCAGTTCTGGGATCTGTTGGTGGCTGAAACCCTGTTTTCGATCACCCTGAGCTTTGGTGGCCAGCCCAAGCGCATGACGGTGCCCTATGTGGCCGTGTCGCGCTTCTTTGACCCGAGCGTGCAGTTTATGCTGCAGTTCGACGTCGAAGTGCCAGAGGTCGACCCGACCCCGCCTGAGCCGGACACCAAGGCCGAGCCTGTGTCCGAAGGCCCCAAGATCGTTTCCCTCGACCAATTCCGGAAGAAATAGAGCCATGAGCGACGCAATAGCCTCAGAGAGCGCCCCAGAGAAAGTCGTGCTGACGGACGAGCAACTGCTTGCGCGCTTTCAAGCCAGCAAGAACCCGCCGCCGGGTTCAGCCCTGCTCGGTTTTCGGATGGTGGCAGTCAATCGCGAAGCCATGACGGTCGAGGTCGCCTTCGACGCCAAGACCGATTTTTGCAACCCGATGCGGCAGATCCAAGGCGGCTATCTTTGCGCCATGTTGGACGAGTGCATGTCGGTGGCCGGAATGGTAGCGTCCGACATGACCTGCGTCCTGCCGACCCTTGAAATGAAGACCAGCTTCCTGCGCCCGGGCCTACCTGGACCCATTCGCGGGATCGGGCGGGTGATCAAATATGGCCGCACCATCGCCTTTACCGAGGGCGAGCTCTATGACGCCGAAGGCCGATTGTTGGCTAAGGCCACGGCAACGGCGATCCCCACCCCTTTTACCAAGTTCAAAAAATAGGGACCAGACGATGGGGCTATGGCGGGGTTTGGTTTGGCTTGTTCTCAGCGGCCTGCTGATCCTGCGGCCTGCTCCGGCCATGGCAGACGAGGTCGGGCCCTTTGCCGATTGGGCGGCTGTTGTCGTTGCGGGCGACTGGCACGCCCATAGCGGTGCCCCGTCCGAAGTCTTTGACAATGCAAGGCGCGATATCGCCAAGTCGCTCATCGATATCGGCTTTTCGGTGGATAATGTGCGGCAGCTCTCCGTCCGTCCTGAGCGCTACGCCAAGGCAGGGGCCCTACCGACCAAACCGCGCCAGCTCTATGAGACCCTCGGCCAGCTAACCACGAAAGTGACAGGCGGCTGCCTCGTCTACATCACGTCTCATGGTGCTCCTGAAGGCATAGTCTTCGGAGAACAACTCCTCGCCCCCGGTGTTTTGGCTGAGATCGTCAACCGAACCTGTGCTGATCGGCCGACCGTCGCGGTCATCAGCGCCTGCTTTTCAGGGGTCTTTGTCCCACCGCTAGCGGGATCAGACCGAATGATCTTGACGGCCGCCAGGCCAGATCGCACCTCGTTCGGGTGCGGAGAGGCGGATGTCTACACCTTTTTTGACGCCTGTTTTTTGCAGGAAATCCCTAAGGCCATGGGCTTTCCAGCCCTCGCCAACGCCGTACGGGCCTGTGTCAGCGAAAGGGAAAGTCGTGAGGGCGTGTCCCCAGCCTCTGAACCTCAACTGTTCATCGGACCCCATTTACGGCCGGTCCTTGCCCTCTATCCCTTTGCCAAACCGAGCACAGCCCAACCTTCGCGATAATACAGATTGGGCAAGACAAGCCTTTATTGCGGTCGTTGGGTGGCCTAAAAGCCCTTTACCAAGGGGTAGGCTTGCCGAACGCGGCATCTGAAATCGCTAGGGTCGAGGTAAGCGGATGTCACTGTCACCAAAGACGATCTGGACGGGTCTGCTCGCAGCAGCCCTTTTGCTGACTGCGACGGCCGGTTGGAGCCAAGAGGCGAAGACGACGACCGGTCCAGTCCCTACAGCAGCCCCCGCGATCACCTCGGCTCCTGTGACCGCGCCGTTAGTGACAAAGCCTGTGACGCAGGCGCGTCAATATCCGAAGAGATCCTATCGGGCCTATTACAAAGCGCGTAGAGCGGCAGCGCCCGCCGCTGCGGGTCTGACCGCCGCCGCTATTGCGACCCCCGTCAAGGCGACGCCTGCCCTTAGCGCGCCTGTGACCTCGACCCAACCAGCCCGTCCCGGCGCGCGTCTTGCCCCCGGAACCGCGATCCCACCGGCAGAGCTAGAAGCCTATGTCGATGGTCTGGTCCGGCGCAGCATGGAGCGTGACCATATTGCTGGCGTCACCGTCTCCATCGTCCAGAACGGCCAGATTGTCCTGAAAAAGGGCTATGGCCTAGCCCAGATGTCACCGGCGAAGGCTGTCAATCCAGACCAGACCCTGTTTCGGCTAGCCTCCATTTCCAAGACCTTCACCTGGATGGCCTTGATGAAGGAGGTCGAGGCGGGGCATCTACGCCTTGACGCGCCGGTCAATCTCTATCTGCCCGAAAAGCTGCAGATCAAGGATCAGGGCTTCAAGCAGCCCATTCTCGTGCGCGATCTGATGAGCCACACTCCCGGCTTTGAAGATAAGGCCATGGGCCAGTTGTTTGAACGCGACGCCGACCGCATTCGCCCGCTCGCCACCTATCTGCGCCAAGAACGGCCCGATCGGGTCCGCGAGTCAGGGCAGGTCTCGACCTATTCGAACTATGGCGCAGCCCTTGGCGGCGAAATCTCGTCCTATGTGTCGGGCAAGCCGTTCGAGAGCCTGATCGAAGGCGGCATCATCCGTCCGCTCGGCCTGAACCACACCACCTTCCGCGAACCCTATGCGGCCCGCGCTGATCTGCCAGCCCCCATGTCCGCGGCCCTAGCAGCTCAAGTTTCGGACGGGTTCTATTGGAACGGAGCGTCCTTTGTTCCCAAGACCTTCGAGCATGTCAGCCAGATCGCACCTGCCGGTTCGGCAAGCTCCACAGCGGCGGATATGGCCCGCTATATGCAGTTGATCCTCAATGGCGGGACAATTGATGGCCAAGTGATCTATAGCCAGGCCACGGCCAAGGCCTTCCGCACGCCGCTGCGCGATCAAACAGCGAGCCAGAACGGTTGGGATCATGGCTTTATTGAATATCCGCTGCCTGGCGGGTTTAAGGGTCAGGGTCATGAAGGGGACACCCTTCTGTTCCACTCCAACATGGTCACGGTTCCAGACCTGAACCTCGGCATCTTCATCGCGACCAATACCTCCACCGGAGACGCCATTGCGGCCAGCCTTCCGGCGCGGATCGTTGAGCAATATTACGCAACGCCGACCCTAAAGCCCTTTGCTGGCACGCCTCAATTGGCATCGCAGGCGAATATCTATGAGGGGTCCTACCTGTCGACACGCCGCGCCTATAGCGGTTTGGAGCGGTTCGTCGGTTCGATCATCGGCGAAGCCTCAGTCAACGTGACCAAAGACGGGACCTTGTTGCTCAATCGCGGCGGCACCATCAAGGCCTATGTGCTCAGCACCCGGCCCGGCTGGCTGGTCAGCGTTAATGGTGTCGAAGAGATCAAGTTCGACGTTGAAGATGGCAAGGCCGTTCGGTTCTATGATCCGATGGGAATTCAGGTCTATGAACGCGAGAACCCGCTAACATCGGGATCAACCTTGACCCTCTTTGCCGCCCTGACCGCGCTCTGTTCGATCGCGACCATTGTTGGGCTATTCACACGCGACCGGCGCGAATTCCGTCAAACCCCGACCCAAGGCCGCGCAGGCCTGATGCAGACCTCGATTGCGGGGCTATGGCTCGCGGCCATGGCCATGTTCGGTCTTTGGGCCACGGCAGCGGAAGATGTTAGCCAAGTCTTCTATAGTTGGCCCGACAGCCTCGTGACCCTCGCAGCATCCTGCGCCCTGGTGGCCAGCCTTTTGACCGCCATCATCTTGCTGATGATGACCAATATCTGGCGCGGCGGTCGGCGCGTGGACAGTTGGACAAGCTGGCGCAAGCTGCGGTTCAGCATGTCGACCCTGATCTTCACGATCTTCGCGATCTTGGTGGCTATGCGCGGCGGTTTGGAGCCTTGGAACAGCTAAGGGCCTAGCGCAGGCCCGGCGGCACCGGCAAGTCACCGCGCCGGTCGACCCGGATGGTGATCCGCTCGCGGTCGTTTGCTTGTCGCTCGACCAATAGGCGCGCGACCTGAGCGTCATCGTGGAAGGCATAGCCCTTGATGGCGTCGAGCAGGGCCTTGGCGAGATTGTCGAGATCCATCCATGGCGGATCGCCGACATAGTCCATCATGATCTCGACGGCATATTCGCCCCAAGCGGGCCTCGCACCGCGCCATTCCTTACGGAAGAACTCATGGACCAGCGGCTTATAATATTTGGCCTGGGTGGTTAGGCCCTCGACCGTGATTTCAAGACCGCCGCCGATCTCTCGCGCGCGCACCTTGCCCGTGCCTGTCCATTCATCGTTCATGGGAGAAAGTCATATCCTCATGCGCTCGATCTGCCCATCACCCTTTGCAGCCGCGCTCAGGGAGGTTAAACCCCCCGCCAGACCCTTCACTGTGACACCCGACCAAGGACCGTTGCCATGACCGCCACCCGCACAGAGACCGATACTTTTGGACCCATCGAGGTGGAGTCCTCACGCTATTGGGGTGCCCAGTCCCAACGCTCGATTGGCAACTTCAAGATTGGCTGGGAAAAGCAGCCCCTGCCGGTGGTTCGGGCGTTGGGCATCGTCAAGCGGGCGGCGGCTGAGGCCAACACCGCCCTTGGCCGTCTTGATCCAAAGCTGGCCCAAACCATCGCCGAAGCGGCGCAAGAGGTCATCGACGGCAAGCTGAACGACCACTTCCCCCTGGTGGTCTGGCAGACCGGGTCCGGCACCCAGTCCAACATGAACGCCAATGAAGTGATTTCGAACCGCGCCATTGAAATGCTCGGCGGCGAGATGGGCTCTAAGAAGCCGGTCCATCCCAACGACCATGTCAATATGAGCCAGTCCTCGAACGACACCTATCCCACGGCCATGCACATTGCTGCCGCTGAACAGGTGGTCAACGACCTGTTGCCCGCGCTCAAGCACCTGCATGCCTCGCTGCTGGTTAAGCAAGAAGAGTTTAAGGACATTATCAAGATTGGCCGCACCCATACGCAGGACGCGACCCCCCTGACGCTTGGCCAAGAATTTTCCGGCTATGCCCAGCAGGTGGCCAATGCCATCAGCCGCATCGAAATGACCCTGCCCGGCATTTTAGAGCTGGCCCAAGGCGGCACCGCCGTGGGTACCGGCCTGAACGCCCCCGTCGGATTTGCCGAAAAGGTTGCTGAGCGGATTGCGGCCCTCACGGGCCTACCCTTCACCACGGCCCCGAACAAGTTCGAAGCCCTCGCCGCGCACGATGCCCTCGTCTTTGGCCACGGCGCGATCAATTCGGCAGCAGCGGCCCTGTTCAAGATCGCCAACGACATCCGCTTCTTGGGTTCTGGTCCGCGCTCGGGCCTTGGCGAGCTGTCCTTGCCAGAGAACGAACCCGGCTCCTCGATCATGCCCGGCAAGGTCAATCCCACCCAGTGCGAAGCCATGACCATGGTCTGCGCTCAGGTGTTCGGCAATCAGACGACCATGACCGTGGCGGGTAGCCAAGGGCACTTCGAGCTGAACGTCTTCAACCCCGTGATGGCCTATAATTTCCTGCAGTCGGTTCGCTTGCTGGCCGACGCCTCCATTTCGTTTGCTGACAATTGCGTGGTCGGCATCGAGGCTCGGCGCGACAATATCAAGGCGGCTCTGGACCGGTCCTTGATGCTGGTTACGGCTTTGGCCCCTAAGATCGGTTATGACAATGCCGCCAAGATCGCCAAGACGGCGCACAAGAACGGCACCACCCTGCGCGAAGAGGCCGTCGGCGGTGGTTATGTCACCGACGAGGAATTTGACGCCGTCGTGCGCCCAGAGACCATGATCGCACCGGGCTGACCCTATGGCCGATCTGATAAATCTGAACCGTGTTCGAAAATCCAAGGCCAAGGCGGAAAATTCTGCCGAGGCCGTTCAGAACCGCCTGCGCTTTGGCCAAACCAAGGCGCAGAAGGAGAAACTGCGTCTCGAGCTGGCCAGAGCCGCCCGCACGCTTGACGGTGCTAAACAAGAAATTTAGCACTTAAGCCAATGTGTAAACGTCTCGTTTACCTTGTACTGGGAAATTACTGCCTAGCGACAAGGGTGCCAACCTGCGTCGGCTATGAAGGGCGTAAGGCGTGGAACAGTTCATCAGTGCGCTACAGCGGTTCGGGATCGGCCGCCTCGCTGCCATTATCGGCGTGTCCGCCGGTGTGGCGGCTGCGCTATTCGCATTGATTTTGAACTTCGGTTCGCCGCCCCAATCCCTGCTCTATTCCAATCTCGATCTGAAAGAAGCCTCCACGATCACTGCGGCGCTTGATCAGGCTGGGATCAAATATGACGCCAAGGGCGATGGCTCGACCATCTTCGTGGCCCGTGACAAGGTCGGATCGACCCGCATGCTCCTCGCCGGCAAGGGATTGCCGAGCACAGGCTCGGTTGGCTATGAAATTTTCGATCAGACCAATGCGCTGGGTCAGACGGATTTCGTTCAGAACCTGAACCGCCAGCGCGCTCTCGAAGGCGAGTTGGCACGGACCATCCGCTCGCAGGAGTGGGTCAATTTCTCTCGCGTTCAGCTGTCCATGCCCAAGCGTGAACTGTTCGAAGATGCGCCTCAGCCCCCGACCGCCGCCGTCACGATCGGCGTCAATGGCCGCGCACCGACGGCTGAACAGGTTCGGTCGTTGCAAAATCTGGTGGCCAGCGCCGTTCCTGGCTTGATGCCTGAAAAGGTCACCATCGTCGATCAGAAGGGCAAACTTCTGGGCGGCGGGCAGAGCGATAGTCTCGGCGCCGCTGGCGAAGAGCGCCGCAACGAGGCCGAAGAGGCCATTCGACGTAAGGTCCGCGATCTTGTGGAGGGCGTTGTGGGCCCGGGTAAGGTCCGCGTGAACGTCACCGCAGTTCTGGACCAGGCCCGCGTGACGGTTCAAGAAAGCAAATATGATCCCGATGGTCAGGTGGTCCGCTCGACCCAAACGGTTGAAGAAAACGCCAAGGAAAACAAGCCCGACAATACGGGTCAGGCCACAGTGGCCAACAATATCCCTGGCGGCACAGGTGCTACTCAAACCGACCCGACCCTCAATGCGAGTGGACGGACCGAAGAAACCACGAACTTTGAGATTTCGAGCACCAACACCACCACCATCACCGAGCCCGGTCAGGTCAAGAAACTCTCGGTCGCAGTCGCCGTCGATGGTCTGACTTCAGTCGGTAAGGATGGCAAGCCAACCCCCTATAAGCCGCGATCGGCCGAGGAAATGAAGCGGATTGAAGATCTGGTTCGCTCCGCCGTTGGCTTCGATCAAGCGCGCGGCGACACGGTCACCGTGACCAATGTGCAGTTCGCGCGTGATGACGGTCTGGGCGGCGGCGTGGTGGCGGGCTCACCCTTGGCGGGCTTTGACAAGAACGACATTATGAGGGCGGCCGAACTGGGCATCCTGACCATCGTCGCCCTGCTGGTTATCTTCTTCGTCGTCCGGCCGCTCTTGGCCACGGCGAGAGGTGAGGGCGGTACGCGGATGGCCTTGGTCGGACAGGCCGGCGCGAGACAGCTGGCCTTGGCCAATCCAGATGGTTCGCTTCCCGCCCTATCGGATAGTGGCATCGACGCTCGTATCGACATTGCGCGGATTGAAGGACAGGTGAAGTCTTCTTCGGTTAAAAGCGTCTCTGAATTCGTAAATAACAACCCGGAAGAGTCGATCTCGATCATCCGGGGCTGGTTACATGAGGCCACATGAGCCCTCGCGCTGGAAGAAAAGGGATTACGAACTCTAGCGGCCTGAGCGGCGCGGAGAAGGCTGCCGTCATTCTGCTCTCGCTGGGTGAGGATGCTCAGGCCATCTGGGAAGGTTTGGACGACGAAGAGGTCAAGGATATCTCTTCGGCCATGGCCAGCCTCGGCGCTGTGCCGTCGAGCGTGGTTGAAGACCTGTTGATGGAATTTGTCTCCGGTCTTTCGACGACCGGGGCCATCATGGGTTCCTATGAACAGACCCAGCGCCTCCTGAACGCCTTCTTGCCGGCGGAAAAGGTCGACTCCTTGATGGAGGAGATTCGTGGCCCCGCAGGTCGAACCATGTGGGACAAGCTGGCCAATGTTAATGAGGCCGTGCTCGCCAACTATTTGAAGAACGAATATCCGCAGACCGTTGCTGTGGTGCTGTCCAAGATCAAGGGTGATCACGCTGCGCGCGTGCTCGCTGCCCTGCCTGAAGATTTTGCCCTAGAATGCGTGACCCGGATGCTTCGGATGGAACCGGTTCAACGCGAGATCTTGGACAAGATCGAGCTGACTCTGCGCAATGAATTCATGTCGAACCTGGCGCGCACCGCCAAGCGCGACAGCCACGAAATGATGGCCGACATCTTCAACAACTTCGACCGCCAGACCGAATCTCGCTTCCTCAGCGCCTTAGAAGAACGGACCCGCGAAAGCGCCGAGCGTATCCGCGCCCTGATGTTCGTGTTCGAAGATTTGGCCAAGCTCGATCCCGGCGGGGTGCAAACCTTGCTGCGTGCAGTGGAAAAGGATCAGTTGGGTCTGGCCCTCAAGGGCTCGTCCGATGCCCTGCGCGAACTGTTCTTCTCCAACATGAGCGAGCGCGCTTCAAAAATCATGCGCGACGATATGGAGTCCATGGGTCCCGTGCGTCTAAAGGATGTCGACGCCGCCCAGATGGCCATGGTTCAGGTCGCCAAGGATCTTGCCGCTCGCGGTGAAATCATGATGGCTGGCCAGGGCGGCGACGATGAGTTGGTCTATTAAGATGACCGACATCGCGCCTCGCAAATTTAGCTTTGAAACGGTCTTCGACGATGAGGGGGGCATTGCCTATACCCCGCCCAAGCAGAAGCGCATCTTTACCCTGGAAGAGGTCTCACAGATCCGGGCGGAATGTTTCGAAGACGGTCAGCGCTCCGCCCTTGTTGTGGCTGAGCAAGCCGCCGCCGCCGCGCTGCAGGCCATAGCCCATGCGGCCCATGGAGCGCTGTCGACCCTTGTCCAGATCGCCCATGACCATCGGATAGGGTCGGCTGAACTGTCCCTTGCCTGCGCCCGGCAGATTGCCGATGCGGCCCTTGAGCAGTTTCCAGATGCCCCCGCCCAAGCCGCGCTTGAGGCCCTTGCGGCTGAAATCACGACCGGGCCGCGCCTCACCGTGCGGGCCTCTGCCGATCTGGTTGAGCGGTTCCAACGGACGCTGGATGAACAGGCCCAAGCCTTGGGCATGCCCGGACAGATCATCGTCAAGGCAGACCCTCTGATGCCGCACGCCGCCTTCCACTTTGATTGGGGCGATGGCCGCGCCAGCTACGACCCGACGGTCACTGCTGAGCGGGTCGCCCAAGCCCTCCATAATGCCTTGATCGCTGAGGGCATGCATGCCGAAGCGGTCAATCCCCACGCCCTTCCTTCCACCATCCACCCCTAAGAGAGAGGTCTGCCCATGGCCAGCGACACGCCCCTGACCCTCGACGAGTTCGATCCTTCCGATGGCTTGGCCTCGGAAATGCCGACCGATAACGAAAGCAAATCTGCCAGCGACCTGTCCACGGTCTTTGATGTTCCAGTAAGCATTTCGGCCGTCATTGGTCGCGCCCAACTGTCGGTCGCTCAGCTCCTAAAGCTCGGCGCTGGCAGCATTCTGGAACTGGACCGCAAGGTCGGGGAAGCCATCGACATCTACGTCAATAACCGCCTCGTGGCGCGCGGAGAGATCGTCATTGTCGACGAGCGACTGGGCGTGACCATGACTGAAATCATTAAGGACGGTGACTCGCAGGCCTGATTGGCTGCGTGTCATTGAGGAGAAGATTATGCGGCTTCTAGTCGTCGGACGATTGAGCGGACAGCTTTCTGCAGCGGTGCAAATGGCCATGGCCACGGGTGCAAAGGTGGCGCATGTCGACACCTGCGCCAAGGCAACCCATGCCCTGCGTGCAGGACAGGGCGCGGACCTGTTGATGGTTGATTATGACCTCGACATTGCCGGGCTCATCGCTGCCAACGAAGCAGAGCATATTCATGTGCCCGTGGTAGCGTGCGGGATTGCCGCCGATCCGCGCCGCGCTGGTGATGCGATCCGCGCCGGCGCCAAAGAGTTCATTCCTCTGCCGCCAGATGCAGAACTGATCGCGGCGATTTTGGCCGCCGTGGTGGCCGAAGACAGCGCCTTGGTCGCGCGCGATCCGTCCATGACCGCCGTCATCGCTCTAGCCGATCAGGTCGCGGCATCCGACGCCTCGATCCTGATTACCGGCGAAAGCGGCGTCGGTAAGGAGGTCATGGCCAAATATCTGCATCAGAAGTCCAAGCGTGCGGCGCGCCCCTATATCTCCGTCAACTGTGCGGCCATTCCAGAAAATCTGCTTGAATCTGAGCTGTTCGGTCACGAGAAGGGGGCCTTTACGGGGGCGATTGCCCGCCGGATCGGCAAGTTCGAAGAGGCCGACGGCGGCACATTGCTGCTCGACGAAATTTCCGAAATGGATACGCGCCTGCAGGCCAAGCTGCTGCGCGCCCTGCAAGAGCGCGAGATTGACCGGGTCGGTGGCACGCGCCCCGTGAAGGTCAATATCCGCATTCTCGCCACCTCGAACCGCGATCTGGCAGAGGCTGTGAAGGCCGGTACCTTCCGTGAAGACCTGCTCTATCGCCTGAATGTGGTCAATCTGCGCCTCCCGGCTCTGCGCGAGCGGCCCGCCGATATCTTGGCGCTGGCAGACCATTTCATCAAAAAATACTCGGCCTCAAACGCCATAGCCGAACGGCCCCTTTCGGACGAGGCGCGCAAACGGCTCCTGTCCCACCGTTGGCCGGGCAATGTGCGGGAGCTGGAAAATGCCATGCACCGCGCCGTCTTGCTCTCCACCGGTTCAGACATTGCCGAGCCCGCCATTCGTCTGCCCGATGGACAGCCTATGGCCGCGAGGGCCAGCGGCGATCCCGTGGCGCAAACCGCGAGCCGCGCGGCTCAAGCCGCATCGGCGGCCATGTCGGCTGTAAATGCCGACGCCTCACGCGGCTTTGTCGGCCTGACCGTCGCCGAGGTCGAGCAGCACCTGATAATCGACACCTTGAACCACTGCTTTGGCAACCGGACCCATGCCGCCACCATCTTGGGCATCTCTATCCGAACCCTTCGCAACAAGTTGAAGGAATATTCCGAAGCCGGTGTTGCGGTGCCGGCGCACCAAGGCACGGGAACCTCAGCCGCTTAAGAGCCGCCCGACCCCGATAAAAGACTTAGAGTGATTTAGGACAGAATGGCCCAACTGGATCTCAATACCCGCACGGCATCTGCCCCCACAGCCAAAGAGGTTTGGGGCTGGCTGAGCCGCGGCGATGTGATCATGGCCATCGGGGTTGTCGGGATCATCGTCCTGCTGATCATCCCTGTCCCGCCCGTCCTGCTGGATCTGCTGCTGGCCATTTCGATCAGCATGTCCGTCCTGATCCTCATGACCGCCATCCTGCTCAAGCGACCTTTGGATTTTACAAGCTTTCCAACGGTTCTACTGGTCGCGACGCTCTATCGTTTGGCGCTCAATGTCGCCTCGACCCGCCTGATCCTCGCCCACGGCCATGAGGGCGTGCATGGTGCCGGTCAGGTCATTGCCTCGTTCGGGGCGATGATGATGCAAGGCAACTTCATCATCGGCGTGATCGTCTTTGCCATCTTGGTCTTGGTGAACTTCATCGTCATTACCAAGGGTTCTGGCCGAATCGCCGAAGTCGCGGCTCGCTTCACCTTGGACGCCATGCCTGGCAAGCAGATGGCCATCGATGCTGACCTGTCTGCAGGCCTGATTGACGAAGGCGTTGCCAAAAAGCGCCGTAAGGAGTTGGAACAAGAATCGACCTTCTTCGGGGCCATGGACGGTGCATCGAAGTTCGTGCGCGGTGACGCCGTTGCCGGTTTGGCCATCACCTTCATCAATGTCATCGGCGGCATCCTGATCGGGGTCTTCCAGCACGGCATACCCATCGGCCAAGCGGCCTCGACCTATACAATCATGACCATTGGTGATGGTCTGGTCAGCCAGATCCCCGCCCTGATCATCTCGCTCGCCGCCGGTTTCCTCGTCTCCAAAGCGGGCGTTGAAGGGGCGGCGGACATTGCGCTGGTCACCCAGCTCAGCATGAACCCGGTCAGCCTTGGCATGGTATCGGCAGCGGCTGGCGTGATTGCTCTGGTCCCCGGCATGCCGATCCTGCCCTTTGCAGCCATCTCCATCGGTTCGGGCCTGCTGTCATGGCGTCGCTCACAAGACACAATGGAGCCTGAACGCGAGGAAGGGACTGCGGCGGGTCCGATAGAGGACGAGGAAGAGCCCATCGCCCGGTCCTTGGCCATAGATGACGTCAAGATTGAGCTGGGCTATGGCCTGCTGAACCTGATCAACGACCTCGAAGGGCGCCGCCTCACCGACCAGATTCGCGCCCTGCGCCGAACACTGGCCTCCGAATTTGGCTTCGTCATGCCGTCCGTGCGGATTCTCGACAATATGCGCCTGCCCAATCAGGGCTATTCGATTCGCATCAAAGAGATGGAAGCGGGCGGCGGCGAGGTTCGGATTGGCTTCTTGATGGTCATGGACCCCCGCGGCGGTCAGGTCGATCTTCCCGGTGAACATGTGCTCGAACCCGCCTTCGGCCTGCCTGCGACTTGGGTGGACGAAGCCCTTCGCGAGGAGGCCACCTTCCGTGGCTACACCATCGTCGATCCGGCCACAGTCTTGACCACGCACCTGACCGAGATCCTCAAGGACAATATGACGGATCTGCTGTCCTATTCCGAAGTCCAGAAGCTCTTAAAGGACCTACCGGGCGAGCAAAAGAAGCTGGTCGAAGACCTGATCCCCAGCGTGGTCAGCGCCACCACCGTTCAGCGCGTACTGCAGGCTCTGCTCAAGGAGCGGGTATCGATCCGCGATCTGCCGACCATCCTCGAAGGTATCGGCGAGGCCGCACCGCACAATAGCTCGGTCGTTCTGTTGGTCGAACAGGTCCGCGCCCGCTTGGCCAAACAGCTTTGCTGGCAACACAAGGGCGACGATGGGGCCTTGCCGATCATTACCCTATCGCCAGAGTGGGAACATGCGTTTGCCGACGCTCTGGTCGGTCCGGCCGATGATAAGCAATTGGCTCTGGCACCCTCGAAGCTGCAGGACTTTATCCGTCTGGTTCGTGAGAATTTCGAACGGGCGGCGCTTAATGGTGACGCAGCCGTTCTGCTCACCGGCCCGACCATCCGTCCCTATGTTCGCTCCATTATTGAGCGGTTCCGGGGGCAGACCGTGGTCCTGTCACAAAATGAAGTCCATCATCGCGCTAGGTTAAAGTCCGTTGGCCAGATCTAGCGCCATCCTTATCGTTGCGAACGGCCTCTGTGGCTGATAGCGAAGAACCGGCGGGAAATGACCGCCAGATCCTGGACTGACCATGCGCGCGCCGATCACAACCAAGTCGACCAGTCTGAAATCGCTGATTTGGGACATGCTGACCTTTGAGAAGCTGCTGACCCGTGAGGTTGTGCATCTGATCTATTGGGCGGGGCTTGGATTGCTGGCCCTGATGGCCTTTGCCATTGTCGGCGGAGCGGTCGGCCTTGCCTTGCGCGATGGTACAATCGCCGGTCTGCTCATTGCCTTGCCGGTGTTGGTCGGTGGATTTTTGGTGGTCGGCGCCTTGATCCTGCTCTGGCGCGCCGCCTGTGAGTTCTATTTGGCGGTCTTCCGGATCAGCGATGATCTTCACGCCATGCGCCAAGCCAGCGCCCCGGTCGATCAGGACTGATTTCTTATCCCGGTCCTTGACGAGGGCGCCGTAGCCCCAGTTCATCGAGCGCCGCCGTCTCACGCTGTTGTTCCAGCTTGGCGGCCTTGACCTTTTGCGCCTCGGCCACGTGCTCATAGCGCTTGAGATCTTCAAAGGCGACGCTCAGCGCATCGCGCGCACCCGCCTCCTCGACCAGCAGGGCATCGATGGTCAATTGGATCTCAGCCTTGCGCATCCGCACAGCATGGGTGAAGCCAAGCTGCATAAAGCCCGCCTCGACGTCGGCCTCGGCGTGACGGGCTTCGGCTTCCGACTCCGCCTCCAACATGACGATGCGCATTTCGGCATCGACGCGGCGTCCGACAATCTCGGCCAGCCGCTTTTGCAGGGTCTGCACCTCATAGTCCGAGATGCGGATCAAGGACTGGACCCAGCGGCTCATGCGCTATCCTGGTTGAGGATATCAGCGAGCGAGGAGAAGCACTCATCCAGCGACGTCGCCTCGTCCTTGTCCTGACCCAAAAACTGTTCAAGCGCTGGGTTCAGGCGGATGGCGCGGTCGATCTGAGGGTCGGTGCCCATGCGATAGGCCCCGATGCGGATCAGTTCTTCCATATTGGAATAGGCCGACAGGGTTTGACGGGCATTGGACACGATCTCGCGTTCATAGGGCCTCTGACAGCCGGGCATGGTCCGCGAGATCGACTTCAAGACATTGATGGCGGGGAAGCGGCCGCGTTCGGCAATGGCTCGCTCCATGACGATGTGACCGTCCAAAATACCGCGCACAGCATCGGCGATGGGCTCATTATGGTCGTCGCCATCGACCAGAACCGTAAAGAGACCCGTGATCGGTCCCCCTTCAGAGCCATCGGGCCGCACAGGACCTGGTCCCGCCCGCTCGAGCAGCTTGGGCAATTCGGTAAAGACGGTCGGCGTGTAGCCCTTGGTCGTCGGCGGCTCACCAGCGGCGAGGCCGATCTCGCGCTGGGCCATGGCAAAGCGAGTGACGGAATCCATGAGGCACAGGACCTCTTGATCCTGATCGCGGAAGAATTCGGCCACCGCCATGGTCATATAGGCCGCTTGGCGACGCTTTAACGCAGGCTCATCCGACGTCGCAACAACCACCACGGCTCGGGCAAGACCCGCTTCGCCGAGGGTCTCTTCGATAAATTCCCGGACCTCACGGCCCCGTTCGCCGATCAGGCCGACAACCACCACATCGCAGGTCGCCTCACGCGCCAGCATCGACAAGAGCACGGACTTGCCAACGCCCGAACCGGCAAAGACGCCGAGGCGCTGCCCCCGACAACAGGTGGTGAAGACGTTCATAGACCGGACGCCGAGGTCCAATCGCTCGCCCACCCGGCCTCGCGCATGGGCTGGCGGCGGCGCGGCCCTTAGAGGATAGGGCACCTGGCCTTGAGGTAAGGGACCCTTCCCATCAATCGGTTCACCAAAAGCATCAATGATCCGCCCGCGCCAAGACAAGGTCGGACGGATGCTGGCCCCTTCGGAGAGGATGCGGATCTCCGCCCCCGGCGCGACGCCTTCTACCGGACCAAAGGGCATCAAAAGCGCCCTCGCCTCGCGAAAACCCACTACTTCGGCAGCGAGGGGGACGTCGCGCAGGCGGGTAATTTCAACCCGTGCGCCGACAGCCAAGCGGGTGAGGCCACCCTTGGCCTCAATCAGCAAGCCATTGACCGCGGCCACACGCCCAAAGACCACCAGCGGGTCTATGCGCTCGACAGCTGCCACAAGGTTGCGCACTTTATGGTCCTCTAAAATTTAACGACAAAAAAATTTTCTCGACGGTTCGATTTTCTATCCTTGACCTTAAAGGGGAGTGAACACCAGCCCATCAGAAACTAAAAGTCTGTGATTCCAATAAATAAAATGGTTAACGCAGCCCTTGCGCGGGCTTTGCAAATCACCCTAGAACGAAATGGCCGGTCAATCAAAGTTAACCAAGTGTAAGTGAATGGCAGGCAAATATGGTTAAGAGTTTACTGGGGGCGGATTTTATCATTCCGCGAAACGAATCCGCCTTTGGGCGGGGAGGGGTCGATGCGCGTACTGTTGATAGAGGACGACAGCGCCACAGCGCAGAGCATCGAATTGATGCTCAAGTCCGAGGGCTTCAACGTCTACACCACCGATTTGGGTGAGGAAGGCGTCGATCTGGGCAAGATTTACGACTATGATCTGATCCTGCTCGATCTCAATCTTCCCGACATGTCCGGCATGGACGTTCTGCGCACCCTACGGGTCGCCAAGATCAACACACCGATCATGATCCTGTCGGGCACCTCGGAAATCGATACCAAGGTCAAGACCTTCGGCAGCGGTGCCGACGACTACATGACCAAGCCATTCCATAAGGACGAACTGGTCGCCCGCATCCATGCGGTGGTCCGTCGCTCCAAGGGCCACGCCCAATCGGTCATTCGCACCGGCGACATTACGGTCAATCTGGACGCCAAGACCGTCGAGGTCTTCTCTCAGCGCGTACACCTGACCGGCAAAGAATATCAGATGCTGGAACTGCTTTCCCTGCGCAAGGGCACGACCCTGACCAAGGAAATGTTCCTCAACCACCTCTATGGCGGCATGGACGAGCCAGAACTGAAGATCATCGATGTCTTCATCTGTAAGCTTCGCAAGAAGCTAGCCTCGGCGGCCAATGGCCAACACCATATCGAAACCGTCTGGGGCCGGGGCTATGTCCTTCGTGATCCCAACGAGATGCTCGAAGTCTCCGCCGCCTAAGGCCAGACCCCAGCATCACCGACCTCCAGAAGAACCCGCCTTCCCCAAGGCGGGTTTTTTTATGGCACCTCGAACCAAGGTTCGATGTCATATTCGGATCGGTACGTGCCCAAGAGAATATCGGCAATCGGGAAAGCGCATTGCAAGGCCTGAAAAGCATCGACTCCATAGATGGGTCGCCATTTTGTTTCCAGCGGCGATATGCGGACCCCTGAGTTCCACAACTGATCACCTAGACCTGGCTTGGCGATTTCTAAGTCACAGATAATGACCTCGCCCGTTTCCTTATCGGTGAAGCGAAAGCGGGTTGAGACAAACCTTGAAAATGGAAAGTTGATCAGCACCATTTGGAACATGCCTCATCCAGATCGCTAGCCCACCGCAATCCGGTTTTCTATGGCTCCTCGCACCAGTGTTCGATGTCATATTCGGATCGGTAACTGTCTAGTAGCGGACCAATGATCTGAAATGCCAGTTGCAAGGCTTGGTAACTATTGACCCCAAAGACCGTGACCCAATCCATTTTCAACGGCACAAGACGATAGCCACTCACGGCATCCCCATCGCGGGCAATGGGATTGGCCACCTCCATTTCACAGATAATAGCCTCACCGGTCTCCTTATCCGCGAAACGAAAGTGGGTTGAGACCAGTCGGCTGAATTGTAATTGGTCTATTCCCAGCATGCGCCCCCCCGCAAATCGTCTCCAAACAAGAATATCTTACTTAAAATTGTGCTTCTCCACAATCCAGGCCTGTGAAGGGCATCCGCTCCTTTGATCAAAATCAAATTTGTCCGTGACAAGACGGCCAGAGTCGCCAAATATCTGGCCACCCGGTTTTAACCTCTGGTTAAGGCCTGCGGAGAGCGGCAGAGCGGCCCTAGGGGAGTTCAGTTCGGTCACCGATCCAAGCACCGCGCATCCGCGCAAGGAGGGACGATGATAGAATTCGATCCAAGACGGACCCCGGTGCGGCTAACGCCTCGGCTCGTGGTCGGCGTGGCTGGCTTGGCGGCCCTCGCCTTGGCTTGGCAGCTCAGCGCCTCTGAAAGCCGTAACGCCGCAGAGGTTCAACAGGCCACCGCGCAACTGAGCGAACTGCAGCACGAGGCCTTCACTCAGGCCGAAGCTCAACCCGGCTATAGCCGCCCCGAAAATATCCCGGTTGAAGTTCGCCGAGGCGAAACCTTCGAGGCCGCCATTCGCCGCGCTGGCGTCAGCGACAGCGAAGCGCGCGAAGTGGTCAAGGCCATTGGCTCAACCTTCGACACGGTCAATATCAAGGCGGGCCTTGCCTTTGACGCGGCCATTGCCAGACCGCGTGATCAACGTGGCCCGGTGCGGCTGGTCGGCCTGTCCATGCGCACCGGCCCCGCCTCCGCCTTGACCCTCTCGCGGACCTTTGATGGCGCGCTGAAGCTGCGCGAACTGGAAGAGAAACTGCGGTCAGAAACCACCGTCGCTCAGGGCCAGATGCACGGTTCGCTCTATGAAAGCGCCACCCAGGCCGGAGCCACCCCTGCCCTCACCGCTCAGGTCGTCAAGCTGTTCAGCCACAAGCTGGACTTTAGTCGCGATATCCAACCGGGTGACAATTTCCGCATGGTCTTTGACCGCACCCTGACCGAAGCGGGCCGTACCGTAGAGACGGGCGAATTGCTCTATGCCGAGATCGAGGCCAAGGGCGGCACCAGCCGTTTCTATAGGTTCAAAGAAAACGCCAAGTCCCCGACGCAATATTTCGACGAAAACGGCAAGAATATCCGCGGGTTCCTGCTGCGCACGCCCGTCGATGGTGCCCGCATGACCTCTGGCTTTGGCGTTCGCCGCCATCCGATCTTGGGCTATAACCGCATGCACCAAGGCATCGATTTTGGCGTCGGCTCGGGCACCCCCGTGATCGCAGCCGGTGATGGAGTGGTCAAAGAGGTGCGTTGGAACGGCGGCTATGGCCGCTGGGTCAAGATCCAGCATTCCGGCGGCTGGGCCACCGCCTATGCCCACCTATCGCGCTGGTCGCCGAAGCTGCGCCCGGGCTCACGCGTTCGTCAGGGCCAAGTGATCGCCTATGTCGGATCGACGGGCTCATCGACCGGTCCGCACCTGCATTACGAGGTGATGCGCAACGGTGCCAAGCTGAACCCCAAGGGCGCGAAGATCCCGCAGGGCTCAGCGCTCTCGGGTCGTAACCTAGCTGCTTTTCGTGCCGAAAAGCACAGGATTGACCAACTGCTCACGGGCCAGGGCGCAATAATTGCCTCGATCAATCCCTCCCCATCAGACAAAGAAAAGGCCAGTCAGGGAAGCTGACTGGCCTTGGCCTATTGGGTCACCAACGGATCGGCGATGAAAATCTAGCCCTCGTCCGTTGAACCCGAGGGTTTTACCGCGTCAGGGTTACGCGGTGGGCGACCACGCCGAGGCTTCGGGCGAACCTCTTCCAGCCCTTGGGCCGTAAGCTCAGGGGCTGTGGGGGCCGCTATGGGCTCAGGACGCGCCTGCAGGAACGCGGGAGCATGGCTGGTCGATCCATCCTGCGATCGCAAGACGGGCGACGCCTCTTGAATCGGCGCAGATTGGGTCAGAGGAGTCGCCTCTGGCTCAACGACCGCCAAGGGATCGGAAGGCCGCTCGTTATAGCGTTCGCGGTTTTCATAGCGCTCACGGCGATCATCGCGGTAGGGACGTTCTGGCCGATCGCCTTGGACGCGTTCGCCTTGGAACCGTTCGCCCTGCGGACGATCTTGCCGCTCTGGCCTATCCTGACGCTCTGGGCGGTCCTGACGGTCACCTTGAGGGCGGTCTCCCTGGGGACGATCCCCTTGAGGACGATCACCCTGTTGGAAGCGCTCGCCCTGTTGGCGCGGCTCGCGGTCGCGGTCGCGGCCAAAGTTGCGGTCACGATCCCGGCGAGGCTGGTCTGGACGACCTTCGCCGCGTTGGTCCTGACGCGGCTGATCTTGACGTTGATCGGCGCGCTGCTGCTCCTGGCGAGGCTGCTCGTCGCTGACCTCTGGCTCCGAGGCCTCGGCTTGATAGTCGCCGTTCTCATCTTCGAAATCGATGTCAAAGCCCGACGCAATCGAATCACGTCCGAGGATTTCAGCCGCCGTGCGGTGAGGCTGAACCGCCCTCAGAAGGCGGAAATAATGCTCGGCATGTTGCAAATAGTTTTCCGCCAGAACCCGGTCCCCGGATGACGAGGCATCACGGGCCAGTTGCTGGTACTTTTCGAAGACGTGCTGGGCATGGCCGCGAATCTTGACCCCATCAGGGCCATTGGATTCGAAGGCTCGGTTGGCGTTCTGCTGCGGCTTACCACCGCCGCCACTATTGCCACCGCCGGGCCGACCGCGGCCACGCTGCCGCTTCATTCCTTTGAAATCTCTCATATCTTGTCGGTGACCTGGTTCGCCGGGACGCCTGAACGGCCAAGAGGGACGTTATAAGGGGACCTTGGGCTGAAGCCTCTGTCGGGACTGGGGCTAACCCCGAATGTCCTGTTTGAAAACGTGTGTGGTTCCTTGTCCCCTATCCGTCGACAACGGCCTTCGCGATGAGCGAGGGTAACATTGGCGATGACCGAGTCTGTCGGAGGTCAGAGGCGGTTGGGTTTGAACAACCGCTTTCTCCTAAACGCCGACTTATTGGGTGGAGACAGTAATGCTCTAGCCAATAGTGGCGGCTTTTCCAAGGATATTTTTCACGCCCGTAACAACACGGTCGCGATTGGAGAGGTCACGGACGGTGCGGACCCGCTGCGCCCCAGCGTCGCGCATCAAAGCCTCAACCGATTTGGACTGATCATAGCCAATCTCGATGGCGAACCAGCCGTCGGGCTTCAAGACCCGCATGATCTCACCGGCCAGCAATCGGTAGGCATTGAGACCGTCTGCGCCACCGTCGAGGGCCAGCATCGGCTCGTGGTCCCGCACCTCGGGTTCCAATGTGGCGATGACGTCGGTCGCGATATAGGGCGGGTTAGACACGACAATGTCGTAGGCCTCGTCCTTTTGGCCTTCGGTCCAGTTGGCATGGGCAAAGGTCACCCGGTGCTCCAGCAGAACCCGCGCCGCATTCTCGCGCGCCACCTCAAGGGCGGGGAGCGAAATATCGATGCCGATACCCTCTGCCAAGGGAAGCTCGTTGAGGATGGCCAGGATAATGGCCCCTGAACCCACGCCCAGATCAAGGATGCGGACCCGCTTATCCATCGGAGAGGTCTTGACCACCAAGTCAACAATGACCTCCGTATCGGGACGCGGCGTCAGAACGTCAGGGGTTACTTTGAGCTCAAGGGTCCAAAAGCCCTTGCGGCCGATGATGTGACTGACCGGTTCCCGCGCTTCGCGGCGCGCAAGGTAGCTGTCGTAGGTCCGAATCTGTTCAGAAGTGAGCGGTCGATAGGGATCGGTGACAATGTCGGTGCGGGTGGCACTGGCGGCGACCTCAAGCAGCAGGCGCGCGTCAATGACCGGGCTTTCAATCGCAGCAGCAGCCAGCCGATGGCGTGCGGCCGTCCAAGCTTGAACCAAGGTCAAACCTTCCGATAGATCAAAACCAGTCATCGGCAGTGGGCACTCACTCTTAGGCGTTCAAACACGAGATCGGTCCAACAGGACACCATCTCCCAGCCGGATCATTCCACCTAGGGTAACAGATAGATAGACGCCGCAAAAGCGGTGGCCATAGGCCTCGAACAGGGCCGAGACCACGTCAAGGTCCCGCTCGCCGGTCACAGGGTCAACATGGGTCGCAGCACAACGGACAATCGGCTTGGTGATCTTGGCCTCAGCCTCACCCATCGTCACAGTCTGGCCAACCCGATCCATTTCCGCCCAAGCGGGCCAACCCTCGACATAGAGATTGGCGCGAAAGCGCATGGGATCAATCGGCACGCCCATCCGCGCCTCAAGGTCACGCACACTGGCCAGATTGATCACCGAGACATAGCCGGTCGGATCATCCATGAACCGGT
>Ga0214921_10003690_pt1 | contig 23174 bp, 16 predicted proteins | sample LL1505_MetaG_FD_177992 | JGI IMG/M metagenome (GOLD analysis project Ga0214921, IMG submission 177992) | Freshwater microbial communities from Lake Lanier, Atlanta, Georgia, United States - LL-1505 | ecosystem: Environmental > Aquatic > Freshwater > Lake | place: USA: Georgia | collected... | reverse complement strand
GTAGGAATTGCAAAAAACCTAGTTGTCGGAGGAAGTTCGACATTGACGACTGTACTAGTGAACTCAAACACTGAATCTACCAGCACTGACACCGGAGCACTACGTATTTCAGGTGGTGTAGGAATTGGAAAAAACCTATTTGTCGGAGGAAGTTCGACATTGACGACTGTAAGTGCTTCAGGACTTGTAAGTGCTTCAGGAGGAATATTTGTTACTTCGACCACTGAATCTACCAGCGCTGACACCGGAGCACTACGTATTTCAGGTGGTGTAGGAATTGCAAAAAACCTATTTGTCGGAGGAACTTTGATATTGACGACTGTACTAGTGAACTCAACCACTGAATCTATCAGCACTGACACCGGAGCACTACGTATTTTAGGTGGTGTAGGAATTGGAAAAAACCTAGTTGTCGGAGGAACTTTATTTTTTCCTAATGTATCATCAAAAAAAATAGAATATGTGGGAGTTAATAGTAATATTTATACTGAAGTTCAAGATGGGGGAGCAACATTTCGTCACGTTGTTCCAATCACTACAAACCATCGTTTTATGTGTGGGACAACTGATGAAGTAATAATAGATGGAAATAAAACAACCTTTAATAACAATATAGAGCAGAGTGGGACAAATGTTATATTTCAAAGTGGAACAGGATATAATGAACTTAAAACAATACAACAGGTAGGAACAAATTTTATATATCAATTGGGAACTGGAAGTAATACCATGAAATCAATAGTTCAAAACGATTATAATGCTATTACTCAAAATGGAGGAAATGTAGCAAACAATTTTAGGGGTAGTATTTTTAATGGTTGGGTTTATATAAAAGATACTAATAGAATAGTTTTTGAAGATACAGATACACCTACTACAAGTTCTTCTATATTACAATATCAAGGTGGTTGTTATTTAGATAACAATGCTACGAATGGAGGCAAGAGTTTCGTATTCAGAATATGGGACGCACAAGCTGGATTACAAGAGAGATTCGTAATTCAATATGGAGGTGTAACAGCAAACCAAGATTTTTCAGTTAAAGGAACATTTTATATAGGCACCTCGAGTGCATCGTCGATTCAATACAGTTCTTCTAGCATGATATTTTCTATACCGAACCTTAACAGTTTTAAGTTTAATAATTCGAATGCGGGTACAACACCCGTACAGATATTGGCTAGCTCTGAAAATGCTACAAATACAACCTCAGGTACACTACGGGTGATTGGGGGTGTAGGTATAAGCCAAGATGTCCACGCTCAGTCATTCAACGCTACATCGGATTACCGAATCAAAGACAATGTAATATCATTACATGACATTTCATGCAATACCGATGTACTACGACCAATTCGTTACACGAATGCATTATCGAACCACGAGGACTTCGGTTTTATTGCACACGAACTTCAAGAAGTTTTCCCTCAATTAGTGAATGGAGTCAAGGATGGAAAAGATTATCAAACCGTCAATTATTTAGGATTGATCCCCATTTTAACGAAAGAAATACAACAACTGAAGAACGAAATTAAAAACTTGAAAAAAGAAGTGCAACAAATCAAAGACGACGTTCTGATATTAAAAAAGAATGAATAAATTACATTTCGTTCATACAATAATTATTCGGTTCGCAAATATGTAACCCTCATTTATACCTGCTAACATTAAAAATGCGACGCCATTTAAGGCGTCATTTCAAATCGTTACTGATATCTGGTATTTAGAGAATTAAAATGTATAATTTTAATTCTCCTCTGGATATATAGTTCAAAAATATATGGCTAATACAAATATTAAACAGAGTGGTGTTGATTTATCCGAAATATTTAATTCATACAACGGAAATAGTGATATAAATATCAGTGTCATTAACGACCCGTCTGCGAACTCGAGTTTCAAATCCAATGGTATTTCTTTATTTCAAAAGTTTAAGTTTAGAGCTATAAATTATGGCAATGAACCCGATGTATCCTACAATTATCAAGAAGAAACATTCGATACGGGTAAAAATTGGGTCTCCACATATAATTCTGTGAAAGAATGGACGTGTGTGGCGTGTTCTTATACCGGCCAATATGTAGTTGCAGCCGCATGGCAGGATAATATATATTATTCAGACAACTATGGGGTAAGCTGGACCATATCAAATGGCTCTCCTCAGGGTGGTGCTTATCGTGCAATTTGTATGGACGCATCTGGAAAATTTGCCTATTGTTCGTTATCGCCAAATTCTGCAAATGGTGTATACTACTCACATAATTTCGGAGTGACTTGGGCTAAAAGCGCATTATACCCTGAGAATATTAATAGTCAATTAATGTCTATTTCTTGTTCTGCAAATGGCAGATATATAATATTTTCTGCAAATGTAGGAACCATATATGTATCGGATAATTATGGGCTAAGTTTCGGAACAGCGAAAACTTTAAATAATAGTTATCCGATTGTAAGTGAGTGGTTCGTGGTAAAGATGTCTGGCAATGGAAAGTATGCGCTGGCTGCGTCGAGCAAAGCTTTTTTTTATAATGGCAACACCAATTACAGTGGCCGTATATTTTATTCTGATACATACGGGACGACGTGGTCGTTGTCACAAGCACCAACCGACAAAGTATGGTCGAGTGTATCCATGTCGCACAGCGGACAATATGCAATTGCTACAGATTATAACGGAAATACTCCCTATTGGTCTAATACGTATGGAAAAACATGGGCCCAGGTGGCATCAGGTAATCCTACTTCAACCGAGTGGATTAGATGCAGTATGTCTTATACCGGTCAATACTGTTTGTATGTGAGATGTAATTTGAATAGGAGTAATAGTAATATCCCGCAAATATATTATTCAGACGATTACGGACAAAATATAAAGGCGTCAACTTATACCCTTAACACACAACAATATGATCATTGTATATGTATTTCAGGAAATGGACGAATTGGATATTTTAACGCGTTAATAGTGGGGATTGGGGCTCCGAATGCGAATATAATTTATAAATCAATCTGGAATATCACCAAATCTATTAAAAATCTAAAAATGGCGTTTGAACCTCTATACACACACAGTAATGCTTGGACTCTAGCGAATGAACGTATGTCAATACCTTCTTATTCCTGTTGTGCAATGTCGTCTTCGTATCAGAACACTATAGCAATCGTCGGAACGAGTAACAATGCAGGACTTTATTATTCATCTGATAACGGATTAAATTGGAGTCCGACCAGTATTCAATATGGAAACATTAGCAGTTGTGCTATAAACTGTAGCGCTACTAATGCAATCGCCTCTATATATAACGGAAAAATATATTATTCAACGAATCTAACGACTTATACTGCATCAAACTCGCCTGATTTATCTTGGGTTGACGTAAGTATATCGAATGGGAACTCATTCTACGTGAACGGTGCGGTTCTTGCATGTGCTTGTACTAGCAATTATAATACAGGAATATATTACTCTAATGATAGTGGCATTACCTGGAATGAAATAACAGTAACTCGACGAGCAACTTCCACATACACGTCGGTACATATATCCTCCAATGGATATTATGTCGTAGCAACGCCGAGTTATGGCAAAATAATTATAAATGAATATTGGTGGGATGTTCCCTATATAAATGATAATTTATCATATGTTGAATCAAATTCTCCTGTAAGAAATTGGTCCAGTGTGGCAATGTCAGACGACGGACAATGGGGAGTTGCATGTGCAAAAGTTCCAACCGTATATGAATTAGGAAATTATACTATAGGTCCATGGGGTCTTTCTGCATATCCAAAACTTAACGGTGCAAAATGGATATGGAACTCACCGACTGCTGCTACTCCCGGGTTTGAACCGAGCCAATTTATTTGGTTTTATAGTGCTTTTGCTGTTGTTGGCATTAATCAGACAGTCACAGTGACTACAGTAGTCGACAATATAGGTTTTATTTATATAGACAATACTTATATAGGTTTATCTGTCTTCGACAGCCCTACAACTTATGCGATAAATAGAAGTCTTACTGTTGGTACACACTCAATACGTGTTCTGTGTAGAAATATGAATCCATATGGGTTAAATCCTGCAGGATTAATCGTGTCGATTGTAAATGCAAGTTCAGGCAATCCTATCTTTGGTTCTAATGCAAGTATGAGTTGTAGAATGGCAAACTTTAAAACACCGACTGTATACACAAAACCATATGGTACATATGGTGGTGGGCTGTGGTTAGATTACAGTAATAATAATGTTACATCAAAACTTGTAAATACAGACGGGTTATCTGATGTAAATGGTAGCTTAGAAGTATTATTGCCCGTAACATTTTATAAAAGATTCTGGTGGAATGGTGTAAGTAAACAAGTTATTCTCTATGTACAATTTGACGATGTAGTTCAATATATCTCGTTCAATAACGAAAATTATTTAAACAGTGGTTGGACTAATTGGAATAAAATTATTACATTAATAGTATATATTCGAAATGGAGAAAATATTATATCTGTAACCGGTTATAATAATGGTGGTTTTGGTGTTTTTGGTGCAGCGTTATGGGATGGAACTACTCATATTATGAGTAGTGATTCCTCATGGTATTATGTGGATTACACGTATGAAACAATATATAATACGTTATATAGGACAAATGATTATGGGAGAACATGGGCTGCAGTAGTAAATGCGCCAAGAGTTTCTTACAATAAGGTTGCAGTTTCTTCTACCGGACAGTATGGTCTCGCTACAATAGACGGTGCAGCGAACATGTTATATACAAAAGATTATGGAGAGAACTGGTCGGAAGTCGGTCAAAATATAGGAGGCATCTCTTCGCCACAATGGGGTGCAGTTGCTTTATCGGGTACCGGTAAATACGCGCTTGCAGGATTGATAAAGTATAATATATATAGCACCGGGTTTTTGTATTATTCGAGGTTGAATGATATATCTTATAAGTCCCCCACTTATCAACTTAGAAGTTTGAATAATATTAATTATCATGTATGGGAATTTCTTGAAACCGGAAAATATATGTTTACATTAGGGTCATACTCAAATCCTGCATACGCATTATTGGTTGGAGGAGGAGGAGGTGGTGGTGTGCTTAGCGGTGCAGGAGGTGGTGGCGGTGGAGTTATGGACTTACAACTATTAGATAAAAATAAAACGTATATAATAACTGTGGGTAAAGGTGGGTTCGGGATGGATCGTGCTTATAACCTTTATCCCTCTAACGGTGAAAATACTTCAATAGTCTCTGACAATACTATTATTGTTGCTTATGGTGGAGGTGGCGGCGGAGGGTGGATTTCAACAATAACTTTTAATTTCGTCAGTTCAAATGCAGGTGGAAGTAGTGCGGGTCGAGCCCCGAGTCAAACATTGACCGGGGGTTTTGCATCCGGTCAAGGAAACCAAGGAGGTATTTCCGTAACTTCCAGCACGCTTAAATTCGCAGGTGGTGGAGGAGGAGCAGGAGGAGTAGGTGGAAACGCAATTTCAAATTCCAAAGCCGGAAATGGTGGAAATGGTATACAGTGTTTAACAGGAAGGGAAACTTCTCCACCGTTCTACGGTGGTGGTGGAGGTGGTTCAGGGGATGGGATGAACGGGACTTTTGGAATCGCAGGGTCTGGTGGAGGAGGTAATGGTTCGTTTTGGGGAGAGAATGGAACACCAAATACGGGGGGAGGAGGAGGCGGCGGGGGCATTTTAGGTGATTCTGTTGGAGGTAACGGTGGAAGCGGAAGGGTCGTTATAAGCGTTCAGCAATAATTTAATTTTCATCGGACGCACCATTCAATGAGACCGCCAATTTGGAATACAACCATTTTTTCACGGCGGTACTCCTCTTTTCTAAACTGCGGTTTATGCCGTTCGCCTTACTCATATAAATCATCGCCTGTTCTTCCATTTGTGTGTTCGCATGCAGTTCCGCATAGTGGTCTTTCGACCATTTCGTATAGGCTCTCAACACCTTGTGCGAAATCGCACCTACGAACCGCGAGAACTCGTCGTTCGTCAGGATATGCCACCCCTCTTCAAAATGATACACGTATATCGTATGTTGTCGTTGGGACACTGCGAATATCGGCAACACTTTTGCACGGACCATCTCCGTAGTCAAAACTGCATGAATACAATCTTCGAGGTCGCCATCAAACAGAGGTTGCAGATGTTCTTCCGTGACAGATATCGAACGGATCCAATCGTCAAACCCCATCGCGGGTTTTTCTATGGATGCCAAGTGGTCTTTGATGTTTTTCCGCCGGGACCGTGTGGTTGCCGATTGTATCCGCTCCACTTTTTTTTCTAGGTCTTCATATTTTTGAGTCAGATGCAGAATATAATGAAACATCACCACGGGAGACGGCATCTCCAACTGATTCATATCTTTATCTTCCGCGCGTTCTCTTGCCGAGTGATGAATGAACTGGCACATACTCATATGCAATGCGTAGGTTCTCTTCGTATTCCAAGTCGTATTACAATCACCGCATCGAAACTTGGATGCTTTATTCATTTAAAGTGTATAATATATGGTTATAATATATATTTAATCGATTTTATGTTTAAAATGATATTTCACACCCAAGTGAAACCCGAATATCCCCTTTCCACTCCCAAAATAAAAGTGAAGCCTTTAGGGAACCCCCGACCTTTCCGCGATATTTTTTCGCCATTGGTTTCCAATACTCCTTGTTCGAGTTGCGGGCAAAGCAAATAATATGTGTCTAACATATATAATGTATATGGATAACAAAGACTCTTTTTTACAGCCGAAAGTCTCTCAATACGGCAGTCATATGGTTATGTCAAACGTGAGTAAACCGACAAAAACAAAATATTGTAATATTGACACCCGGTTCCACGACGACTATGACAATTATTCGCAGACGGTCACCGGACAGCAGGTTCCATGGTTCACGATGACCTTGCCCCAGCCGATTGCCGATGTAAAATCCATTACGGCGGTAAACATCGAACTCCCGATATCATTCTACAATATTTCAGCGAGTCTCGAGAACAATGTCATTCGCATCGATGGTTCGAACGTCGTTATTCCTGACGGGTTCTATGATTCTGCCAGACTGAAGGTCGAGGTTATAAAACAGCTCGTGGTGTCGGGTATAAGCGGTATTACATTCGACATATCCTACTCGCATTGTATCTTCACAAACGCGAGAACTACTCCCGTTGTCATTCAAACGGCGGTGAAAGACGGGGTCGAGTTTGACAAGTATAACTTCAAATCGAAACTCGGATGGCTCCTGGGGTTTCGAACCCTCTCTTTTACGATTCCTGGAGGGGTGGGACAGACCTATAGGTCAGAGTGTCTTCTCGATTTGAATACCCCGCGATACCTCTATTTAGCCGTCGATGAGTTTACCTCGGGAACCCAGAACTCTTTCATCGCTCCGCTCACCAACTCTATCGTCAACAAAAACATTCTTGCGAAAATATCGTTGGATTATGACCGATACAAGTATGGATACGTTATACCGGCGAACGAATACAACGGACTGTTGCGCTCTGAAACCCGGAGTTACAACGGGAAAGTCGACCTACAGAAGTTGAAAGTGCAACTGTTGAACGAATATGGAAATGCGATACATTTAAATGGTCTCGACTTTTCGTTCTGTCTGAAAATAGAATATGAATAAAATTGATTCATTCCTCTTTATACAAGAGGGATGAATAGAGAATGTCAACCAATGAATTAAGCCGAGAACAAACCTACGCATTTCGCAAGTTTTGTCGCCGAGAAAACCTCTTTATATCGGGACCCGGGGGGTGTGGAAAAACGCATTTGATACATCATATCACTCGTCATATGGATAACATCGGTTTAAAATATCAGGTGTGTGCGATGACAGGTTGTGCTGCAGTCCTATTGGGAAAAAATGCGAGGACACTGCATTCGTGGGCGGGGATGGGGTTAGCCGCTGGACAGAAAGATTCCGTGGTTCGCAAAATCGTAGGAAACAAGAAGACTGCAGGAGACATAAAAAAAGTGCGCGTATTAATCGTCGACGAAGTCAGTATGATGTCGAAAAAACTGTTTGAAATATTGGACCGGGCATTGAGAACCATAAAAAAGACGGACCGTCCTTTCGGCGGGATTCAGGTGGTCTTCACGGGGGATTTCTTTCAACTGCCACCCGTGGGAAACATGGGAGACGAAGAGACGTCGATGTTTGCGTTCGAATCCGCGGAATGGGGGAAGACGTTTCCCGAGGAGAACCAAATCCTCTTACAGAAAATATTTAGACAGACGGATGACGAATACAAGAACATTTTGAACCAGATACGATGCGGAGAACTGGACGAAGCCTCCATTGCCACGCTAATGAAATGTGTCAAACGCCCGATAGGTGATATTATCCCTACGAAACTGTTTGCTCTCCGGTCAAAAACGGAGTTTGTAAATACACGGATGTACGATAAGATAGAGGCAGAAGAAGAAGTATATCACATCGACGCCAAGACGGATTTGCAAACGTATGTAGAAACGGGGAAAGTCATAGAGCCGAAATACGTTTCATTCTGTGCGACCATGTCGGCAAAAGAGAAAGCGGACCTCGTCGAGAAATTAACGGAAGGTCAATCTGCCGAATTGCGTTTAAAACGGGGGGCCCGGGTGATGTGTCTACACAATATCTCCATCGACCGTGGGATTTGTAACGGTTCTCAGGGTGTCGTCGTCGATTTCGTGGATTCGGTGAATGTATCTGGGAAAAAAATGCCGGTGGTTCTCTTTTCGAATGGGATACGGATGATAATCGAGCCCGTATGGAAACAGCCGGAAGATTACCCGTGTATCGGGATTTCTCAACTTCCCCTGTGTTTAGCATGGGCCCTTACCATACACAAAATCCAGGGAGCAACTCTGGCGATGGCAGAAATGGACTTGGGAGACAGCATATTTGAATACGGACAGACATACGTCGCTTTGTCGCGTATCCAGAGTTTAGATGGATTGTACTTGTCGGCATTTAAACCAATGAAGATAAAGGCAAACCCGAAGGTGAAGGCGTTTTATAAAAATATTCGGAGTGTATCTACGACGGAGGAGGAGGAGGAGGAGGAACAGGAATCTTATTCTGGTGGAGGCAGACAACAACCACCTGCAGAGAACACGTTTAAACGCTTTGAATTACGAGAAGAGAGCTACGATTCGTCTGGTGTGAAACCCGACGTAAAAATCGTTCGTCTATGAATATCTATACCTATAATATAATGGTTGCATCGAGTATTCTACCCGTAGCATTGCACAAAGGGAAACTATATTTTTTATTTGGAAAAGAGAACGAAATGGAGGATTCGGCGAAAGGGTTCTCTGATTTTGGTGGAAGAGTGGAAGACGGAGAGTCTATCATGGAGACCGCATTTCGCGAAGGGTCCGAAGAGCTCTGTGGATTTTTAGGGGATGAAACCGTGATAAAGTGTATGTTGAAACGCGGGGGGGTATACAAAGTGGTTCACAACGGATATCACGTGCATATTTTTGTAATGGAATACGACGAGAACTTGCCGAGATATTTTACGAACCACCACCGTTTTTTATGGGACCGAATGGATAAACACCTGTTGAATGACAGCAAATATTTCGAAAAACAAGAACTCAAATGGTTCTCCGTGACGGAAATGAAAACAATGAAACCGGTTTTTAGAGGGTTCTATCAGGACATTGTGGAATTAATTTTATCCAAAATGAAAAAAATCACGGCGTTTGTGAACGCACGAAAAAACACAAGGGTAAAACCCTGTTCTTTGAAAACGAGGAAAGTGCGTGGAGGCTGAGGGTTTGTAGACCCGCTCGATAAATAATGGGCGAATGTTTGGTAAGAATGGTTCTCGAAAGAGAGAATGCCGATGAATCCTCATCTAAGATGCCGTTCGATACAAACATTAAAATACTTTGTAATTGTATATTATTATGTCATCTTGGAAACATTATGGCGGTAAAAACAGTTATGAAGGAGGCAGAATAAATACAGATTCTTTGACCGTGAATACACTCGTCATAAAAGATGCATACGAGGGTGATTTATACATGAATGGCAATTTGACCCTAAAAAACCTAGACATCGTTCAAAGTCTAGATGTAAACCAACATTTAAATGTAGGAGAAAATGTTTTTATCGGTGGAAATACGACGGTTAAAGGCAATATGGTTATCGGAAGTGGTATAAATAATTTATTAAAGTTAAACTGTACTGTAGAGTTTATCAAATTTGATTTTAATGTGGAGGATACATTGTTTACTGGTAACCTAGCCACAAAAGGAAACATAATTGCGAATAATTATGCATTTATAGGAGGAAACATAATCTATTTTGGACCGGACAGCTCACATACGATAATCAATAATTCAGTCGGTATGGGAATCAATACACTTGCCCCTTCTGCAGGATTACATCTGGTAACAGACAATTCTACCGGACTAAAAATAAAGTCAAGCCAAGATAACGTAGAAAGCATTTTAGTAGAGAACCAAATTGGAACGGCAGTGAAAACGTTTGCATATATGCCTGCGTCAGACGATTATTATTCTGCGGGAATTGAAATGTTTGACGCCACTAGAAATAAAGTCGTCGGGAACATTTATATACAAAGCGATAAATTATACATAAGGGATACCTCATACGTAGACGTTTTTAATAAAATGGTGATGGACTCTTCCTATGTGAATCTTATGAATCGTTTGGTGGTTTCTCCTGATAGCTCCGAGTTTGACAGGAGTCGCGATGAAACACTCTCCGTGTATTGTAGTAAAAGGGATAGCACCCCATTTTATGAAAACATTTATCAAATCAACCGTAATAACAAAATATATAATAGCCCTGCGGTGACAATACAGCCCAACATCAATGATTCAGACGACGGAATGGCAACCCTGACAATCGACTCGTCGACCCATAGGTTATCGATGGTCGGCGGAACGTATGCGGGGGATAGGTCACGAGCAATGGGTATGTTTCAATTAAACGACCTGACACCTTCTCTTGTTATGGTTTCTGGAAGTTCATCCCAGAAGTATTTATCGACCACCGGGATAAACACCTTCATACCGAAGACCGATAGTCATGTTCTCCATGTAAACGGACCGGTTCATATCAATAATAATGATATATCTGCAATATATAACACCGATTTTGAGATATGTTCGATGTGTCATTCGAAAAATAACAGGGGGTTTATAGTTGCTATCGGCAATAAACGGGTCGATGGATTAGGCATACGCAACCAGTTTTTACATTCGAATAACTATGGTGCAAATTGGACGACCATAGATATAACGAGTATGGTGAATATAGCAGGTGTAAAAATTACATCTGTATATAGTTATAACTCCGACAATATTTTTATTACAGGAGAACAAAACACGTTGTTATATGGAAATACCGTCCAATTTAATACGGTTAGTGGTTTAAATATAGCTAGTATACCGACATTTAACCATATCTTTATTAACCCGATTCAACCTGCCGTGAATAAGCTGCGAGGATATTTTTCGATAGACCTGAGTTCCGCTCTAGTTATGTTTGACATAAATATGGGTGCATCCACCGTATCCAGCGTACAAACCCTATCGTTAGACCGCAATAATTCAGACCTTAAAGCGCGAATTACGCATATTTATTCTATACAAGCCTATGACAACCGCATATATATAGGTGGTGTGGATGACATCGGCTTCGGGACAATACAGCCGAATGGTTCAGATGCGTATGATGTTCCAATATCGTCTGCAGTTATCATTACATGTAACTCTAATATCCATACACCGATAAGCCCACCAGTCGTCGAAAGTCGATTCGAACATAAATACAATATTGATGCGGCGTCACAGGCTTACCGGTATACGATAAATGATATACAAGTATTCGACAATAGCTATGCAGTCGGGGTAGGAAACGGAATAACGGCGTTTACTAAAAACGGGGGTCAAAACTGGTTTTATAGAGATTGGGCGTGGAATGACGACGTCACCAAACCAAGAATCGATATATCTTTAAACAGTTGTTTTATAATAAATGAGACGAGTGTCATCGCGGTAGGCACAAATGCATCATCCTATCGAACCGACCCCAGCTGGAATATGTTAAACAATATTTATACGACCACCGACCGGTTCGCCAGTACAATACCAGCCGACCTGCAACAGACACCTTATATTCGTTATTGGGAACCCATGCCGGACCGGTTTATTGATTCTTCTGGAAAACGCGAATTGATCTTGTCAAATACCACGTTTAAAAAGGTTCTCGTATTAGACAAACAGAATGTATTAATTCTTAATACGTCGTCACCATTCACACCGTCGAACAGCGGTTCAAGTATTCTCTACAATATTTTTACTCCAACCTATTTAAATAATGCGGATAATGTTCTCGATATTTATGGACCCGTCTCAGTCGTCAGTGATATAAAGCTCAGTGGAGATTTAGTCTCAACAAACACGACAGAGTCGTCTACGATAAACGTATTTAATGGGACCATCCGAAATATTCGTTTTGGCGGAGATGCAGACATTTCTATTGGAAATATCTATGGAAATACAAATATCAATTCTAAATTATATTTAAATGAAAAGGTATCGATTATGAATACAGAGAACTCTATCTCTCAGACTACGGGAGCGTTATGTGTATCGGGTGGTATGGGAATCGCGGGGAATATATATGGAGGAAATATCATCCTATCTGGAAGATTGTATGACACCTCAGATTACCGGATTAAAAGTGGTGTAATATCATTACACGACATTTCATATAATGTGGACGATTTAAATCCCATCTATTATCTGAATAAAAACACCAAGAGACACGATATGGGATTTCTCGCCCACGAGATGCAAACGATATACCCTTTTTTAGTCAATGGGAAAAAAGACGGGGAGTCCTTACAATCTATCCATTATTCTGGGCTCATTGCGGTATTGGTAAAAGAGGTTCAAGAGTTAAAAAAGGAGAACGCCAAGATACGTGAACGACTGTCTCATCTCGAATTATAGGGCGGTCTATACAATGGGTCTCGAATCCCGCATTTACACACTTTTCTATCGCAATACACGGCGCGTTCAACGTGACCCTGTCGCAGGACACACGGTTTCAGGGGATCGGACATTTTATTCAGCCGTTTTGTAGGGTTGGGTACTAAGAATACATTTAATTTGCGGTTGGCTCTCTCATGTGTATTCGTACATAAGAGGAACGTCGGACATTCGGCGACAGATAGCTCCATATCAAAAATGTCAGTATTCGATGCGGGCAATAATCGACTGAACGTATTTTTTGCGTTATTTACCGTTGTTTCTAAATGATAGTTTTTGAAAGATGTATAGTCTTCATGGGATATGACCGGAGACAGTTGTTGTGTGAGAACTTGTTTGGTTTTTTTGAGTTGAATATAGTCTCCCTGTGACATGTATACTATATGCAACTATAATTATCAATGCATAAATGGCGGTGGTTCGAATCAACGCAAGCCCTTTTTTGTAAAATAAAAGGTGGTCCATGCGAATCCCACGCCGAAAAGGGTTCCGAAAACCAGCTGTTTCACACTGTGGAGCCGATATTTCCACCGCTGATAGAGTGTCAAGAAGAATATAAACGTCATGAGATACACGGTGGCCGGTGGTCCTTTTGCCAAATATAAAAATGCGGTGGCAAATGCGGTTATCTGTGCGTGTCCGGATGGAAATCCATAGACGTGTATGCCCGATGGTTTTTCGCCGTTAAATGGGATTTGTCTGGATGGCCGAGGTTCTCTAAAAACGTCTTTGAGGATTCCATTCAAACATGCGTTTGCAATGGTTCCAATGGTGAACGATACGAAATAGTGAAACCTATTCATGAGGGAGAAACCAGAAATCGCAGTGAGAATAAGTGGACCATAATACCCGATATAATCAAATAGCATATATTATTTGATTATATTGTTTTAATTGGGAGCACGATATAACTGTTCGCAGACAAATGAGAAACTCCAATTACTACCATTCAAATCCACTAAAGCTCCGCGGTCATTAAATAGCTGGATTGTCATTTTTCGTATGGTTACAGGGCCAAAATAGACACGGGTTTGATTTTGAAGTGAACCACCGTATTCTACTACTTTTGACCCTACTGCACCAGGTATTTTAATCGGAATAATACCAAATAGGTCTTTCACAAATGGCCCAGACGAATAGATATTCTTCTCCGATGCAGGATTGGATACGACAGGCTGGTTCATTGAATATAATTCAGAAAATGTCAAATCCCGATTTGTCCGAGGCACAGGACCGCTGTATAGACTGTTTGTGCCGGGTTGACACTTTATTCGGCTTTTGTATGAATAATCCAGAGATTCAGTTGTAGTTTCACTTCGCGCGATGGTTACTAATCCATCATTCAAATGATTTTGAATATAATCATCCAAAGATAATAAAAAATAGTTGTATAAATCTACATTTACGTTGCTATCTCCGGTTAAACTGACAATTGTATTTACTCGTTGTCCGTTTTTCTCAATAGGGGTATATGTATAACCCCCTTTCGATACACTCGTGGGTGATTGAAAAGAGTATTGAATGCCGGACCTAAACCCTAATACCCACCCAATAGTAGTATCCCATGTTCTATTTCTTATACTGCTTAAACCAGAAAGACACGTCAACGTTATATCATTGTTAAAAAATACGAGTTTATAATCCGATGTCGTGTAAATGTTGTTTACATTTATAAATAATTTGGCGCGTCCATCCGCGGTTTGACTTATGCTCGAACCAAACGTTTTAGGATTTGCAATAAAGTTGCGATTTATTTCTTGTAATAGTGTGCTTATTGTATAGGTTCCATTATTCAATTGTATCTGTATATTATCTTGTGGGACGGCGGGATTTTCTTCTGTTTTTATAATGATTTTATTATTGCTATCATTGAGTTCGATATTAGAGACATCGAGCGTGTTTCTACCCACAATGCTTGCATACGGATTATTTTGGTTTTTGTTCTCACTGAGATTATAAGACGAATCTATTCGTAATTTGTCCCACACTGTCCCGCTAGTTAAGTCTGGGTCTACAAACTCGACTTTATAATCGTTTTCAGTTAAAGAGTATAGACATTGTATATTGAGGCTTACATCAATGTAATAGTCGGCCGCATTTTGTTGTTCTTCTGTCAACGTTAACAAATAGTCCAAATTGGTCGCTATAGTGCTACTTGCAAATGGGCGTTGATTATCAATAGAATAGTCGCAGATAGAATTCTTGATATATGTAATGAATGTTGTCGCATTTGAATAAGAACCTTCTTCTTGTGACTCTGGCAAAAGTGTAATTATAATATTATTATTTGAAGATAGTGTATTGATTCGTAATATTTCGGTTCGATTCGTCTTATATCCGGCATTACCTCCCTTAAATAATATCTTACCATTCATTATTGTTCCAGGATTGCCCTCGTTGATGAAATTAGAGCTAAAATCACACTCTGGTGTTCCGGACGGTGTCCGTAAAATGGATGTCGCGTCCACATATATTTTGTAGTCAGCGTTTGTAAAGTTTTTTAATAAATCAATATTCAAATTAAACTTATTTTGAATATCTAAATAAGCATTTGTATCCTGTAAAAAAAGAATCTTCTTTGAGTTGTTTAAATTATCTTTTATTGCGCTATTTATTGTATTCACAAATTGATACAGATTATATGTACCGATTGAAAGGTTTAAACTAATATCATTCTCCGAAATATTATACCCACTTCTAATACATTTAAACGTCATATTCGTATTATCCCGCACTACATAATCAGATGAGGTATACACATTATCTGAAATAAGGTATGAAAAATCGTTTGTTACATCATCGAAATAGAAACAGTTATATGTTGCGCCCGCATGTTTTGTCCATATGATAAACTTTGTCTCATCGTGAGTTTTTAGTTCCTCGATTGGAAATATCAATCGCATTTTTGAATTGGGAACATATTTGATGGAGTTTCGATTAAACACAAGGTTAAACCGAAAATAGGTGGTCTTTAAATCGGCGTCAATTACACGTTCTAATTTTGAAGAACTATCAAAAAGATTGGATGATTTTATCGATTCATTGACTCGTTCCAATATTGTATCTCGGGATGCATTTCCATAAAAATTCGTATTCACAGTATTTCGATTCAAAGGAGTATAAATCCCATCTATATATATATATTGTTCTACTGTAAAATAATTATTGGTCGCATCTAGATTATACTTTGGTTTTGTCTCCAGTGGATTATCCGTTAAGTCCACGGTTTTCATATATGTTTTGTTTGAATACACATGGTATGGAGAATAGATATAGTTCTCGGTTGTATTGGTATAGCCCATATATTTCGCGACGTCGCCGGCGACTTCAACCGAATAATAGCTTTCATTGAAAGTATTCTGTATATCGAGATTAAAGGTGGCTTTCGATGACTTATTGTCATACGAAAGTAGTGGGGCTCCGTTAAATACAATGTCGCGGGCGGACCCATTCGAAACGTCGTTTATAAACGATGTGTTTATGTCATCGACCAGTGACTGCGTAGTGTATGTTCCTGGAATCACCTTTATTTCATATTGTTTGTTGTTGTATTCCGATGACAAATAAAACATATTGCTCAACTCTTTGATATTATACCAATCATACGGAATATTAATGGAATATAATTTTAGAGAAACCACGTCTCGTAACGGTTCCGATAAATCGAATGTGAAATCGGTAGATGAGTTTGTATCTGGGTCTCGAAACTGGCTATCCACGCTGATTACACGGGTAATCGTCTCTCTAAGCAATGGGTTGATTTGTAATTTATCTTTCGAATATTCAAACAATTGAACGGGTGCGATGGACTGTACTTTCTCTGATACATTCGTATCACTCTTATCTTCTCGGATAGGCCCCGACGCGAATCCTTCCTGGATATTTTCGTCTGAATGACCCGTATCAAAAAAACGTGTATAGACGTTTTCAAAAAAAATGGCGATTCGGTCTCCCTCCTCGTTGCCTGCATTTTTATATTTATGTATTAAAGACAGAATCTTGGCTTCTAATTCGCGGTCTGTGGGATTATCGATATCTAGAATGGCATAGAGTTGTTCGTCCGTATATTTATCCACATTGTATAAATCATCGCTCATATAACTGTATCCTATATTTTTTTATACTTTTTTTTGGAATCTTGACGAAAACATCTTCTCTATATATTCGGTGAGATTGAGAACTTTTTCACAGTTGAGAAGTAATTTTAGCGGAAAGAGTTTCAAGCCGTGACCCCTTTTCATATGAGAATTGCCTGTAAAACATAATATATCGAGTGCCTTGAATACGGCCTCTTCTTCCGTATTCAAATCCGGTCTTTCAATCCGGTATTTTCCGATATAGTTGAACCGATTGAAATTATTCTCTTGATACACGGAATATTTCTCCGAAAACGGTTTATTGAAACACATACCTACACCGACAATCTGGTTGGTATCATTATTCATTTCGAGAACAAACAGTTTAGATTGCAACGGAATGCTTTGACTCACTTGTTCGGGTGTGCAGTATACACACCCTTCTTTCCACGACGTTTCCCGGAACTTCCGGTTTTCATCTATGGTTTTGTTATTGAATCGTGAGGTCATCAAAAACGCGCGTTGCTGCTGTTTATACTGTCGAAGTACCCGGTTCTCCTCTTTTTGTTTCAATTTCTCTGCATATAACATCTTTTGCTTGCGTCGAGGTTTGATGTGCGACGGAATCAATTTTATATTTGCGCGGTTGATTTGCATATATTTGCCAATACCAAGGCATATTATATACGAGGTTCACATGTTCGGTCGGGTCTTTCAATATTTCTTGCATTTCTTTGGCGACCGTTTGGGTGTTGTCCCAGTGAACGCATATGACGACTCGTTTGTAATTCGAATCTTTACGCAATGGATTCTCTATTATTTTCGAAATGTACCCGATGTTGAGTTCACAGAATATCTTAAAGATTTGGGTTCGGCTGATGTGGATGGATACTTTTGGAATACACAGGTCGATGGATTTGTTAGATTGCATATCTTAATATACTATGTATGATAAGATAATATTGTTTCGATTTTATAGTTCTCATTCGTCCGAGGAAACATAGGAGAAAAGGGAACCATACTCCTTTTTGACTTCGCGAAGGATAGGTTCCACATCTTTGATAGTCACCGTTTTATTATACTTTTTGACGAGGATTTCGGCGATTTTCAATTTGGCGGATTCTTCGACGAGCGGAATCTTCGACCCCTCTTTGTAACATACATTCGCGATGGTATATTCGTCTTGGTCGATGGAGCACCCAGCGACTTCTTGTATTTTTTTCCGGAGGACCTCGTTGTCTGAGACCAGCCATTCGGCATACCTGCGGTTGTGTTCTTCGTTGTATTCCGTGGTGGATTGTAGAAGTTGTGAAGGAATGCCGTTCTGGTCCATGAGCTGTTTCAATGCTTTCGTATCCCGTGGAAAACACGGCCCCCCGAAGGACAACCCGGGATTGAAATACTTTCTCCCGATTCTCGAGTCGGAGCCCACTGCTGTTAATACTGCATATTTGTCCGCCCCGAGTTCCTCGCACAAATCCGACACCATGTTCGCAAAACTGATTTTGGTGGTAATAAATCCATTCAGGGAGATTTTTACAATCTCGGCTTCGACGGGGCTCATAAAATGAAACTGGGGGCGATTCTTAGCCATTCGCGAATAAATCTCGGTCAGACGCGGTCGAAGGCTCTCCTCTGTGGTCCCTACTAGAATGATGTCAGGGTTCTCAAACCCGCGGACAATGTCCCCCTGTGCGATAAACTCTGGATTGTAACTGACCGAACAGTTCACACAGGAGTTCAACAGTGGACGGGCAATCTGGTCGATATAATTCGGCATGATTGTGCATCCGATAATGAAATGTTTGTTGACCGGTTTCAGTCCGTCTATTTTTTCCAATAGGTTCGACAGGATAGTATGGTCGTAAAACTTGGTTCCACCTCCGTTTGGAGTCTGCACGATAATAAAGACAATATCGGAATGGGCGAGACCCTCTTTCAAATCCGTAGACGCTTTGAACCGGGTGGCATTCTGTAACAGTTCGTTGTATCCGGGTTCCGAAAATTGGATACTTTTTCGGTTTAACCGGTCGACATACTCTTGAAAAATGTCTATCCCGAGAACATTATATCCGGACCTCTCTAATAAAAGGGCAAACCCTAGTCCGAGTTTTCCAATTCCTACGACGGTGACATTTACGTTCTCCATATATCTACCTCTATATGAATGCTTTTATATGCTTTATTTTTAGGGGTTCACACGACAACATAATATTTCCCCAATTCGAACTTTGTCCCCAGAAATGTTTCGATGTTCTCCAAATATTTACTGTAGGGAATGACTCGGATGTCAAAACTGATTCTGGATTTTCCTGTAAGATTGATACGGTTACAGTGTCGGATTTCATTGAAATAGGCTTGAACGAACTGGTTTTCATCGAGAACGAGATTGTCAAATTGGTACGGGTCTATGTTCGACCCGAGGAGTTCGGGGGGTTCATGATAAATACTGTTTGTATCAAACATACGTGTAATCGGGATGACAAAGTTCATTTCAGTTTCGTGGTGTCCGAAATTGCGGTCACAGTGGAGTCCTACAATGTTCTCGGGGTCGTTCGGGTCAAACCCAATCGCCGCTGTATTCGGGAGACTGAATCGAATGTTCGGTGTTTTTTGAACGGCCAACCTGGTCTCCTTTGGAAACTTGGGGAGAATCACTGTTCTCAAAAAACGATAATAGGTTTCATTAAAAATCGTGTATTTATCCACAAACTCGTGAAAGCTCTTTACAAATACGGAATCACGGTCCTTTCGCCACGCGTGTAATTGGTTGTGATACTCTTTTTCTTGGGGGGTAATAAAATCCTCTTCTAACAAGGTATGGATTTCATCGAGGGGGCCCGTATATCCATATTTTTCTTCAAAGGACATTTTTATAATCGAAATAAACGGGTTCTCAAAAGAGTGGATTTGAAACGTCATATTATTTTAATCGGTAAAACACTTTATATCATATTACAGGATATGATATAAATCACCCGGGGAGTAAGTCGTGAAAAATGATTTTATGAAACCGTTCGATGAAATGGCCTTCTATGGGGTTCCAATCTTTTTTTAAAATGTCTACGATTTTGGAATAGAATGTTTTCGGTCGTTTCAAAATCGAGTTTTTAGATACGATGAACTGTGCCCCGCATCCAAAGGTAATTAACATCTCTTCTCTGCGTTCACCAAATAGGGATTCATATATGTCTATCATCGGTATCCAATAAAAAAACTGGCATCCGCTTAGCATGCAATATTTTATTTCTTCGCTTAAATACATGAAATCACACCCCGTAAAATTGTTTTTTATATGCTGATTTAAATTGGCGATTAGATTCGGAGAATGGTCGAACGGATTCCCCTGTAAAAAAATAGTGTAATCCGCTAATTTGTCATAGTTCTCACAAATGTAATTATAGTAGGTGTGTCCCTCCCTTCCAACATTCTCTAAAGGGTGTTCGTTGTATCCCTCGTCCAGTTTTTCACCCTTGTTAAAAATGACTACATTCGAAAACGGTTTCGTCCATTCCACGTTTTCATTGTATCTCGCTACAACTATTGTATAACTCATTTTATATATATAATGTATCATATTAACATCCGTGGTTTTCAAACTGACCTGAATTATCACTGTATCCCGCCCTCTGTATTCCACATCTTTCGGTGAATGCATACCAATTGGAATCTGGCTGTAGTTTTTTCCAACACTGGTCGTTTGCGTAATTCCAGTGTTGTCTCGTTTCTTCCAATCGGGGGACCGCCCATTCATAGAGTTCGATGAGGCGGTCGTAAAACCCGCAGTGGACGATGTATCCTGACGCCGTCTGGGATTCGATGACCTTTTGTAGGAAAAGGTAATCTGTAGGTTGCGACTGTTTCATATTAAACGAAATCATACATACGTCGTATTCGACGTTGGCGTCAAAAAACTCGGTCAACCGGTTCTCAAACGCGTCTTTCGTAATGGTAAATTGAAAGTCGTCTTCTAGAATGAGAACATTGCGATAGCCGCGTTCTTTCGCGACTTTCAGTGCGTGTAAATGCGACATCGTGCATCCGAGGATGCCTTGTTCGGGAGTGAGAACGGCGGGAATCCTTTCTGTATTCTCAAGTAGTCCGTATTGCACGAGTTCGGTTTCGATTTCTCGTTTTCGGTCTTCACGTTTATCCAGATTGATATAAAATATCCTATCTAAATGTTGTGACATATGGTTGATATTTGGTTGAACCTTTAGATTATTTTAGTTTGTATCTGTAAAATAAATTGAGAACATTTTATAATGGAAGACGATTTAGATATCTCTTGGACGGACAGTGAACTGTTGGATAACCGGCGAGAACCGTTGGATGAAATTAGAGTGGCCTTTATATATATTAACGGGGAGAATGCCATCGAAAAAGTGGAGTGCGATACAGAGCCGTTAGATGCGACCCATAATATATCGAAAGAGCGGTTGTTACATCTCGTTCAGAAAAAACGTCATGTAAACGATAAAAAATATAGGTTGACGGATATTCTCTTGTTTGAGGTTCCTGTAGAATACGACGACCTTTCCTGCTTCATAAAGGATGGGGGTGGGGATGGGGATTATTTGAAATCGATTCCTGTATTTCACGAGGTAAAGGTTGAGCCGGCGTTACTCATATTCCACGACATTACCTTTTTGTATGTATTTTTTGCAGAATCTGCGAAACCCCTGAAATCCATTATGAAGAATGACGATAACCGGTCGACAAAAAAAGTGAGAATGAATGTTCCCGACGAATATTTGAATCATAAAAAGAAGTCGCTAAGGAAGTTTATTAAGAATGGGAAACGGACGCGAAAACATCTCTCCGTGCCTGCATTGGCACCGGTGGAGTCCGATACTTTGTAAGAAAATCGTTGTATTCATCGACGGGAACGGTTTTACATGCATCCGATATCTTTTTTTTCAATTCTTGGATGCTGGTCTGCTGTGGATGTTGATAGCATAGTTCTCTGTATTTATTTATAAAAGGGATATTGATACCAGTTAAAAGAGAGAACATCATCCGGTTTACGGCGTATACGTCCCATGTATCCACTGTCTTTTTGAGTTCTTCGACGACGTCTTTCGTGTTTCGATTTAAAAAAGGGATCAAGAGGGTTCTCGTTTCTTCGGTGACAACCTCTTCCGTTACGACTCCTGTAGTTTTCAATAGAATCGATAAGGCGTGTATTTCGGGGCACCAAAGAGGGTTTTTATACACGGGGAACAGTTCTATCGTTTTTCCATCGTCTTCCAACTCCTCTTTTTGAAAGGCCATTCTAAAATCGGTGAGAACGGGGGTTCCGTTCATTTTGTCATAGAGGATGTTATCGGCATTCAAATTGAAATGGACGACGCCGGATATTTGTAGTTTTTCGATGGACTCTAAGAGTTGTAAATGACTTGTGATGAGTACTTGTAAGAACCTTTCGAGATGAGTTTGAAGTAAGGTTTGTAGGTATTCGGTGAGGGTAATGTTCTCTAAATATTTGTATTTGGTTTCAATAATTTCGGATTGTTCGGTGGTGTGTATGACTTCTTCCGGGCGGTCGCAGTCTTCCAGGTCGTGTGCGGAGATGGCGCCGATGGATAGAGGAGAGGACCCGAGGGCTAACCGTAAATAAAGGAGGTCAGTTGCGGATTTCCCTTTTAATGCATTAGAGATATTGGTTTCCGTATCGGTCAATGAGGATTTGATTTGAACGATTTCGGTGTAGGTTTCTGATTTGACTGCGTATGGAGGTGATTTTTTTTTACATTGTTGAGAATGCAACAATATCTGTGTTCTCAGTTTGAGTTCTTTTTCTGAGATTCGTTGTAGGATGTCTTCGTCGGATTCTTCGGGATTTTTTTCTTTGAATTCATCGGAGAAGAAGCTTTGAAAAAGGTCTGGTGATTCTTTTTCGGATGGGTTTGGTGATATGGGTTGCGCCGGGGGTCCCGCAGAGGGTTCCGCAGAGGGTTCCGCAGAGGGTTCCGCAGAGGGTTCCGCAGAGGGTTCCGCAGAGGGTTCCGCGAGGGGTTCCGCCGGGGGTCCTGCCGGGGGT
>Ga0214921_10003689_pt1 | contig 23176 bp, 20 predicted proteins | sample LL1505_MetaG_FD_177992 | JGI IMG/M metagenome (GOLD analysis project Ga0214921, IMG submission 177992) | Freshwater microbial communities from Lake Lanier, Atlanta, Georgia, United States - LL-1505 | ecosystem: Environmental > Aquatic > Freshwater > Lake | place: USA: Georgia | collected... | reverse complement strand
CCTAGCGTCATTTAGAAATCTAGCTGTGTAGTTACGCCTTAGGGCTACATGGGACTTTTACTCAGGCTGGGCTGGTCGGTTTAGTCGCTTCATGCAAAGACCGCAGCCGAGAAAATCATTAGTGAAGATACGCCCGTAGAAGAGTTCGTTTCGATGTCATGGACGGGGGTTCGATTCCCCCCATCTCCACCAATACAAAAACCCATGTCGCCAGATATGGGTTTTTGCCTTAAGCACATTTGGATGTGGATATCTAAGCTTCAATTCAGGTTGAGTAAACTGATAATTCTAAAAGATTCGGTAGGGGACACAAATTTTGTCTGTGAATTTGAAGCGCGCGAGCACCCTCATTAGAGTCTTATTTTTGATTTCCGGCTTAATCGGAATCTTCCTGGGTAGTGTCAGCGCGACTTCAGCGACTTCTTGGGAGATGTTCAATTGTGATGCCCGAAGTAAGAACGCACTAAAGTCTGTCGTTATCGACGGCAGCGCATATGATGTTGTGATTTATGGAGGATCTCCTGCCGGCGTAGCAGCTGCCAGAAGCGCTGCTGAGTTAGGTAAATCAGTATTGCTTCTCAGCGAGAGTGGTCTATTTGGCGGGGCCATTTCGAACGGAGTCAGCGCAACAGACCTGGGCTATATTGGCGCTAATGTCGGTTTCGCTGAAACCTATCTAGATGATGTCAGTCGCTATTATCACGATGATTTGCATAGAACTGAACCGAAGGTGGCAGAGTGTATTTTCCTTAATTGGATGAAGTCAAAGAAAATCACATTGGGTACTTACACAAATCTTGAAAATGCTTTAGTTATCAAGCAAAAAATAAAACAAATAACTTTTCACAACACAGCTATTCCTGAAGTTAAGATAACTGTTCAAGGAAAGACATTTATTGATGCTAGTTACGCGGGAGACTTAATGTTTTCCAGCGGAACTAAAACACGACTTGGGATGGCTGATTTTTTCAGTTATGGAGAAAAAACAACCCAAGATCGTGGCTACAAGGTTTTGTTTGAATTGAAGGACAAAGACAAAATCGCTCAAGCTGAAAGTGACTTCGCTCAGCTACCTCAGGTAAATTTTAGAGACGACTTGACAAATTACTCGAGTGACATTTTGTCTGGCATGCCCTCATTCACTTACCGGCTTTGCGTTACTAAAAATTCTAAAAATAAATTAGCCTTTTCCAAAACAGCTGACTATGAAACATTTGCTCCAGCTTGGCGAACTTACATGACATACATGAAGTATTACGTGGTGTATAAGTCAAAGACTGAAGTCACAGAGCTGCCTACTGGCACCCTCCTGACGCCGTTATGGCGTGCTGCAAAGATTCCAAAAGATAAGTTTGATTTGAATGCTCATTTTTCTTCTTTCACCAATTTGACGATGAGTAAGGATTATTTTGATCATCCAGAATCCAGACAGAGCTTGCTTGCAAGGTATACAAGCTATCTTCAATCGTTTCTGTATTTCATTCAGCATGATGACAGTGTTCCAGCCATTGAACGTAATGGACTTAGCGGATTCGGACTATGCGCTGATGAGTTCAAAAGCACCAACGGTTGGCCGCAAATGCCTTACCTAAGAGAAGGCCGTCGTCTGATCGGGAAAACAACGGTTACCGCAAGTGACCTCTCCATCAATAGAACTAAAACGGATTCAGTAGCGGTGGGAAGCTACGTTCTTGATAGCAAACCAACACTTTTCGTTTTTGCGAAAGGTACTTTTGCCAGAGATCGTGGACAAATGTATCGAGCCCCGATTTACGAAATTCCCTTTAGTGCAATGTTGCCCAAGACCGGTCCTAGGAATCTGGTGGTAGCGCTTGGTATTTCAGCTTCACCATCTGCGTTTTCCAGCATCCGAATGGAGCCACAGTTTATTCAGTTAGGTCAAGCCGCTGGTATAGCAGCAGCGCTAGCTTCGGGGCAGAACGGTATTTTTAAGGGCTCACTTGCACCAGCGATAAGAGCTAAACTTTCGCTCGCCAAGGGATTTAATGGAATAACTAGCATCTGTAAAGAGATGGAAATTAATGCTCGCATTTACTGGGGTTTCGATTCTGTTACCTGTGAGCCGCGAGCCGTAGAGCTCGTTCTCGCCCACTAGACTGCTTTTCATGTGGGTGAGAAACCGTTTCATCGTCGAAAGGGAACAAGAATGTCTGAAAAGAAACAATTAAAGCTAGCCAAGAAGACCAGTGAAAAGGGTCTGACTAGATACAACTTTGCTGCTGGCTCACTTCACCTAGTAGTAGCGGCCGTCTGTATCTCTCTGCTGATGCAGCTAACCACTCAGCCAAACTTTCCAATAACCGCATCTTGGATGACAGGTCCTCCTGGAGTTGACTTGCCGAGAGATAACGTGACTTTGTTTAACCTCAACCTAGGTGGAGCGATTGTCGCATTCCTATTGATGTCTGCTTTCTTCCATTTCCTGATAATCTCCCCAATGTTCAAAGCCAGATACTTTGCGGGACTAAAAGCGAATCACAATTACTTTCGATGGACTGAGTATTCACTTAGTTCCTCAACAATGATTGTTGCTATTGCACTGCTATGTGGTTTTACTGACTTCGGTGCACTTATAGCAATCTTTGGTGTCAATGCCAGCATGATTCTCTTTGGGGCTTTGCAGGAGAAGTATGAGACGCCTGGAAACAAGAAGGCACTACCTTTCATCATGGGATGTATGACCGGTATTGTTCCTTGGATCATCATCGTGATTGGAGTTATCCAGCCAGGTAAAACCACCGCTGCCGCAGTACCAGGTTTCGTGTTAGTAATCATTGCTACCATTTTTATCGCCTTCAACACTTTTGCCGTGAATCAAGCATTGCAGTATCGCAAGGTGGGAAAGTGGGCCGATTACCTCTTCGGCGAGCGTGTCTATATCACTTTGAGCTTTATTGCTAAGACATGGTTAGCTCAGCAAGTGTTTGCTGGCGCAATCATCCCAATGTTGACTAACCAATAAGCTGAGCAACACGCTGAGGGGAAACGCCAAGTAAGACAGCTATGTCTCTCATGGTTAAACCTTCGTCTCTCATGCGGCTAACTACTGCTCTGATTTCTGCTGAGGCTTGATCTTGAAGTTTTTGAGCTTCAAGCATTTTCACTTTTGCGGTTTCGAGATCGCAGATGATCCCAGGTAATTCGGCCTCTACTTTGATCACAATGTCACAGATTTCGGCATTGCCTTTTTGCTCTGCCAGAGTCTTGATTCTTTCGATCACCATGTCTTTGCATTGATCCAGCCTTCTGGCAGTGACTCTAAAACCTTCTGGTCCTGGGACTTCAGCAGTCCATCCTTCTTGGGTGCGCTCGGCATGAATCTTCACTTCCATGAGCACCCTTTCGGTTCTAGACACGATATAAGTAAAGGGGGACTTGACTAATTTAGTCAAGTGGTGCTTTACTAGTAAGAGTCTAAGCGTGACTTACACGCATAACAAGAACATAGAAAGGTTCTCATGGATATCGCAATCATCGTTGCAACGTTCATAGTTTCAGGTTTTACCTCGTTCGCCTTCACTAAGGCTGGGCTAGACAAGCTCCGCACATCGGATTCAAAACTTATTGAACGTGGTTGGGGATGGGTCGGTTCTTCACCTAAAGGGACTGTGAAATTTATTGGGCTTGCTGAACTGCTAGGTGGTCTTGGTGTGATCTTGGCTCCAGTTGCAGTGACAATATTTAGATTCAACTGGGCATTACCAATCGGTATCGCTGCAGCAGCGGGCCTTACAACGATTATGGTGCTCGCGAACATCGTTCATGTCGCTCGTAAAGAATTCAAATACACCTATAAAGCAGGATTGATGTTTTTAACAGTGACAATCATCGAGACTGCACTGCTAGCGTTCTACCCACCAGCCTAAAGTTCTCTACCAACGCCAGCCCTGGTCGCAGCTCTTTTTAGAGTGGCGATTAGGGCTGAGCCAGTTAATAGAAGCAAGACGCTTGTGGTGATTGCTCTACCCAGATCCCAAACTAGGCCACCAGTTACTACCTCGTATTGAATGAACCGTGACAGGTTTGCAGTGATGTTATCTCCCGCTACATAACTTAACTGAGTCCCTGTTCCGGCGAGGTAAGGCCAGTTCCACATGGTCATCAAAGCACCGTAAGTAAAGCTAGAAAATATTGCGTAAGTAATTAGCAGCAACTTTTGTAACCAGGCTGTTTTTGTTTGTGGGATTAATCCAGCACCTAGACCAACTAGGGCAGCCCCCATCATCTGAAATGGCAGCCAAGGACCGATGCCCCCGGTAATTAATGCAGATACCAAAATAGAGCTTGCTCCAAGAATGAATCCAAAGCCGCTACCAAAGACGAATGCTCCGAGAATAATAAGGAAAAACGCAGTTTCGATTCCAGCTGTTCCTGCTCCCAATAACCGGATAACTGAGTTAAGCGCTATCAGAACTCCGAGCAAAGCAAGATGTTTAGAAGAGATGTCTCCGGTGGCGAATTCGATTAGGACAAGAATTAAAACCAACGGCATAAGAATAATAAATACAGTTTGAGCTAACAGAGCTTCATTTTGTTCCTCGACCGTTATAAATAGTGGCCAAGTAAAGATCAGCAAGCTAGCTAGTCCAGCTATGGAAACACTTATTCGAGCGATCAATAGATTCAATTGGTTACCTGCTCAATGGTAAACAATCCTGGTTCATTAGTTATCTCGGAAATCTGTGAAGCCAGTTCACATCCAGCACCTAAGACATTTACCGGAATAGTGTCTGCAACAATCTGACCTTCCTTGAGGACAAGGACTCTATCTGCGACCATAGCCACGAATTCGATATCGTGAGTAGCCAAAAGAACACAGCGATCCGAGGATCTAAGGGCATTCAGTTGAGCGGCTAAAGCACGCTTAGCCGAATAATCAAGCCCTCGGGTTGGCTCATCAAGAATTAGTACTGGCGCATTCTTAACCAATTGCAGTGAAAGAACTAGCGCTAGTTGCTGTCCAGCCGATAGGTCTCTTGGGTGAGTTGAAGTGTCAATTCTTCCAGCTAACTTTTGGAATAGTGTCGCAGTGGTTCCTGATGGAACTTTTGCGAAGATGTCTGATTCTTGCAATTCATCGGCTAGCGAATGTAAGAAGAGCAAATCCGAGGCACGTTGTGGAACCATTGTGACAACACCAATTCGATCTTGAACTGAAAGCTCCTTGGGGTCTCCAGAGAGTGTGTTAACAGTCCCTACATATCTAGGTCCGCTACCTTGGATTGCCCAGCACAGGCTGGTTTTACCCGAACCGTTCTCTCCCATAAGAGCAGTAATCTGATTGCCGTAGAGGTTAAGCTCAGTTGGTTGGACCGCAATTACAGATCCAAATCGAACTTCCAAAGCGCTGGTTTTAAGAGCTAGTTCGCCTGGTGGGTTTACTAGCTTTTCGGAATATTTTGCTGGAGCTTGCCTCCAAAGTGAGTTTGCTTCTTGGTTGGTGATCGCTAATGGCTTCCAACCCAATTTCTGCCCTAACTCGATTATTGGGGGCGCAAAGCGTGAATCGTTGAACTGTTCGGCTGGTTTCCCTTGAGTTACAGATCCATCACCGTGAACAACTATTACTGAATCGACAACTCCAATAACTCTGGAGATTCGATGTTCAGCTAGGAGAACTGTAACTCCTTCTTCTTGAGAGAGTTGGCGAAGTAGATTGAGAACTTCGCTTGCCCCTTGTAAGTCCAAGGCCGAAGTTGGCTCATCCAACAACAGGACCTTTGCTCCGGCGATTAAGGCTGCAGCAATAGCCACTCGCTGTTGTTGCCCGCCGGACAAAGTTGCCACGGGTTTATCTAGGAGCATATCGAGCCCCATTAACTTGCTCAGCCTGTCAACATCTTTCGCAATCTTCTCTTTGTTCACTGCAAGTTGTTCTGCTCCGTAAACAATTTCGTCCAACACGATATCAGCAACGAATGCACCTTCTGGTTGCTGGTTAACATAACCAACTAGATGTGAGAATTCATAGGGTTCTGAACCAATAAGGTTTCGCCCATCGATCAGTAGTTCTCCGGTAATAACTCCACCGGTAAAGCTCGGAGCAAGTCCGTTCAAAGTTTTCAGAAAGGTTGATTTTCCACTTCCTGTTGGGCCACATACCAGGACAAACTCACCTGCGGAAATCTTTAGATTGACTCGATTAAGCTGAGGATTCTCAGACTTTTGTTTTCCATCAGAATTCAGATAGCTGAAGCACAAATTACGAGTTTCAATCATCAGGCGAGCACTCCCGTGAATGCCGAGAACAAGATTAATCCGCCAGTAACAATGACCACCGCATCGGCTAACTGCCAGCGCTGCACAATAAAATTTGTTCTCGTTGATTTAGTGGAGGAAACCTTGAGAGTGATTCCAGCAAAAACCAGCCCAGAGAGAATAACTGCAAGATAAATAAACTGATCTGTCGGAGAGAACAATAAAAGTGCTATGCCAACCGTGAGCAGGGTCAGAGTTAGAAATGTTGACAATCTTGCAACTAGCATCTGAAAGCGAGTCCGCTTACCTTTCCTACCAAAACCCCTGGCTGACATGCTGGCAGCTAACTGCATCGATTGTTCGATTGCGTCTTCTAACACCGGGATCACTATTCCGGTTAATGATTTAGTTCCCTTCGAATGTCCACGAAGACCTCTGGCACGCCTAACCTGTTTTAGGCTGGAGATTATTTGAGGGGCTAAATTGATCGCAATTGAGATGGCAGTAGCAATTTCGTAGAGAGCCCCCGGTGTTGCTCTAAGTAGCTTTCTAGGATTTGCCAGAGAGTTGGCCATGCCAATCGAAAGAATGATTGCGGCTAGTCGACATCCGTCGACAAGTGCGGCTTGGATTGAAAGGTTTGAAACAGTACCTAAAAGATGGAAACTATTTCCAAATCCAAGGTTTATTGAAATAGATGGGAGATTAAGAAACGCATCCGTTTTGGAATCAGCCAGATTGAAAACAATTCTAAAAATTACTCGAAGTGTCACCACTATCGAACCAAGCAGGAGGTAGAACTTTATTGATTTTGACCAAGGAGCATCTTCACGACAAACCCAAACCACAAGCATCGCCAATGCAGAGATACTCAGTAACACCCAAAGGTTGGAGCTCAACGAAGCGCTCAATGCTAAACAGATACCAGAAATCCACCAAGCCCCGGGATGTGTTCTCGAGGCGGATAGGAAATGCAGGCGATTATTTGTTTGTGCAGTCACTTGTCTGCGCTCTTGAGATTGGGGGAGATTCTAAGTTGTCCTGTGGGTATTTGAATAGCCAAGCTTCTGCGCTGCCACAGGAAGGTTTATGAGTAGCTGCACCCCACGTGCTGTATTGCCATTGATCGCTACCGGGTTGCGCAACGAAGTAAGCCCAGCTACCAATATTGGCTTTAGGGGTATCTAGGCACGGTTCATCGGCTTGATTTGGAAAGTTTTGAATTCTGCAGACAAAACCGACCGGATAAGTTTGAGTACCGGTTACCTCCAAGCCAGCAGCGGCAAAAATATCCCAAGAGGTCCCTGTGAAATTCTTTAGGCACTTTGCAACAGTCGGGACCGAGGCCTTAGATCCGAAATCCACTAAGAGGCTTATTCCGGAGTCCTCACATTGTGAATCGAGGACTTCGACCTTCGCTTGCTTGCCTTCTTGAGACGCGTTGACATCGGGCTGGGCTTTTTGAGTAAGCCAAAACCCGATGGCAACCAGAGCCACCAAACCTATTAGCGACAGCCGAACAAATAAACGCATAAAGAATTATTTGGCTTCGTGTTGCAAAACGTCGATAAAGTTCAATTCAGAAAGCGCAAGCAGGGCTTGAACAGTGCTGTAGCTGTCGCTTTTAGGTTCTGTCCAAGGCGCGCTAATTCCGCCATCAGTCTCGTTGATCCTGCTTTTCAGCCACTCAACTGGTTTTGAAACATCCATGTTGAGCGATTTAAGAGCCATCACAGCATAAGAAGTTCCGCTAACATCAACATTTCCAAATGAGCTCCAGTAGGTTCCTTGAGTCTGATTTGCCAATAACCAAGATTTTGCCTTGCTCATAGCAAATTCTTTGGCAGCTTCATCAGTTGAGTTTCCTGTTCCCAAGCTTGCATTCATTGAGAGCAGTGCAAAGGCTGTTATGTCTGCCGCAGCCACACTCTTCGAATCTCCCTGAAGATACTTATAGCCACCATCTGGCTCGGAAAGGGTTGAAAGATGCATGGCAACCTGATTTGCTAGATCTTTTTGACCTTCAGCTAGTAGAGCGAAAATCAGCCAAGAATGCTCAAAGTTGTTGCTAGCGCTTAAATTAACTGAATCTGCGACCATTGAAGTAACTTCAGTTGCAGCTTTTCTGACTGTTGGATGATCTGAAAAACCTAAGGAATGGGCTGTAAAGACATAAGCGGCCTTTAGACCCAATGACTTGAACAATTTGGTGTTTGCCTCGATCCAGCTAATGGCTCTCTGCTGCTTGTTCTTGTCATAACCGAGAGCGCTAAGTTGAGTCATAGCTTCAAGTGTGATGCCAGCATCTGGCTTACCAGGAGTGAAAAGATCCAGGTATTCTCCTGAGTTGAATTTCTCAAAAACGTACTTACTAGTCTTCGGAAATGCATCATTTCCGTAAGACGTAGTTGCGCAGGAGGCCAAAATTAGCGTTAAAGCGCTAATTAAGGGTATTAATATTGCGAGACGACGCAATCCGGTTGTATTTGTTGACATCGCAACCCTTTCAAGTAGGTAGGTGCGATCCTTGTGCGATGACGGGTAAATTCATACCCGACTCCACCCGCAGACCTCGACGGTTTATATAGGAGTCATTGCTTATTGCAGGCGATCCGACTCATCTTCTTAGGATGTAAGGAGACTCACGGTTGCGGGACAGTACTGGGTTTTCACCAGTTTCCCCTGCAAAAGCAACTAATGCTCATTTCTGAGCGTTTCCCAAGACTAGCATCCAAGACATCATTGACTTGGCCAGAGTCACAGATTAAGGGGAAAATTATGCACTTTATCTCCATATCTTTATCCTCTGTAAGAAAATGTAACGATTTGGGAAAAACCGGTGGATAAATCATGCGACAGGGTGTAGTTTCTTATACACAGGTATAACTATCGGGTATTTAACGAGAGTCTTACAACCATAAAATAAGGAGAATCAAATGAAGTCAAGATCACTCTTGCGTGCATTCTCGGTAGCTGCTACAGCTTCCTTGGCCGCAACTGGATTTGTCGTTTCTTCGGCGTCAGCCGTGGTTCCGGCACAGTCAACAGTGACCATATTGTCAGAAAGTGACATTACATCTCTGAACTCAGGAACCATTGATGGAAACACAGCGTACAACTCAACCGCTGCGTATCCAACTGGTGCTGGTTACAGCTATTACGATAACAACACCAACTTGGTTATGAACACCAAGTTCGGAAAGATGTCTATCGCAAAGAACACCCCGACTCTATTCCAACTTAAGTACACAGTTACCAAGGGTCAAACTTGGTCAGATGGTACTCCAATTGACGCAGTAGATTTGCTACTAAGCCACATCGTGGCCTCTGATGGCTACTCAAAGTCAGCTGGACTCGGAGACCCTGCATCAGACGTTCCTGAGTTCAACAGCGCAAGCTACGGTGGCGCTTATGGCGAGCACGTAATTGGTCTGCCAGCACTAAGTGCTGACAAGTACACTCTTACAGTTAGCTATGACCAGCCAATGGTTGACTGGCAGCTTCTAGCTCCTGGTCCTTCACCAGTTCACGCGCTTACCTTGCTTGCAGAAGGCACTACTGCTTCAGAAGCGAGAAGCCTGACTGTAGCTCAGATGACAGCTGCAAAGGACCGTTTCCTAGCAGACTTCACAAACAAGAACACATCTGACCTAAAGAAGATGGGTGCAGTTTGGTCTACAGGCTATGACTTGCCGAACATCAACTCGAGCACAAACCCACTATTGCTAGTTAGCAACGGTGGATTCATTGTGTCTTCAAAGATCGATGGCCAGAGCCTGACACTAGTCAAGAACACCAAGTACAAGTCTGGACCTGTATTTGTGAAGACAACAAAGCCGGTTAACAAGATTGTGTTTAAGGTAATTGACGACAACACAGCTGCTGTTGACGCACTTCGTAACCACGAATTGGACCTAATGTACATCTTCAACCCAATTGCCAGCGACAAGATTACTTTGACCGCACTAGACGGCGTCACTGTCAAGGGTAACTTCGGTGGAGGTTACTCTATGTTGGGTCTAAGAGTCGGTTCAGTACCTGAGGCGGAAGATCCATACACCGGTAAGTTCTTCGGAAACGGAAAGAAGGCCAAGGATCTTAGACACGCATTCTTGCTTGCTCTTCCTCGTGAACAGATGGTTGAATCTAAGGTTAAGCCAGTCAATTCAGCTGCGACGACAATGGACACTCACTTCGCTTTCACTGGAACTAGCGTTTACAACGCCATCGTTAACAACTCAGGAGTATCTGAGTACAGCGAAGGAACTCAAGCGCAGAGAACCGCTAAGGCTCTCGCTCTAGTCAAGAAGTGGTACCCATCTGCAAGTGCTGACAACCAGGTAGTTACTATCAAAGTTGCTCACGCTAACACCTCTCTGAGAAATGGTCTAGCTGCATTGATCAAGAACGAAGAGGAAAAGGCTGGTTTCAACATTGTTGACTACGCAAGCTCGAACTTGTTTGCCGACAGCGATGGCGGTAACGATGGAGTTGCAGACAACAAGGACCCTCAGTACGACGTTACTTTCCACGGTTTCAGCTTGTCTGCTGTAACTCAGGGTAACGCTACTGAAATCTACAAGAGCGATGGTGGAAACAATGCTTGGGGCTACCAGAGCGCTAAGGTAGACGTTTGGGCAGAGCAATTGCAGGCAGATGTTATGACAGATGCTCAAATTGCAGCTAAGCGCCTAGCAATTGACAAAGTTGTTCATGACAACTACTGGGGTCTACCGCTATACCAGAACGCAACACTTACCGCTCACAGCACTGCACTACAAAACGTGAAGCCTGCTCCGATTGGTCAGAACGTTGTGTGGAACTACTGGGAGTGGACCTTCTAAGGGCTAATCCTTAAATAAAACAAAATAAATTAGAGACTAGTTCCGCAGGAGAGAAATCTTCTGCGGAACTAGTTTTTTAACGGGGGACTCTAATGATTTCCAAGTAGAATTATTGCAACTGAGTGATTGAAGGGATCTTCACCTTGTTTTCTTACATACTGCGCCGCATTGGCATGATGTTCCTAATTCTTTTTGGGTCGAGTTACCTCTCATACGTACTGATGGCATACTCCAGCGATCCGCTAGCTGCGTTCGGTGAATCAACTGAAAAAAATAAAGCGTTTCTTATCAAGCAGACAATAATTCAACTTCAATTAGATGTTCCTCCACCAGTCAGATTTTTTCTATGGTTGAGGGGAGTTGTTTCAGGTTTATGGGGGCAACTAGACCTAGGAGTAACTAGATTCGGTAAACAGCCAGTCTTAGAGGTAATGGGTGCAGCTATCCCGGTTACTTTCAGGCTGGTAATCGCATCCACGATATTAGCTATTTTTATTGGAATCATTGTTGGTCTGTTGACAGCTATCCGTCAATATTCTCGATTCGATTATTCAATGACTTTTGTTTCTTTTCTTTTGTTCTCAGTTCCAGTTTTTTGGTTTGCGGTGATGTTAAAGATTTACCTAGCCGTCCAATTCAACGATTTCTTAGTTGATCCAACGATCCCCTGGTACGCAATAGTAATAACTGGCTTGTTGGTTGGTTTTGCCATTTCTGAAATGTCTGGCTTGACCAAACTTCGATACTTTGTCTTACTCGGTGTTAGCGCGGGAATTATTTCCGGACTTCTTTTCTTAGCAAGCGCAAGTAAATGGTTCATTAACCCAACTTTGGGAATAGTAGGTGTTGCTGCTTTAGCCCTTTCTAGCGGTCTAGTTATCACCCAGTTATCCACTGGACTTAGAAACAGACAATCTCTTATTGCCTCCATGTCAACAGCTGCTTTCGTTATAGCTTGCTACTATCCATTTCAAGCGCTTTTGGCACCAAGTTCAAACATTCTCGCCGTCGTATTAATGTTTGTTATAACAATCGGCGCTGCAATTTTGATTGGTTATTCAGTCCAAAAAATTGACAGAAGAATAAACATTCGGACGGCAATTTTGACTGCGATTTTTGCGACTCTACCTGTAGTCTTCGACCGTTTTATGCAGGAATTCCAAGGATATTATCAATCTGAAGCGATTCACGGCAGACCAATTCCTACTCTTGGTCAATCAAATGATTATCTATCCGAAGAGCAGCTAAACAGTTTCTGGATTTCAGGACTAGATGCGATCATGCACTTGATTCTGCCAACGATTGCTCTAACGCTGATATCGTTTGCCGGTTATGTGCGCTACAGTCGGGCTAGCCTGCTAGAAGTTATGAACATGGATTACATCAGGACTGCTCGCGCTAAAGGCCTAAACGAGAGAACTGTGATCATGAGACATGCTCTCAGAAACTCCATGTTGCCTCTCACTACAATTTTGGTCAACGATTTTGCCGGAGTAATCGGTGGCGCAATCATTACCGAAACAGTCTTTCAATGGAAAGGCATGGGAAAAATATTTAAAACCGCGCTAGACACCTTTGATCTGAATCTGTTCATGGGTGTTTTCGTATTAGGTGCAGCCCTGACAATTTTGGCTAACCTAGTAGCCGACCTGTTGTTTGGTGTTGTAGATCCTAGAATCCGAGTAAGGAAATAATAATGGCCAGAATGAAATCAAAAAAGTCTATGAACACAGGCTCTTCCAATGGAGTTGAATCTGTTCAAGTTGAAGGCTTAAGCCAGTCAAAGATTATTCGAACCAAATTTTTTAGACATCGTGTAGCTGTCACGGCACTTGTGATACTTATTTTTGTGATCTTGCTGTCCTTCACATCATCTGGTATCCATCTAGGTACTGACACAAATCCGATTCACATTCAAGGTTGGTGGCCACTATACATAACTGATATTGACCCAGACGGTGCTCTAGCGAGTATTTGTAACGGAGGAATAAGCGGTTGCCCTACCATGGACCTCCTTCCGTCATTTATTGATGGAAGCCCAATGCAACTTGGCGCGCACCCAATTGGATCTGATGACATCGGTGTGGACTGGTGGGCATTGGTTACTCGTGGAGCGGAACAATCTCTGACAGTTATGGTCATTGTGGGAGTTCTCGGCATCACCATCGGAACTACAATCGGTGCAGTAGCAGGATTCTTCGGCGGAATTGTAGATGCCGTCTTGATGCGTTTGACTGACATATTCCTAGTTACTCCAACCCTTATTCTTGGAGCGATTATTGGTCAAAAATTTGGAAATCTAGGAGTCGTCCCACTGGCTGTAATGCTTGGGTTCTTCGCTTGGATGGGACTAGCTCGATTCGTTAGAACTGAGTTCTTAACTCTGAGAGAGCGTGAATTTGTTGACGCAGCAAGAGTCGCAGGTTCATCAAACCGTCGAATTATTTTCAAACACATATTGCCAAACGCAATTGGAATCATTATCGTTTCAGGAACTTTGCTGTTGTCTGGTGCGATTTTGATTGAAACTGCACTCAGCTTCCTTGGTTTTGGAGTTAAAGCTCCCGATGTGTCTCTGGGACTTCTAATCAGCCAAAACCAGGCGTCTTTCTTGGTTGCGCCATGGTTGTTCTGGTGGCCAGGAGCGTTCATCATCGTGATTGCGTTGTGCATCAATTTCATTGGGGATGGCTTGAGGGATGCTTTCGATCCTAGACAACTCCGCACAATTCCGAAGGTCAAGAAGTCTGGTCGCGCAAGGAAATCTCTGGTCTAATGACGGCTAATCTTTTTTTCGATCAGGTTAGCGACAATTCCGCTGTCGCTAAGTTCACTCCGACTGGATACTTCATGTTTTCCGTCAGCGATTTGGCTACCTCGAATACTGTTGCTCCTCCATTGACCTTTTTTGCTGGAGATCCAACCACGCTTTCCATTAGCGGGAGCAACCCAAACTCGAGTGGAGATTCCATCATGATGGATCAGCAGAGACCATTTGGTGCTGAGCTCGGTAATGTTTTTGTAGGAAATTGTTTTTGTTCGCAAAGGGTTAACCACCACAATCTCACTATCGGTAAGAGTGATTTTGGGTCTAATCCAAAACAAATAGGCGACAATTCCAATAAAAATAGCGACCACAATGTCGATCACAACGTTGCTCGCACCTCGATTGTAAAAAATGGATTGGATAAGGTAGAGCGAATCCAGAATTATGGCTATAGCCGCCCAAACAAGATTGCTGTTGGGTCTGAAAATTGTTTTTGTAGTCATCGTTTTTCTATTATCTCAGACGAAAGCAAGCGCGAAGAAGGAATATCATGAGCACAACTCCTGTAGTTAAAATCTCGAATTACAATGTGGACTTTTGGGTAGATGGTGCTTGGTATCCAGCAGTTATCGACATGAATTTCCAGATTGAACCTGGGAAGACACTTGCAATTGTTGGAGAGTCAGGTTCTGGAAAGAGCTCGAGTGCGATGGGTCTAATGGGCCTTCTTGCACCAAACGCGCGCACTTCGGGTCGTGTAGAAGTAAAGGGAGTAGACATGCTCTCAGCTTCAAAACAAAAGGTACAGAGTTTCAGAGGCAAGGAAGTTGCCTACATTTTCCAAGAGCCAATGACTGCTTTGAATCCTGTATACACAATCGGATTCCAAATTATTGAGACTTTGAGGCTTCACCTATCGTTATCTCCTAAAGCAGCAAAGATTAGGGCGATAGAACTGCTAGCTATGGTTGGCATCCCAAATCCAGATGTATCAATCGATAAGTATCCTCACCAACTATCAGGTGGTCAGAAGCAGCGTGCGATGATCGCTGTTGCGCTGGCTTGTGACCCCGCATTGCTAATTGCCGACGAACCAACTACTGCTCTGGATGTAACAGTTCAAGCTGAAATTCTTGACTTGATGAGAGATCTCCGTCATAAACTAAACTCTGCCATTTTGCTGATTACCCACGATATGGGCGTAGTTGCTGACATGGCTGACGACATTTTGGTAATGAAAGATGGTTTGACGGTCGAGTATGACACTGCGGACAACATATTCAACCGACCAAAGCACCCATACACGCAAGAGTTGCTTGCTGCAGTGCCGAAGCTTGGCTCTGTTCCGATGCGTAAACTATCTGTACCTGCAAAAACAGAGCCTGTTCTAAGCTTGAAAGATGTTGTAGTTGAGTATCCTAAGCGCGGTCGTATTCCTGCATTCGTTGCTGCGGACCAAATCACCTTCGACATTTTCCCAGGTGAAATTCTTGGATTGGTCGGTGAGTCTGGCTCTGGAAAAACCACAGTTGGTCGCGCTGCTATCGGTCTAATCCCCGTCAAATCCGGATCTATTTCTGTAGTGGGCAAAGAGATCGGGAATGCTAAGGGGAAAGACCTGAATTCGATTAGACGTCACACCGGAATCGTTTTCCAAGACCCGGCTTCTTCCTTGAATCCTCGTCTTCCAATCGGTGAAAGCATTGGAGAGCCAATCTTCCTGGCAGGTATTGCTAAGGGGGATGAGCTAAACGTAATGGTTGAAGAACTTTTGGATAAAGTTGAGCTTCCTCGCTCTTATCGCAACCGTTACCCGCACGAACTTTCTGGCGGACAGCGTCAAAGAGTTGGTATTGCTCGTGCTCTTGCTTTGAACCCAGACATTCTCATTGCAGATGAACCAACGTCCGCGCTCGATGTGTCCATTCAAGCTCGATTCTTGGATCTGCTGCAAGATTTGCAGGGCAAGCTTAACTTTGCTTGCTTGTTTATTAGCCACGACATTGCAGTGGTTGAAATTCTTTCTCACCGAATTGCAGTTATGCAACACGGAAAATTGGTTGAAATCGGACCTAGAGACCAGATTTTGAACAATCCTACGCAGCTATACACCAAGAATCTATTGGCTGCTGTTCCTGTTCCAAACCCTGCAGAGCAAAAGAAGCGCCGCGAAGCTCGCGCCAAACTTTTGGCAGCGGCTGGTAAATAGCCTTACTTAAGATTCACTAGCCGAGGCACACTTTATAGGGTGCCTCGGTTAGACTTTAAACCATCGGGCTTTCGTTAGCCCAAACAATCTAAGCGTTCGAGCGACTTTTCGTGCGTCGCTGAACTATGCCCTAAGGACCCTGTAATGGCCCAAGTAACAAGAGATGATATTCGTAACGTAGCCATTGTGGCCCACGTGGATCACGGTAAGACCACCCTGGTGGATGCCATGCTTCGACAAACCGGTTCATTCGGAGAGCACGCCAACCTCGGCGAACGAATCATGGACTCGGGAGATCTTGAACGTGAAAAGGGTATTACCATCCTGGCCAAGAACACTGCCATTTCATATAAGGGCCCTAGTGCTAGTGGCAAAGAGATAACCATCAACGTTATTGATACACCTGGTCACGCTGACTTCGGTGGTGAGGTTGAGCGCGGTTTATCCATGGTTGACGGTGTTGTTCTTCTAGTCGATGCCTCAGAAGGTCCTCTACCGCAAACACGTTTCGTGTTACGTAAGGCTTTGGAAGCGAACCTGACAGTTATTTTGTTAGTTAACAAGACTGACCGTCCAGACGCACGAATTGATGAGGTTGTTGAAGAAACCCATGATTTGCTTTTGGGTCTAGCCAGTGACATTCATGAAGATGTTCCAGATTTAGATATCGATTCAATTCTTGAGCTACCGGTTATCTACGCATCGGGTCGTGCAGGACGCGCTTCTTTGAATAAACCTGCAGATGGCACCATGCCTGATTCAGAGGATCTTGAGCCACTATTTGCTGCAATCTTGAAGCACATCCCTGCACCTGTTTATGACGACGAAGCACCGCTGCAAGCTCACGTTACGAACCTTGATGCATCTCCATTTCTAGGTCGTCTTGCTCTTCTTCGAATCTTCAACGGAACTATCCGTAAGGGGCAGCAGGTTGCTTGGGTTCGTCAGGATGGCACCACTCAGAATGTAAAAATTACTGAGCTACTTAGGACAAAAGCTTTGGATCGCATTCCAACTGATTCAGCTACCGCTGGTGACATCGTTGCTGTTGCCGGTATTGAAAACATCACTATTGGTGAAACCCTTGCTGACCCGAATGATGTTCGTCCACTTCCAATGATTACTGTTGACGACCCTGCCATCTCGATGACTATCGGTATTAATACTTCTCCTATGGCTGGACGTGTCAAGGGAGCTAAGGTCACCGCCCGTTTGGTGAAAGACCGATTGGACAAAGAACTTATCGGTAACGTATCGATCAAAGTTCTTCCAACGGAACGTCCAGATGCCTGGGAAGTTCAGGGTCGTGGCGAGTTAGCTCTTGCAATCCTGGTTGAACAGATGCGTCGTGAAGGCTATGAACTAACTGTCGGTAAGCCTCAGGTAGTTACCAAGAAGATTGATGGCAAGCTGCATGAACCTGTTGAAGATCTCACTATTGATGTTCCTGAAGAGTTCCTAGGTTCAATGACTCAGCTGATGGCTGCTCGTAAGGGCCGTATGAAGAACATGATCAACCATTCAACCGGTTGGGTTCGCATGGAGTTCCTTGTTCCTTCTCGTGGTCTGATTGGTTTTAGAACAGAATTTCTAACCACAACCAAGGGAACTGGCATTGCTAACGCTATTTCAGCTGGCTATGAGCCATGGGCTGGAGAGATTGTTACTCGTGTGAATGGTTCCCTAGTTGCTGACCGTGCAGGTGTTGCAACGCCGTTTGCGATGATTGCCTTACAAGAGCGTGGAGCGTTCTTTGTTGAGCCAACCAGTGAGGTATATGCCGGCATGGTTGTTGGTGAAAACTCTAGAGCTGATGACATGGATGTGAATATCACTAAAGAGAAGAAGCTAACTAACATGCGTGCATCTTCGAGTGATGAATTTCAAGCGCTTACACCTCCTAGAAAACTTTCTTTGGAAGAGTGTTTAGAGTTCGCTCGTGAAGACGAATGTGTCGAGGTCACCCCTGAGGCAACTCGTATTCGCAAGGTAGAACTTGATGCCAACATTCGTGCCCGTAACACTTCTGCTAAGAAGCGCGCTAACGAAAACGCTGGCTAGTTCTTCTTTGCTGGCTTTAGATAAATAAACGCAACTGGTATGGCATAGCTAAACCAGGCAATAGTTTCAAGCCATGACGGCTTTGATCTGAAGCTTATTGTTCCTCGCAGCAATGTCTCTATTGCGCTATCTTTTGGAATCAAACCTGATAGGTCGTAGCTATTTGCAGTTAGTAATGGTAGTAAACCTATTTCTTGTAATTCGTGAATACCGTAGGCAAGAATTCCAGCGGCTACGATAATCAAAAATGCGCCAGTATATTTGAAGAATTTTGAGAGATTCAGTTTCAAAGCACCCTTATAAACGCCATAGCCAAGGGCAGTGGCAACAATTAATCCAAGAGCTGCGCCTAGAAGGGGGTTGGTATCCGTTCCCGTTGCTCTTGAAGCGCTCCAGATAAATACTGAAGTTTCAATGCCCTCGCGGATAACTGCGAAGAAGGCGACGCCGATCAGAGTTCCTGTTGAAGTGTTGACAGCGGAGTCAACTCGCTTATGTAATTCTGATTTCATACTTCTGGCCTGTTTTGCCATCCAGAAGATCATCCAAGTAACAAAGAAGACAGCGATTATTGAGGCTAGCCCAGCGATGAGTTCATTTGTTCCCTCTGGCACCACAGCCACAAATTCGCTCAGAGCGAGACCAGCCAGAATAGATACCGCCACTGCCACTAAAGTCCCCCAGAGCACCGCTCTAGCGCCTTTAGGATTGCCTGTTTTGAGTAGATAGGCCACGAGAATGCCTACGATAAGTGACGCTTCTAGGCCTTCTCTGAGACCAATAAGGAAGTTTGCTAGCACCAAGAGCCTTTCGCGATGGTTATCAGACCATTCGAAGTTAGGGTTACCTAACTAACTTTAGTTCAAAGCTGAAACAGGGGCAAGAGGAGGCTTATCTGAACTAAGGTTTTTCTTATGGCTAAACAAACTTTCGGAGCAAAGCGCATCCTTTTGGTGCATGCTCATCCAGATGATGAGAGTTTGCAAACCGGTCACGTAATGGCTGATGCTATCGCCCGTGGTGCAGAGGTTTTCCTTTTGACCCTAACTCGTGGTGAACGAGGTAAGGCAAAACTTGAAGAACTTAAATCGCTAGAAGCTAATCGTGCGGCAATGGGAGCTTTTCGAGCTAACGAACTTAAGAATGCTTTAGCAGCTCTTGGGGTCAAGAACTACAAGTTCGCAGGTACTAGAGCCTATCTCGATTCCGGGATGCGAATTGGAAACCTAGGCACCCCGACTACGCCGCTAAGGCTAGATCTAATGTCGCTAGCTGCTGTGTCAACGCCAGTGATAGCGGACGACATTTATCAGACTATGGTCACTTTCAAACCTGATGCTGTTATTACTTATAACTCAAGAGGTGGTTACGGTCATCCGGATCACAAGAAGGCTCACGATGCAACAGCGATGGCTCTGCGTCGGTATCGTAAAAACGTCAAGGGTAAGAAACCTCAGTTCTTAGTTATCGCCGAGCCAGGTGAGCGTGCAACAATTTCGGTTGGCGGGGAGAAGACAGCTGAGCTCAAGAAGGCAGCGCTATCTGCTCACGCATCTCAGGTGACAGTCAAGCGTGATACATTTTCAGTTTTCGATGGCGTCGAAATTAGATTCGATCAACCAGAACGCCTCCGTCAAGCGAGCCCTAACTTCTTACCTTGGTTCAAACCTGTTTTCAGAGCGCTCTTTGGTTTACCACTTGGTCTGCTTTTGGCATATGCTGGTGCTTACGTTCACAACATCTTGGCTGATAACGACAGACATTCTCCGCTGGGGCTATACCTTGCCTTAGGTGCAACCGCTTCTATTGCCTTTGGTCTTAGAACTTGGCGTAACTCAAGAGGTGCGCTTTATCTTCTGAATGCAGGTATGACCATCGCTATTTGGTGGATGTCAAGACATGAAACTTTCGGGGCTTTCATAGCCGATGATAAATATGGCAACCGATACGTTTGGTTTGCGATGATTATTTGTGGCATTGCAGCAATATTCCCAAAAATAGATTTAGCCAAGTGGCGTGCTAGGACACAAAGAGCCCATCTCTAGGGCGATAATTGGTACTAAAGATAAAGGATTTCTAAAGTGACTTACGTTATTGCCCTTCCATGTGTGGATGTAAAAGACAAAGCATGTATTGCTGAGTGTCCAGTCGATTGCATCTATGAGGGCGATCGGATGCTATACATCCACCCAGATGAGTGCGTTGACTGTGGTGCATGTGAGCCTGTATGTCCAGTCGAAGCTATTTATTACGAAGATGATCTTCCAGCTAAGTGGGCTGACTATTACAAAGCAAATGTTGAATTCTTTAGTGAAGTTGGTTCACCTGGCGGTGCTGCCAAAGTTGGACCGATTGCAGGAGATCACTCTGTGATTTCAGTGCTGCCTACGCAAGGCGAATAACTCACATGTTTGATCGCTTGCCGGAATACCCTTGGCAGAAGCTCAAACCTTACCAAGCGATAGCAGAGCGGCATCCTCAAGGGATTGTTGATCTCTCGGTTGGGTCTCCGGTTGACCCAACACCATCAGTTATTCAAGAAGCACTCAATCAATCAACTAACGCTCCTGGTTATCCAGCAACCGCTGGATCAATAGAGTTCCGAACTGCTGTTGTTGAATGGTTCGCCAGACGCAGGGGAGTTTCTGGTTTAACTCTTGATCAGGTCCTGCCAACGATTGGTTCTAAAGAACTTATTTCTTGGTTGCCATTGATGTTAGGAATTGGTCCTGGCGATATTGTTGTTCAACCATCAGTTGCATACACAGCTTATGTTGTTGGCGCTGCACTGTGTGGTGCGGAGATTCTTTCTGAAGACGATCCGGCAAAGTGGCCATCGAATGCAAAGCTGATTTGGATTAATTCCCCAGGGAATCCTGATGGTAGGGTGCTTGATGTTGAGCAGATGCGTGCTTGTGTTCTCAAAGCTCGTGAACTGGGAGCAGTTCTAGCTAGCGATGAATGCTATGCGGAACTCGGTTGGGGGAGATGGTCCGAAGAACTAATCCCATCAGTATTAGATCCAAGAGTCTCAGATGGTAATCATGAGAACCTGCTTGCAATTTACTCATTGAGTAAGCAATCGAATCTTGCTGGTTACCGTGCAGCTTTTGCAGCTGGGCCTAAGGAAATGATCAAGGGCTTAGTCAACATTCGTATGCATTCAGGTTTGATGATGCCGACACCGGTGCAGAAAGCTGTGATTGCAGCGTTGGGTGATGAAGAGCATGTTGCAGTCGAACGCGAGATATACCGTGAGCGCAGAGAAGTCTTATTAGATGCCGTTAGAGTACATGGATTTGAAATAGCTGAATCTCAGGCGGGGCTGTATTTGTGGGCAACCTTAGGTGAAGACTGCTGGATTACCGTTCAGAAGATGGCTGAGCTGGGTATCTTGGTTGTTCCTGGTGAGTTCTATGAAGCAGGAGGTAGCAAGTATGTTCGATTCTCGATTACTGCCACCGACGACAAAATAGCTGAGGGTGCCAGAAGATTACGAAATGCCCTAGGGTTAAAGCACTAGCACTAAGCACAGGAGCAGGTTTTTGTCAGCTGAAAACGATCAGAAGGTCACCCTCAACTACCCAGGTGGTTCTGCCGATTTCCCTATTATCAAGGCAACCGACGGTGACTCAGTTATTGACTTCTCTAAGCTCAATGCAACCACTGGTTTGAACTCATATGACATTGGCTTTGTAAACACAGCTAGCACCAAATCTGAGATCACATACATCGATGGCGATGCTGGAATTCTTCGTTATCGTGGCTATCCAATTGAGCAACTTGCAGGTTCAAAGAGTTTTGTTGAAACTGCTTACCTTTTGATTTATGGTCAACTTCCTAACGCAGCTGAACTCTTAGCGTGGCAAGAGCGTCTAAGTAGACACACTCTGATTCACGAAGATCTAAAGAACATCTTCCACTCAATGCCTCAGAACGCTCACCCGATGTCTGTTTTGGCAGCTAGCGTTTCAGCTCTTTCAACTTTCTACCAAGACTCACTAAATCCACACGATGATGCTCAGGTTGAGCTTTCAACCGTTCGTCTGCTGGCAAAACTGCCAACCTTGGTTGCTTACTCACACAAGAACTCTTTGGGTCAGGCTCTTCTATATCCAGATAACTCACTTGGCTATGTTGAGAACTTCCTACGTATGGCCTTTGGCAACATGGCTGAGCCATACATCCAAAACCCAGTAGTAGTTAAGGCTCTAGATACTTTGCTAGTTCTGCATGCAGATCACGAGCAGAACTGTTCAACTTCAACAGTTCGTCTAGTTGGTTCATCTCAAGCAAACTTGTTTGCATCTGTCTCAGCTGGTGTTTCAGCTCTATTTGGTCCATTACACGGTGGCGCTAACGAAGCAGTTCTTTCGATGCTTGCAGATATTCGTGACTCAGGTGAATCAGTTCAGAAATACATTGACCGAGTAAAGAATAAAGAAGAAGGCGTAAAGCTGATGGGCTTTGGTCACCGTGTATATAAGAACATGGATCCAAGAGCGACCATCGTGAAGGCAACAGCAGATCGAGTTCTTGCTGAGCTTGGAGTTTCAGATCCACTTCTCGATATCGCTAAGGAGCTAGAGGCAGCAGCTTTGGCTGATGAATACTTCATTTCCAGAAAGCTTTACCCGAACGTTGATTTCTACACTGGGGTAATTTATAAGGCGATGGGATTCCCAACCCGTATGTTCACAGCACTGTTTGCTATGGGAAGACTTCCAGGTTGGATTTCACACTGGCGTGAAATGAACCATGATCCAGCTACCAAGATTGGTAGACCACAGCAGCTTTACATCGGTTCACAGCAAAGAGATCTCTAAAGACTACTCAGCCTTGATAATTTTTAGCTGTTCCTTGTAAACGGTGGGGAATAGCAATACGAAGGCGATGAAGGCTAAAGAGCCTGCAATAACAAATACGTTTCTGACGCCGAATACTCCGATTAGGTAGCCAGCTACAGACATCGAGCCAATGCTGGCAATCGAAATGATTGCCCCGAAGGCTGCAAATACGCGACCTTGAACCTCGTGGGGAGTAATTTTGATCATCATTCCAACGCCGTAGGAGTTG
>Ga0214921_10003688_pt1 | contig 23177 bp, 23 predicted proteins | sample LL1505_MetaG_FD_177992 | JGI IMG/M metagenome (GOLD analysis project Ga0214921, IMG submission 177992) | Freshwater microbial communities from Lake Lanier, Atlanta, Georgia, United States - LL-1505 | ecosystem: Environmental > Aquatic > Freshwater > Lake | place: USA: Georgia | collected... | reverse complement strand
GAATAGATTTCAACTTCATCTTCACTCCTTAGGTTGAAAGATGAACCAAAACCCTCCTTTAATCAAGTACCCCTATTTGTCTCACACACGCTGACGTCGGACATCCAGAACGATGCAGCCAGCTTTTGCGGCGGCGTGTCGCGCAGCCCGGCACGCACAGAGCCGGTGGCCTGCACGCCCTGCTCCCAAAGCCGCAGCTCATAGTCAAAACCATGCGGATTGCTATTGCCGTGTGGCGCCTTCAGCCGCACCGTCATCTGCCAGCGTTCACCGGCGCGCATGGGCTGCGGCAGGCGTTGCAGTTGCAGCAGGGTTTCGGTTCGGTCGGCCATGTCTTCCGGCGTGTCTGCAGCCGTCACAACAACAGCCTGGGGCCGAGGTCCCATGAAAAAACCCGAATACCAACCCAGCTCAATCAGCGGCGGCAAGCGCACGGCTTGGCCCTCCATCCGTGCAGACTCGACCCGCAACTTAAAACGCAGCGCGTCTTCACCGGTCTGCGGCATAGCAGCCACTGTGCCCACGATGTGCAGGTCTCGCCCCTCGAGCGCCGGGTCCAGGGCCTGCGCCTGAAAATCCACTGCGCGCCAGCCCGTCGAGCCAAATCCTGCGGCCAGTCCCTCCAGCAGCAAGGCGGCCATGCGCAACCAGACCCTCGCGCCGAACCTGCGCGAAATATTTAGCGAGTCGCCAAACAAGCCCAAGACCAGTAAGAGAACGGCGGCTGCCAGCCAGCTCTGGTACAGCAACACCGCTGACAGACTGGCCTGCTGCAACTGCAAGGCCGTACCCAGCACCCAACCTGCAAGTAGCCCGGTCGGCGCCATCCCTGCGCGCATAGAAATTGAGGGCTGTTGCAAACGCAATCTTTCAGAAATTATTCATTCTGATTTGATTGCGAAAAACTGACAAGGCTGTATGCACTTGCGGCGCGACATCTCATCTATAGTGGTGCCGCTGCATCAATTTGCGAAACCAACACAACAAGGAAAAACATGACAAACAACACCTCTGCCGCCATCTACGCCAAGCTCAAAGCTCTGGGCATTGAGTTGCCCCCTGTGGCTACGCCCGCCGCCGCCTACATGCCCTTTGTGCAAACTGGCAACTTGATTTTTTTAAGCGGCCACATCGCCAAAAAAGACGGCAAACCCTGGCTGGGCCAGTTCGGCAAAAACATGACAACCGACCAAGGCAAGCTGGCTGCCCGCGCCGTTGCCATTGACCTGTTGGGCACGCTGCACGCCGCGCTGGCCGTGAACGGCAAAGACCTAGGGCATGTCACGCGCGTCGTCAAACTCATGAGCCTGGTCAACTCGACCGGCGACTTCACCGAGCAGCACCTGGTGACCAACGGCGCCAGCGAACTCATTGGTGAACTATTCGGCAGCGCAGGTGCACACGCACGCAGTGCTTTTGGCGTTGCGCAGATTCCGTTCGGCGCCTGCGTGGAAATTGAAATGATCGCCGAAGTCAGCTGAGCCAGGCTGCAACCGGCACCAATGCAAAAAGGCTTCAGAACCTGCGCTCTGAAGCCTTTTGAGTTTGTCTCAGCGCAAGGCTGAGACCGGATTAACGCAGGGCTTAGTAGCCGCCGCGGCCACCGCCGCCGCCACCACCGCCGCCGCCACCGTAGCCGCCGCCGCCGCCACCACCACCGCCGAAACCACCGCTGCGTGGAGGACGTGCCTCCATCGGACGGGCTTCGTTCACTGTGATGCTACGGCCACCCAATGACTGACCGTTCATGCCAGCGATTGCGGCTTGAGCTTCAGCATCGTTGCCCATCTCGACAAAACCAAAGCCTTTGGAGCGACCAGTGTCGCGTTCCATCATGACTTTGGCGCTGGAGACAGAACCGTATTGACTGAAAGACTGTTGCAGATCTTCGTCACGCACCGTGTATGGCAGGTTGCCGACGTAAAGTTTATTGCCCATGGGGACTCCTCAAAAATACATATAACAAAAGCGATTGGGTCCCGAAAGCACAACAAACTTTAAGAGTACCGCCGTAGCGCGCGAAACTGACCGATCACCAAAATTGTGCAAATATTTTGATATTTGCACATGGCATTATGCGCCAACTAGCAGTCTGCAACCAAAAAACTGCCCGAAAGTCAGCGTATCCACCCTTTTTACCAACAAGTCGCCGATACCAAGGCAGCTTAGGGCGAATGGGTTTAGGCTTCGCTTCGTGACATTCACATGAGTTAAAGTCATCAAAAAGTAACCATAAGGTGCTAATTTTCGGGTTTGGCTTTTACAATTTCAGCCATCCCAAACCATCGTCATTCAACGCAGATGAAAACGAAAACCCTCAAACTATCCGCAACGGACATGCCCGACAACGGGCAAGCGCGGGTGATCCACAAGCAATTCGAACTTTTCGGGCCAGGCTCACGGGCCCTGGCGCCCAATAGCATCGATCGGCAAGCCAAGGCTGACTCCATCGCCAAAACCTGGCAAAGAAGCCGCTCAGTTGCTGCGAGACAAAACCCAAACCAGCGATTAAAAGCGTAAACCGGCCCCTCACTCTACCCTGACAACCCCCGTCGGCTTAAACCCCAAATCCGCCACCTTGCCCTTTTTAGCACGCGCGGTGCGGGCGTTGTTCAGGCTGCGGATCTCCAGCGTTTCTTCGCGCTCTTTGGCGCCGCGGCCGATTCCGGCGATCTTGATGCTGCGGGTGTAGGCGGCGGCACCTGCGAGTTGGTCTTTGGCTTCGAGGTCGATGAGCATGAGGCCGCGGCCGCCTTTTTCCATCAGCTTGAGTTCGTCGATGTCAAAGGTCAAGATGCGGCCGCCCGTGGAGGCGCAGGCCACGTGGGTGGCCTCTGGCAGCGGCTGCGCGCCAGAGCTGCCTGCGGCGTGTGAGGGCCGGCACAGGGTTTCGCTTTCGCTCAAGGTGATGAAGGCTTTGCCGCTTTTGTTGCGCGAGACCATGTTCTCGACACTCGCCAAAAAGCCGTAGCCGCCCGAGCTGGCCAGCAGCAGCTGGGCGGAGGCGGGGCCGGCGAAGTAATGCGCCACTTGCGTGCCGGCTTCCAGATCAATGAGTGTGGTGACGGGCTGGCCGTCGCCGCGTGCGCCGGGCAGCGCGGCCACGGGCACGGAGTAAACGCGGCCCTTGCTGCCAAACACCAGCAGCATGTCCACGGTGCGGCATTCAAAAGCGGCGTACAGGCCGTCGCCGGCCTTGAAGGCGAAGCTGGCGGCGTCATGGCCCTGGCCGTTGCGCGAGCGCACCCAGCCTTTTTCGCTGACCACCACAGTCACCGGCTCGTCAACCACCTTGACTTCGAGCACGGCTTTTTTGTCGGCCTGGATCAAGGTGCGGCGCGGGTCAGCAAAGATTTTGGCGTCGGCTTCAATTTCTTTGACCATGAGGCGTCGCAGTGCCGTGGGGTTGCCCAAAATTTCTTCAAGCTTGCCCTGCTCTTCGCGCAGGCTGCTGAGTTCTTGCTCGATTTTGATGGCTTCAAGCCGGGCGAGCTGGCGCAGGCGAATCTCAAGTATGTCTTCGGCCTGGCGCTCGCTGAGCTTAAAGCGCTCGATCAGCGCGGCCTTGGGCTCTTCGGCCTGGCGGATGATGGCAATGACTTCGTCAATATTGAGCAGCACCAGCTGCCGGCCCTCAAGAATGTGGATGCGTGCCAGCACTTTGTCGAGCCGGTACTGCGAGCGCCGCTCGATGGTGGTCTGCCTGAAAGAGATCCACTCACTGAGCATTTGCCGGAGTGATTTTTGCGTGGGCCGGCCGTCCAGCCCCACCATGGTCATGTTGATGGGCGAGGAGCTTTCCAGGCTGGTGTGCGCCAGCAAGGTGTTGATGAGCTCGCTTTGCTCGATGCGGCTGGTCTTGGGCTCAAACACCAGGCGCACGGCGGCATCTTTGCTGGACTCGTCGCGCACCACATCAAGCACGGCCAGCACAGTTTGCTTGAGCTGCACCTGGTCTTGGCTGAGGGCTTTTTTGCCGAGCTTGACCTTGGGGTTGGTGATCTCTTCAATTTCTTCTAGCACGCGCTGGGTGCTGACGCCGGGCGGCAGTTCGTTGACGACCAGTTGCCACTGGCCTCGGGCCAGGTCTTCGATCTTCCAGCGGGCGCGTACCTTTAACGAGCCGCGGCCGGTGCGGTAGGCAGCCGCAATCTCTGTGGCGCTGGAGATGATTTGCCCACCGCCCGGGTAGTCGGGCCCGGTAATGAAGCCGGCAATGGCTTCGTCGCTGAGCGTGGGGGTTTTGATGAGGGCGATGCAGGCGTCGGCCACTTCGCGCAGGTTGTGGCTGGGGATCTCTGTGGCCAGGCCGACGGCAATACCGCTGGCGCCGTTGAGCAGCGTGAAAGGCAGGCGCGCCGGCAACTGGGCTGGCTCTTCGGTGGAGCCGTCGTAGTTGGGCACAAACTCGACCGTGCCTTCGTCGATCTCGTCCATCAGCAAGCTGGTGATGCGCGACAGGCGGGCCTCGGTGTAGCGCATGGCGGCGGCGCCGTCGCCGTCCCGGCTGCCGAAGTTGCCTTGCCCGTCGATCAGCGGGTAGCGCTGCGAAAAGTCTTGCGCCATGCGCACCAGCGCGTCATAGGCGGCCTGGTCACCGTGCGGGTGAAAGCGGCCCAGCACGTCGCCGACCACACGGGCGCTTTTGACGGGCTTGGCACCGGTGGCACCATTGGTACCGCCAAAGCCCAGGCCCATGCGCGACATGCTGTACAAAATACGGCGCTGCACCGGCTTTTGGCCGTCGCACACATCGGGCAAGGCGCGGCCTTTGACCACACTGAGCGCGTACTCCAGGTAAGCGCGCTGGGCGTAAGAAGCCAGACAGTCTTGGTCTGCGGGCTCGGGGGCTGCGGGGGGTGCGTCGGGGGTGAATAAATCCATGACGTATCAGAGGTCGGTTGGAAGAGCAGGCTTTAGGGTCCGTCAGGGGCTGGAAGCAGGCAATGGGGGTGGCGATGAAGAAGGTAAAACAGTCATGACAGGAGCCGAACGCAGCAAAGGCTGTGGGCCGGCGTCGGGCAGCATATTACCCCGGCCTGATGCACCGCCCACCATTTCCATGCGCACTCGGCCAGGCACAACTGCCACACTTGCCGCAGCGGCCACTGCGGCAGTGGGCGGTACATCGGCCTTAGGCAGCACTGGAGGCTTTAAAAAAGCGTAGAGCTGCATCACGGTTTTGACGTAGTTTTGCGTTTCAGGGTAGTTGGGTATTTTGTTGCCGGCGCGTTGCACAGCGCCCTCTCCGGCGTTGTAAGCGGCCAAAGCCAGATCAAGCTGGCCCGGGAACATCGCTATGAGGTCGCGCAGGTAGCGCGCGCCGGCACTCAGGTTGATGGCAGGGTCAGTGAGTTTTTGGGCAATGCTGCTGCGGCGGTCGCTTTTAACGCCGTAACGTGCGGCAGTGGGCGCCATCAGCTGCATCAGCCCGACAGCGCCTTTGGGTGAGACGGCTTGCGTGTCAAAGCCCGACTCGGCGGCAATCAGTGCTTGCAACAACTCAGGCTCAAGCCGGTGCATTTGGGCCGCGTCTTTAAGCAAGTGTTGTACGGCCTTGTATCGCGGCGACTGCGTGAGGTAGTGCATCAGGCGCGACTGCGCCGGGTTGGCTGAAGGCGGGGCGACTGAAGCCGGCTCTGGCAGCGACTGCCGGGGTGCGTCCGGCGCAACGGGCGGGCTGCTGAAGACTTCCAGCACGTTGCCAGCTTGAACAAACAGTTCGTAGCGCTCGTCAATTCTGGTGTTTGAAAAATGCGCGACCCCACGCTGGTCGATAAAAGCCCAGATTTGCGCCTGGGCAGCGCCTGCCCACAGCAGCCCGGCGAGCGCCGCCGCAAACAGCGCGGGCATTCTCAAAGGCTTGAAGGCTTTCATGGGGCGCTGGCCGCGTCAGACGTCGATGTCCACCGCGTCACCGTGCAGTTCCATGAGCTCGCGGCGGGCGGCTGCCTCGCCCTTGCCCATGAGCTTGGTGATCAGGCTTTCGGTGCTTGAAAAGTCCACATTGCCCAGCTGGATGGGCATGAGACGGCGGGTGTCGGGGTTGAGCGTGGTTTCCCACAGTTGCTCGGCGCTCATCTCGCCCAAGCCCTTGAAGCGGCTGATGCTCCAAGCGCCTTCTTTCACGCCTTCCTTGCGCAGCTTGTCGAGGATGGCGTTGAGCTCGCCGGCGTCCAGCGCGTAAACCTTAGAGGCCGGCTTTTTGCCACGCGCGGGCGCATCGACCCGGAACAGCGGCGGGCGGGCCACATACAAATGGCCAGCCTCGATGAGCTTGGGAAAGTGCTTGAAAAACAAGGTGAGCAGTAGCACCTGAATGTGGGAGCCGTCGACGTCGGCGTCGCTCAAGATGCAGACTTTGCCGTAGCGCAGGCCGGCCAAAATATCTCCTGCAGAGGAGTTCGCGTCCAGTGAAAGACCGGCGCCGCGCAGCCCGGGCGCGTCGTCAGCGCCGTGCGGGTCGACGCCAATGGCCACCGCGATGTCGTGAATTTCGTTGTTGGCAAACAGCCTGTCGCGCTCAACTTCCCAGGTGTTAAGCACTTTGCCGCGCAGGGGCAGGATGGCCTGACTTTCTTTGTTGCGGCCCATCTTGGCGCTGCCGCCGGCAGAGTCGCCCTCAACCAAAAACACTTCATTGTTAGCCAGGTCTTTGCTTTCGCAGTCGGTCAATTTTCCGGGCAACACGGCCACACCTGAGCCCTTGCGCTTTTCAACTTTCTGGCCGGCTTTCTGGCGCGACTGCGCGGCGCGAATCGCCAGCTCGGCGAGCTTTTTGCCGTACTCAACGTGCTGGTTCAGCCAGAGTTCGAGCGTGGGGCGCACAAAGCTGGAGACCAGGCGCACCGCGTCACGCGAGTTCAGGCGCTCTTTGATCTGGCCCTGAAACTGCGGGTCCAGCACCTTGGCCGACAGCACGTAGCTGGCGCGGGCAAAGACGTCTTCGGGCAGCAGCTTGACACCCTTGGGCAGCAGCGAATGCAGGTCTACAAAGCTTTTGACGGCAGTAAAAAGGCCGTCGCGCAGGCCGCTTTCGTGCGTGCCGCCGGCGCTGGTAGGAATCAAATTGACATAGCTTTCGCGCACCGGCTGGCCGTCTTCGGTGAAGGCCACGCACCACTGGGCGCCCTCGCCTTCGGCAAAGCTTTCGTGCGCGGCGTCGGCAAAACCTTCACCTTCAAAAAGCGGTATCACCGGGTCGCCCGTGAGCGTTTGCGTCAGGTAATCACGCAGGCCACCTTTGTAAAGCCAGGTCTGGGTTTCTTTGGATTTTTCGTTGATGAGGGTGACGCTGACGCCAGGCATCAGAACGGCCTTGCTGCGCATCAAGTGCGTCAGGTCGGCCATGGGCAGGGCCGAGGATTCGAAGTATTTAGCGTCGGGCCAGGCGCGCACGGCGGTGCCGCTCTTGCGGTCACCCTCGCCGGCGGGGCGGATTTGCAGCGCTTCAATGACGTCGCCACCTGAAAACACCAGGTGCGCGGCCTTGCCTTCGCGCCAGGAAGAGACTTCCAAGCGCTTGGACAGCGCATTGGTCACGCTCACACCCACGCCATGCAGGCCGCCGGAGAAGCTGTAAGCGCCACCCTTGCCTTTGTCAAACTTGCCGCCGGCGTGCAGGCGGGTGAACACCAGCTCGATGACCGGGGCTTTTTCTTCCGGGTGCATGCCAAAGGGGATGCCGCGGCCGTCGTCCTCGATGCTGACCGAGGCGTCTAGATGCAGCGTAACCTTGATCTTTTTGCCGTGGCCGGCCAGCGCTTCATCGGCTGAGTTGTCGAGCACCTCTTGCAAGATATGCAGTGGGTTGTCCGTGCGGGTGTACATGCCCGGGCGCTGCTTGACGGGCTCTAGGCCTTTGAGCACGCGGATCGAGCTTTCGGAGTAGTCGGTGGGTAGTTTGGTGGCCATGGCTCTGAGGTGATTTGCGCGGATTGTAGTCCGGGGAGCCCTTAACCACTGTACACAAACACAGTTAACGACTTCTTTTACCTCTGCGCTGCAGCCGCTGAATCGTTACATTTGCGCCATGACCTCTACAACAAACCCGTCCGGGGCGCCGGATACTCAGGCGCCCAAACTGTCCATGGTGCAGGTGCTACTTTGCGGCGCGGCCATCGTCACCCTGTCGATGGGCATACGCCACGGCTTTGGCCTGTGGTTGCAGCCGATCACGCAGGCGCAGGGCTGGACGCGCGAAACATTTGCCTTTGCCATTGCAGTGCAAAACCTGTCCTGGGGCGTGTTTGGCATTTTTGCCGGCATGATTGCCGACCGATTTGGTGCCTTTCGGGTCATCATTGCCGGGGCTGTGCTCTATGCGCTGGGCTTGGCCGGCATGGCGCTGGCAGCCACCGGGCTGCTGTTCACTTTGACAGCGGGTGTGCTGATTGGCGCGGCCCAGGCCGGCACCACGTACGCAGTTATTTACGGGGTAATCGGGCGCAATATTTCTGCTGAAAAACGCTCCTGGGCCATGGGTGTGGCGGCGGCGGCCGGCTCATTCGGGCAGTTTTTGATGGTGCCGACCGAAGGTTTTCTGATCAGCAGCCTGGGCTGGCAAGAGGCCTTGCTGGTGCTCAGCGCCGCGGTCATGCTGATCGTGCCACTGGCTTATGGCCTGCGCGAAAAAACCACGGCGGGCGCGGCGCCCGTCAAGCGCGAGCAAACCATTGTTCAAGCCCTGGCAGAAGCTTTCAAATACCCCAGCTTTCAGCTGCTGATGGCGGGCTATTTTGTGTGCGGCTTTCAGGTGGTTTTCATTGGCGTGCACATGCCCAGCTACCTCAAAGACAAAAGCATGCTGCCCGAAGTGGCCAGCTACGCGCTGGCGCTGATCGGCCTGTTCAATGTGTTTGGCACCTACGCGGCCGGCGCTTTGGGCCAGCGCATGCCCAAGAAGAACATATTGGCCGGCATTTACTTTACCCGGGCGCTGGTAATTGCGATTTTTATTTCTGTGCCGCTGACGCCCCTGAGTGTCTACATCTTCTCGGCCATCATGGGCTTGCTGTGGCTGTCCACCGTGCCGCCCACCAATGCGGCAGTGGCGCAGATTTTCGGCATCCAGCATTTGTCGATGCTAGGCGGCTTTATCTTTTTCAGCCACCAAATCGGCTCTTTCTTGGGCGTCTGGCTGGGCGGCTATTTGTATGACCGCACGGGCAGCTACGACATCGTCTGGTACCTGTCGATTGCCTTGGGTATTTTTGCTGCTCTGGTCAACCTGCCAGTGCGCGAAACTCCGATCGTGCGTACGCCGGCACCCGCTGGTACAGGTGCCTGAAGCCATGCGTAAAGTCGCCCTCTGGACCCTGGCCATTGCAGCTCCGCTGGCGGTGTTTGCGCTGTACACGCGGCCGGCCTTTCTGGTGATGATGGCCGACCAGCTCTGGGCCTGCTTCTGATGAGCGTCTCCCCATTGCATGGCGACGAGCCGGCTTCTGCCTGGGTGCGCCGTTGGAGCCACTTGGCGCCGACGGGTGGCAGCGTGCTGGATGTGGCCTGCGGCCGCGGGCGTCACGCACGCTGGTTTGCCGGGCGCGGTCACGCGGTGGTGGCGGTGGACCGCTCGGCCGAAGCCATTGCGACGCTGGGCCTGGGGGCAGAGCACTGCGAGGCGCTGGTGGCCGACATTGAAGCCGGCCCCTGGCCTTTGGCGGGTCGCCAGTTTGACACCATCGTGGTCACCAACTACCTGTGGCGACCCCTGCTGCAAACGCTGCTGGCCAGTTTGGCGCCAGGCGGCGTGCTCATTTACGAAACCTTTGCCGCCGGCAATGAAACCGTGGGCAAACCCTCGCGGCCGGATTTTCTTTTGCAGCCCGGTGAGCTCCTGCAGCTTTGCCAGTCACTGCGCATCGTGGCCTACGAAGATGGCTTTGAAACAGGTGTGGCCGGTGCCAACGGGCGCTTTGTCCAGCGCATTGCCGCAGTTCGCGAACTGCCGGCCGCCCTGCCCGCGCAACATCGGCTTGCCTAAGCCGGCGGCAGGGCTTAGCAGTGTCGCTGTCTGAGTAGAATGCCTCATGGAACATGCCGCTCGTTGCGGCGCCAACCCGCCTGCAAGGTCAAGGTCCTTTTCACATGAAACAAATTACCGGCAGCATCGTTGCCCTGGCCACTCCGCTACATGAAGACGGCAGCGTTGACTATCCCACTTTGCGCAAGCTGGTGGACTGGCACATCACTGAAGGTACCGACTGCATTGGCGTGGTGGGGACCACAGGCGAGTCGCCGACAGTCAATGTCGAAGAGCATTGCGAAATCATCCGCGTGGCGGTGGAGCAAGCGCGCAGCCACGGCGCCAAAGCGGTGCCCATCATGGCCGGCTGCGGCGCGAACTCTACGGCTGAGGCCATCGAGCTGACCAAATTTGCCAAAAAAGTTGGCGCCGACTGTCAATTGCAGGTGGTGCCCTACTACAACAAGCCCACCCAGGAAGGCCAGTACCAGCACTTCAAGACGATCGCCGAAGCTGTCGACTTGCCGATGGTCCTCTACAACGTGCCTGGCCGCAGCGTGGCGGACATGCTGCACCCGACCGTGATGCGCCTGACCCAGGTGCCCGGCATCGTCGGCATCAAAGAGGCGACTGGCAATATTGAGCGTGCGCAGTGGCTGATCAAGGAAACACCGGCCGACTTTGCTGTTTACTCCGGAGACGATGGCACCGCCGTGGCGTTGATGCTGTGCGGTGGTCAGGGCAATGTGAGTGTGACTGCCAACATCGCACCGCGCTTGATGCACGAGCTGTGCGTGGCGGCCGTGGCGGGTCACGCTCAGCGCGCCATGCAGATTCAGCTGAGACTACTGCCTTTGCACAAAAACTTGTTTATTGAAGCTAACCCGATCCCGGTGAAATGGGCCATGGCCCGCATGAAACTTTGCGGACCGACCCTTCGCCTGCCCATGACGCAGCTCGAGCCTGCCAACGAAGCCACCGTCGAAAACGCCTTGCGCGTTTGCGGCCTGATTTGAACTGAAGGAAAAAAATTGAAAATCCACATGAACCCGAGCACCCGCATGACCACCGCTGGTCTGACAGTGGCGCTGTTGTTGTCGAGCTTGGTGCTCAGTGGCTGCTCCGTCATCAACGACACACTGGTTGGTGAAAAAATCGACTACAAATCGAGCGCCAAAAAAGGCCCGTCGCTGGATGTGCCACCGGACCTGAGTCAGCTCACACGTGACAACCGCTACGCCGTGCCAGGCGTGGCCGTGACGGCCAACACCTTTCAAAGCGACAAGGCTATTCGCTCAAGCCAGGTCGGCATTGCGGCCAGCATTGTGGGTGATGTGCGCATTGAGCGCTCGGGCAGCCAGCGTTGGCTGGTGGTCAACCGCCCGGCGGACAAGCTCTGGGAGCCGGTACGTGATTTCTGGAAAACCAGCGGCTTTCAGCTCGCCATTGAGCAGCAAGACCTGGGCATCATTGAAACCGATTTTGCTGAAAATCGTGCCAAACTGCCGCAAGACTTTATCCGCAACACCTTAGGCCGCGTGCTTGACACCATTTACTCCACCGGTGAGCGCGACAAGTTCCGCACCCGCCTTGAGCGCACAGCCAGCGGCGGCACCGAAATCTTCATCAGCCACCGGGGTATGGTTGAAGTGGTCACCAACTCCAGTGGCACCAACACTTCCACCATCTGGCAACCCAGACCGGCAGACCCTGAACTGGAAGCCGAATTTTTACGCCGGCTGATGGTCCAGTTGGGCGTGTCGCCAGAGCAATCCAAGGCACTGATCGCCGGGGATGCGGCGCGCCAGACTTCCCGCATTGAAACCGTTAACAACCAGCAAGTTCTACTCGTCGACGACGGCTTTGACCGCGCCTGGCGACGTATCGGCCTGGGCCTTGACCGTACCGGCTTTACTGTGGAAGACCGCGACCGGAGTAAAGGGCTGTACTTCGTGCGCTACGTTGCGCCTTTGTCAGAAAACAAATCCAGCAGCTTCTTGGGCAACCTGTTTAGCCGCAACTCAGCCACCCCAGCCCCCCTGAAGTATCAAATTGTATTAACTGCCAAGGGGGAAATGACCTCAGTGGCTGTGCTCAATGCAGAAGGCAAACCCGACACCACAGGCAATGCCCAGCGCATCTTCAAAGTGCTTGCCGACGACTTGAAATAAGCCGTTCTGCTTTCTGCACAGGTGCTGCGCTTTAAAAACCTGGGCAGTGGCAGCACGGGCAATGCCACGCTGGTGCAAGCCTATGGCATTCGGCGTGTGCAAGTGCTGGTCGATTGCGGCTTAGGGCTTAAGCAACTGTCCGAGCGACTGCAGCAGGCCGGCTTGGAAGAGCAGTCAATCGACGCCATCTTCATCACCCACGAGCACGCCGACCACATTGGTTGCGCCAGGCAGTTCGCCATGCACCACCGCGTGCCGGTATGGATGAGCCGGGGCACTTACGCGGCCTTGGGTAAACAGGACTTTGATGGTTTGCTGCGCCTTGCCGCCGACGGCCAGGCCATCGATCTCGGCGAACTTGAACTAAACCCCTTTACGGTTCCCCACGATGCCCGTGAACCCTTGCAACTGAGCTGCACAGACGGCCAGTTCAAACTCGGCCTACTGACTGATTTGGGTCACGCGAGCGCCCATGTGCTGTCTCAACTGGCTGGCTGCCATTCCCTTTTGTTGGAGTGCAATCACGATGCCGGTTTGCTGGCTCAATCGACTTACCCCGCCTTTCTTAAAAACCGGATTGCCGGGCCCTATGGTCATCTGTCAAATGAGACTGCCGCGCAAATTGCTCGCGCCCTTGCTCATCCAGGCCTGGTCCAGGTGGTGGCTGCGCATCTGAGCGCACAAAACAACCGCCCGGAGCTTGCACTTAGCGCACTGGTCGGAGTCGGCGCCCATGTTCACGCAAGCCCGGAGCTGTCTATCGCCAGCCCCCAGAGCGGTACAAGCTGGTTGGATGTCAGGGCTTAAGGGCGCTGCAGAGACGAAAAAAAGCCGCCCTAAGGCGGCTTTTTAATTGGGAGCTAAGAATTACTTCTTGGCGTCAGCAGCTGGTGCAGCTGGGGCAGCTGCAGGAGCGGCAGCTGGAGCAGCGGCAGGTGCAGCAGCGTCAGCAGCTGGTGCAGGTGCGGGTGCTGGTGCAGCAACTGGTGCTGGTGCTGGAGGAGCTTCTTTCTTACCGCAAGCTGCCAGAGTGAAAGCTGCAACGATAGCTGCCAAAACGAGTGACTTATTCATTTTTCAATTCCTTGATGAGTGTTTGAGACTGTATTCAAAATGGCCAACAAAAAAGTAGTTGGTACTTAAATAAGGCAGGAAAGTAGATGTCTCCAACCTAAATTAAAGTATATCCGTATAAACCCATGCTTTGAAAGCAGGGTCTATTGCGATTTCACCAAAATAGTGCGAAAAAAAGACACTTAACAGGGTCGTGCATTTCAAATTGGCTGGTCTTTTACATTCGCCGCATGCAGCCAGCCCGCGTCCAACCAATCCACCAGCAAGTCTTTGGCATCCCGGCTGGCCTTGCGCAACTGCGCCACGCTCAGTGCACGCTGGTCCGCCAGTTGATGCATCAACAGGGCATCAGCACCACGGGCGCGATAGCTCTCACCGTTGATAAAAATATGTTTGTCGTCATACATCATGCGGGTGCCTGAATCGAGCGCCAGCGCCTGTGAACCTAGGGGCGCGGCCGGTGACGCGCTGCCCTCAAACCAGACGGAAGACTTGGGCTCAGTCAGGTACTCGCCCAAAGCGCAAGCCAGCGCCAAAGGGTCCTTCAGGGCCGCGGTCACCGAGGCGCGGGCAAAGTCTGTCAACGCCGGCGGCAAGGCAGCCGGGTGAGCGGTGGCCAGCTGCTGCGGGTCTTTGTAGATTTTGGGCGTGGCCAAAACATCGCCATCATCCGAGCAGTATTCAGCCAAACGCTGCAATAAAGCACCGGCTATTTCAGCCTGGCCCGGCGCCCTGAAACCGATGGAGTAGGTCATGCAGGCTTCTGGTTTGCCGTCTGCACCCGTACAGGCTTGGGCCACGCCGTCATGCGCGTAGCGCGGCGGCAGGTAAAGCATGTCCCCGGCTTCGAGCACAAACTCTTCGGTGTAGTTGAAGTTTTGCAATATCTTCAAGGGCACTCCTTGTTGTAAGGCGAAATCTTTTTGCTTACCAATGCGCCAACGCCGCCGGCCACTGGCCTGCAACAAAAACACGTCGTAGCTGTCATAGTGCGGTCCTACCCCGCCGCCGTTGCTGGCGTAAGAGATCATCAAATCGTCCAAGCGCGCGTCAGGCACGAATCGAAATTGCTGCAGCAGTTCATGGGCACGCGCATCGTGCAAATCAACACCCTGTACGAGCAAAGACCAAGCAGGTTTGCTCAGCGCAGGCAGGCTGCGGGGCGCAAACGGACCGGATTTCATGCGCCAGCCGCTCGCGCTCTGAATCACCAAGCGGGACTCCACCCTCTCTTGAGCAGCCAGCGCAAACAGCTCGGCCCGGCTCAGGATCGGCCTGAAGCCGGCGATAGCCTGACGCACCAGCAAGGGCTTTTTTTGCCAATGGCGTTGCATGAATTGCTGGGGCGAAAGACCGCCCAGCAGGGCCAGAGCTTGAGTTGTATCCATGGGACAATTGTCGGATGAAAATCACCCCACAATGCGTTGTCTCCTTGACCTGGGTCATGAAAGACACCCTTGGCGAAGTCCTAGACGAGCTGGACGAGCCGGTTGAATTTTTGCTGGGCGGTCAGGATTTGCTAGCCAAAATTGAAGAGACCCTGCAAGGCCATGCGATTGGCGCCAAGATTGATCTGCACCTGGAACCAGAGCAAGCCTTTGGCGACTATGACGAGAATTTTGTCTTTCTGGAGCCCCGAAAACTGTTTCCGGCTGAACTGGAAGAAGGCATGACTTTCGACGGTCAAGCCCTGCCCGCCGGTACCCATGCGGACACGCCGCGCCACCTTATTTACACCGTCACCGACCTGTACCCTGAACATGTGGTGCTTGATGGCAACCACCCGCTTGCGGGCATCGCCATCCGTTTGTCACTCAAGGTAGAGGCCGTGCGCGAGGCCACTGAAGAAGAAGTCGGTCAGGGCACACTGGGCACTGGTTTTTTCAAGCTCGAAGCTGACGCTTCGCCCTTAACGGGCAACAACACACTGCACTGACAGTGCAGGCGCTTGAACCGCTCAACGCTTGCCGGTTGAGCCGTAACCGCCTTCGCCACGCTCACTGGCCACGAATTCGCTGACCACATTGAACTGAGCCTGCATTACAGGAACGATCACCAGTTGCGCGATGCGCTCCATCGGCTCGATGGTGAAAGCCACGTCACTGCGGTTCCAGGCGCTGACCATCAACTGGCCCTGGTAGTCACTGTCAATGAGTCCGACCAGGTTACCCAAGACGATGCCGTGTTTATGACCCAGCCCCGAACGCGGCAGGATCAAGGCGGCATAAGCCGGGTCCTGCAAATACATGGCCATGCCGGTAGGAATCAATTGCCAGGCATTGGGCGCCAAGGTGAGCGGCTCAGTCAGGCAGGCGCGTAAATCCAGACCGGCACTACCGGGGGTGGCATAGGCGGGCAAGTTGTCGTTCAGGCGCGGGTCAAGGATCTTGGCGTCAATTTTCATGGGGGTGTACGGTTTGGATTGAGTCGGCTGGCCACGTGAGTGAGCAACTGGCGGGCCAGATGGAGTTTGGACGCGCGGGGCAGGCTCTGAGTGCCATGGGCGTCGACCAGCAAGAGGCAATTGTCGTCCTGCCCGAAAGTCGCCGGGCCGATGTTGCCCACCAGCAAGGGCACGCCTTTTTTGATGCGTTTGGCTTCAGCATGGGCCTGCAGGTCATGACTTTCAGCGGCAAAACCCACGCAAAAAAGCTTGCCGCTGCGGGCGCGTGCCGAGGCGGCCACCTGAGCCAGAATGTCGGGGTTTTCAACAAAACTCAGCTCAGGCGCTTGCCCACTGCCGTCTTTTTTGATTTTTTCGGTGGCCGATGCAGCCGGTCGCCAGTCCGCCACCGCGGCGGTGGCGATGAACACGCTGAACTCCTCCATCCGTGCCATCACTGCCTGCGCCATCTGCTCGGCAGTGCGCACATCCACACGGGTCACGCCGCGGGGCGTTGGCAGGCTCACCGGCCCGGCCACCAGCGTGACTTCTGCGCCGGCTTCGTGCGCGGCACGGGCCACGGCAAAACCCATCTTGCCACTGGACAAGTTGGTGATGCCGCGCACCGGGTCAATGGCTTCGTAGGTCGGGCCGGCGGTGACAAGCACGCGCTGGCCGGCCAGCGACTTGGGTGCAAAAAAGGCGATCAGGTCTTCGAGCAGTTCTTCAGGCTCGAGCATGCGGCCGTCACCCGTCTCGCCGCAGGCTTGATCACCACTGCCCACGCCAAGCACCACAGCCCCGTCGGCCTGAAGTTGCGCCAGGTTGCGCTGGGTGGCCGGGTGCGCGTACATCTCTCGGTTCATAGCCGGTGCCAGCAGCAGGGGCACCGTGTCGATGGGGCGGGCCAGGCACATCAGTGCCAGCAGATCGTTAGCGCGGCCGTGAAGCAGCCGCGCCATGAAGTCGGCGCTGCACGGTGCCACCAAAATCGCGTCGGCCTGGCGCGACAAATTGATATGCGCCATGTTGTTGTCTTCACGCGCATCCCACTGGCTGGTGAAAACCGGACGTCCACTCAGGGCCTGAAGTGTCACAGGGGTAATAAATTGCGCAGCCGAATCGGTCATCACAACCTGCACGGTAGCCCCGGCTTTGATCAGGGCACGGCAAAGCTCGGCGGCCTTGTAACAGGCGATGCCGCCAGACAAGCCCAGCACGATGTGTTTGCCGGCCAGCTCGCCGGTGTCTTCAGCGCCGGACAGGGCTGGATCAAGGGGTACATGGATACTCATAATGCGCAATGTACTAGATCGCAAGCCAGGCCTCTGACCCGCCTATAATCTGTATTTCCACCTCAGCGAACTTCTGGTTCGTTCATGGCATGACCAAATTTGTCTTCGTCACCGGCGGTGTGGTGTCCTCCCTGGGCAAGGGAATCGCTTCTGCGTCCCTGGCTGCGCTGCTTGAATCGCGCGGTCTCAAAATCACCCTGATTAAGCTTGATCCTTACATCAACGTGGACCCGGGTACCATGTCGCCGTTTCAGCACGGCGAGGTTTTTGTCACAGATGACGGCGCCGAAACCGATCTTGACCTGGGCCACTACGAGCGTTTCATTGAAACGCGCATGCGAAAGTCGAACAACTTCACCACCGGCCAGATTTATAAAAGTGTGCTCGAAAAAGAGCGCCGCGGCGACTACCTGGGCAAGACGGTGCAGGTGATTCCGCACATTACCAACGAGATCCAGGACTTCATCAAACGCGGTGCGCGTTTTGACACACCCGAAGCGGTCGATGTGGCGATTGTTGAAATCGGCGGCACCGTCGGCGACATCGAGTCCCTGCCGTTTCTAGAAGCTGTGCGTCAAATGAGTCTGCGTATGGGCGCCAACAACACCGCCTTTGTGCACCTGAGCTACGTACCCTGGATCGCTGCCGCCGGAGAGCTCAAGACCAAACCAACCCAGCACACAGCCAAGCAATTGCGCGAAATCGGCATCCAGGCCGACGTGTTGCTGTGCCGCGCTGACCGCCGCATCCCCAACGAAGAGCGCGAAAAAATATCGCTTTTCTCCAACGTACCCGAGTGGGGCGTGATCTCCATGTGGGACGTGGATACCATCTACAAGGTGCCGAGAATGCTGCACGAACAAGGCCTGGACGGTCTGATCTGCGACAAACTGCGCCTGAACACTCCGCCGGCCAAGCTGGAGCGCTGGGACGAGCTGGTCTACGAGACCGAGCATCCGCAAAAAGAAGTGCGCATCGCCATGGTGGGCAAGTATGTGGATTTGAGTGACAGCTACAAGTCACTCAACGAAGCGGTTCGCCATGCGGGCATGAAAAACCACGCCAAGGTTGTGATTGAGTACATCGATTCCGAAACCATCACGACTGAAAACGTCTCGCAACTGGCCAAGTTCGACGGCATTTTGGTGCCCGGCGGATTTGGCAAACGCGGTGTTGAGGGCAAAATTTGTGCGGCGCGTTTTGCCCGTGAAAACAAAGTGCCTTACCTGGGTATTTGCCTCGGCATGCAGGTGGCCACCATTGAGTTCGCCCGCCACGTGGCCGGCATGGCATACGCCAACAGCACCGAATTTGAGCCGGACAGCCCCTTCCCGGTGATCGCACTGATCAACGAATGGAAAGACGCCGACGGCACCATCAAGACGCGCAACGAAAACTCTGACCTGGGCGGCACCATGCGCCTGGGCGCCCAAAGCTCTGACGTGGCCAAAGGCACGCTGGCTTATGAGATTTACGGCAGCGTTGTCACCGAGCGCCACCGTCACCGCTATGAAGCCAACGTCAACTACCTGGACTTACTTCGCAAGTCGGGCCTGGTGATCTCCGCTCTCACCCAAAGCGAGCAACTGACCGAGATCATCGAGTTGCCCAAGTCGGTTCACCCCTGGTTTGTGGGCGTGCAGTTTCACCCCGAGTTCAAGTCCACACCCTGGGACGGTCATCCACTGTTCAACGCCTACATCAAGGCGGCACTCGACCAGCAAAGCACCGGCAAAACCTTGAAAGTGGTGGCATGAAACTTTGCGGCTTTGACATCGGACTGGACCAGCCCTTTTTCCTTATTGCCGGCCCTTGCGTGATCGAGTCCGAGCATCTGCAAATGGATACCGCCGGCACGCTCAAGGACATTACCGCTTCGCTGGGTATTCCGTTTATTTTCAAGTCGAGCTACGACAAAGCCAACCGATCCAGCGGCACCAGTTTTCGCGGCCCCGGTATGACCAAGGGACTGGAAATCCTGGCCAAGGTCAAGCGCGAGCTTGGTGTGCCGGTGCTCACCGACGTGCATTCTGAGGCAGACATTGTCGCTGTGGCGGCCGTGGTCGACGTCTTGCAAACGCCGGCCTTTTTATGCCGCCAGACCGACTTCATCCACGCTGTGGCGCAGTCGGGCAAGCCGGTCAATATCAAGAAGGGCCAGTTCCTGGCCCCAGGCGACATGAAGAACGTCATCGACAAGGCCCGCGCCGCAGCGCGGGAAAAAGGTCTGGACGAAGACCGCTTCATGGCCTGTGAGCGCGGCGCGAGCTTCGGCTACAACAACCTGGTCAGCGACATGCGCAGCCTGGCGATCATGCGCGAAACGCGTGCGCCTGTGGTGTTTGACGCCACGCATTCGGTGCAGCTGCCCGGCGCTGGAAATGCGCAGGGCACCAGCAGCGGCGGGCAGCGCGAGATGGTACCGGTGCTGGCGCGTGCCGCCGTGGCCGTGGGCATTGCCGGCCTCTTCATGGAAACGCACCCGGACCCGGCCAAGGCCCTGAGCGACGGCCCCAACGCCGTGCCGCTCAAGCACATGCACGCCCTGCTCGAAACGCTGCTTGAGCTGGACCGCGTGACCAAGAAAAACGGCTACTTGGAGAACACTTTCGGGGCTTGATCTGAGCTATCTCGTTGATTTTTTATATTTTTAGTTTTTTGGATTGAAAGAAGAACCACATGAGTGCAATTGTTGACATCGTCGCCCGCGAAATCCTCGACAGCCGGGGCAACCCGACCGTTGAGTGCGACGTGCTGCTGGAGTCTGGCGTGATGGGCCGTGCGGCCGTGCCTTCGGGTGCGTCCACCGGCTCGCGTGAAGCCATTGAGCTGCGCGACGGTGACATGTCCCGCTATCTGGGCAAAGGCGTACTTAAAGCAGTCGAGCACATCAACACCGAAATCTCTGAAGCCGTGCTGGGGCTGGACGCCAGCGAGCAGGCTTTTCTGGACCGCACGCTGATCGACCTGGACGGCACCGACAACAAGTCTCGCCTGGGCGCCAATGCCACGCTGGCCGTCAGTATGGCCGTGGCGCGTGCAGCCGCTGAAGAAGCCGGCCTGCCGCTTTACCGCTACTTCGGGGGCTCGGGCGCCATGCAAATGCCTGTGCCCATGATGAACGTGGTCAACGGCGGCGCTCATGCCAACAACAACCTTGATTTACAAGAGCTGATGATCATCCCGATCGGTGCGCCCAGCTTTCGCGAAGCGCTGCGTTACGGCGCTGAGATCTTTCATGCGCTCAAAAAAATCATTCACGACAAGGGCATGAGCGTGGCCGTAGGTGACGAGGGCGGCTTTGCCCCCAACCTGCCTAACCATGAAGCGGCGATCCAGATGATTCTGGAAGCCATCGACAAGGCCGGCTTTGTGGCGGGCGAGCAAATTGCCCTGGGCCTGGACTGCGCGGCCTCCGAGTTTTACAAGGATGGTAAATACGAGCTCTCCGGCGAAGGTCTGAGCCTGGACTCAACCGAGTGGACCAACATGCTGGCCACCTGGGTCGACAAATACCCCATCATCAGCATCGAAGACGGCATGGCCGAGGGCGACTGGGACGGCTGGAAAATCCTGACTGATCGTCTGGGCACGAAAGTGCAGCTGGTTGGCGACGACCTGTTTGTCACCAACACCAAGATTCTCAAGGAATGCATTGACAAGAAAATTGCCAACTCCATTCTTATCAAGATCAACCAGATCGGCACGCTGACCGAAACCTTTGCCGCGATTGAGATGGCCAAGCGTGCCGGTTACACCGCCGTCATTTCGCACCGCTCGGGCGAAACCGAAGACTCAACGATTGCCGACATTGCAGTGGGCACCAACGCCGGCCAGATCAAGACCGGCTCGCTCTCGCGCTCGGACCGCATGGCCAAGTACAACCAGCTGCTGCGAATCGAAGAAGACCTGGGCGACGTCGCCAGCTACCCCGGCCGCTCGGCCTTCTACAACTTACGCTGATGGACTCGATCGTGGGGAAACGGCTCTTGCCTCTGCTGATTGCGCTGCTGGTGATTTTCCAGTTGCAACTCTGGCTGGGACGGGGAAGTGTTCCCAACGTGAGGCAAATGGAGCGTGATCTCAGCGAGCAACTGGCGCGCAACCAGCAGGCCAAATCGCGCAATGAACAACTTCAAGCTGAAGTGCGCGACCTCAAGGAAGGACTGGAGATCGTTGAAGAAAAAGCCCGCACGGAGCTGGGCATGGTCAAGCCCAACGAGATTTTTGTACAGGTCAACAAATAGCGTTGGCCGCCCGTGCCCGACATGAAACCGGTGAAAGTGGCGGTGTTAGGCGCGGCGGGCACGGGTAAAACGGCGCTCACCCGCGCACTGAAGCAAACGCTAACACCCGTCTTGACCAATTCCAGCGCTTCAACTGGTGCTGCTGACGAGTCGGGCTGGCTCATCACTGACGAAAGTCCGCTGCAAATATGGCTGTCCGGCCAAACACTGCAAAGCCTTCTGGCAGAACAATCTGACTCCACCGGACTTCAGGCAGCACTGACGCTTCAACGCGGCTTTGATCATCACTTGCTGCTGGCGCTGGACATACCGGCGCCACTGGCCGCCGGCATGGCCCAGAGCGAGGTAGAGCGCCAGCAGATGGACGCCCTGCTGCGCAGCACCCTGGTGCAGGCGGGACTGCCGTTTCAGGTGATTTACGGGCTGGGTGAGCAAAGGCTGGCGCAAGCGCTGGCGGCTTTGGGAAAGCCTGCGGCAGAGTCTGGGGCCGGTCGCAAACCCTGGGTCTGGGTCTGCGACAAATGCAGCGACCCGGTCTGCGAGCACCGCCTGCTGAGTGATCTGCTGGCCAGTCGCCCAGCCTGAGACCACAGGCTCATTGCAAGGTGTCCGCAGGCGGTAACTGCAGCGCCTGCTCGGTAAAAAGTTGCGCTGCATCGACCGGGTCAAAGCTGTACTGTTTGCCGCAAAATTCGCAAGCGACTTCGACATCTGCACGCTCGGTCAAAATACTTTCGACTTCCGCCACACCCAGGCCGCGCAGCATATTGCCCACCCGCTCACGCGAGCAGCTGCAGGCAAAACTGGGCGTGAGCGGCTCAAACCGCGTGATGCTTTCTTCCCAGAACAAACGGCGCAAGATGGTGTCTACGTCCAGCGCGAGTAACTCTTCCGATTTGAGCGTGGAAGCAAGGATGGCTATGCGGTTGTAGTGCTCGTTCAAGCCGATCTCATCTTCATTGGCTTGCTGGTCGAGTTGGCCTTCCAGATTGCCCTGGCCTTTGACGGGCAGGCGCTGAATCAACAACCCGGCCGCGACCTCGCCATTGGCAGCGAGCACCAGACGGGTGTCAAGCTGCTCGCTTTGCAGCATGTAGTGCTCCAGCACTTCGCTAATTTTCTCTAGCTTTTCATGTTGATCGCCAAACAGCGGCACGACGCCCTGGTAGGGCTGCTGCCCTGGCAATCGGTCTTTGGGGTCCAGCGTGATAGCGCAGCGCCCCAAATTGTTTTGATTGACCAGCTCGCTCAAAGAGGCACCTGCCTGCACGCCCTCGGGACCGGCAGCAGCCAGCGTGGCGGTAGCGCGCAAACTCAAATCGGGTTGGACTTCTGCCACAGCCAGCTTGAGCGGACCATCGCCAAAAATTTGCAAAACGAGTGCGCCATTGAACTTGATATTACTTTGCATTAACGCTGCGGCAGCTGTCATTTCGCCCAGCAGTTGCATCACCTCGGGGGGGTAGCCACCAGCCGCCTCACGGCGCTTGAGAATCTCGCACCAGGCATCGTCCAGGCGCACCAGCATGCCGCGGACCGGCAAGCCATCGAAAATAAATTTGTGAAGTTCAGACATTCAGTAGCTTGCGGGTATCAGCCAATTTTTTTGAGTTCAGACCGGTAGCGCTTGGCGTTGTCCACATAGTGGTGAGCAGCCGACTTCAAGCCTTCGATCTGCTCAGTCGTCAGTTGCCGCACCACCTTGGCCGGGCTGCCCAGAATCATGGAGCCGTCCGGGAATTCCTTGCCCTCGGTGATCAGCGCGCCAGCGCCCACCAGACAGTTCTTGCCGATGCGGGCGCCGTTGAGCACGACCGACTGAATGCCGATCAGCGAGCCGTGGCCAATGGTGCAGCCATGCAGCATCACCTGATGGCCGATGGTCACGCCATCGCCTATGTTCAAGGGCTTACCGGGGTCAGCATGCAGTACACAGCCGTCCTGCACGTTGCTGCCGCGGCCGATATGAATAGTTTCTGTGTCGCCGCGCACCACCGTGCCGAACCAGACGCTGCTGTCCTCGGCCATCGTCACCTGGCC
>Ga0214921_10003687_pt1 | contig 23178 bp, 20 predicted proteins | sample LL1505_MetaG_FD_177992 | JGI IMG/M metagenome (GOLD analysis project Ga0214921, IMG submission 177992) | Freshwater microbial communities from Lake Lanier, Atlanta, Georgia, United States - LL-1505 | ecosystem: Environmental > Aquatic > Freshwater > Lake | place: USA: Georgia | collected... | reverse complement strand
TGGGAGCAAGCCCGGAGGAGCTGTTGCGGGGCAAGGGACCGGCAAAGATTTCATAGTTAAAAAGTTGATGAGCCGTGGAAGGGAAAAGGTCAGGAGGGAGGATGGGTATGGCATGGGCGTGGCGATTTTCCCAGGAGCCCTTGGTGATCAGCGGAGTTAAGCCTTGGGCCAGCTTCACCTGGCCCGCAAAACCCAAAACACCCAAAGACTGAGCCGTGCGAAAATTATAGAGAAGGACCTCCTGAAGGGTGGCGTCAGCTTCAGAGGGTTGGGCTTGTCCGCGGCGACATATTTCCTGAATCACTTCTTCGACGTCAGCCTCCGCGTCATCGGCTTCGGCCATCCAACAAAGGGTCAGAAGTAGTTGTTTTTGCATCTCCATGGGGGCCTTCAGCTTATTCCATTCAACGGGGTTGAGGAGGGTCTGTAATCGCTCTTTTGCCTGCTCGGTTCTTTTGAGGAGGCTCATGCCGTGGGCGGCGGTCAAAGATTCGAGCATCAACCCATCATCATTCGTGAGGTAATTTTGCCCGCCAAAAAGATCATAATCGCCGCCGTAGTCCGGCTGGATCGGAATCACCAATGGAGGATTGGCCCTTGCTTCAACCCGAAATAAAAGCAGCACAGAAAGAAACAACAACTTAGGAACAGGGGGGTGGCGCAAAATCAAAAAGAATCTAAGAAGGGACAGGCAAGAGAAAGATGTCTGACGTGCCGGGGGATTCAGAAAAGTAGACGCAGGGATCATTTTCCGGAAAACAGGCTAAGATGCCTCTAAAAAAGTTAGCAAGCGTTTGCCTTCAGCAAAATCAAGCGAGAAGAAAGTGGCTGTGCGCCGGGTGTCTTGAGATGCTGCAAAAACAACCTTGGTTTTTATGGGCAGCGAGGCGGAATTAAACGCGTCCAAGTATCTTCGAATAAACTCTCCTTTACCTTCTGCTGGGGAAAGAAACGAAAAATAGGAGACTCCCACCACATTCTCAGCCGGTGAGGAGACAAGATGTAGGGCCTTGTCGCTGATGCGTGTAATGTTGCCAGACTCATCACTTAGAATCCATGGAACGGGCAATGTTCTTAAAATGGTTTCAACTTCCATGGAATGGTTGATGATTCGGCCTCGTTGGGCGGCGGCCCATGCCGCCAGAGCCCCAGCGATGCCGACGCTAGCGGAACGAACCACCGGAAATCTAGCAGTCTCTAAAACTAAAAAATAGCTAAGGATGGCAAAGCAAGGGGCCGCCAACAGAACCTGCCGCCACGAGAAGAAGAAAGCCAACAAACCAAGAGCCATGATGGAAAAGGGTGGCGAGAGGGTGAAATCTTCCGCGAGCCAGGTAACTCCTTGGTCGATCAACCAAACCGCCGAAAGGGAGATGGCCAGTACGAGAAAATAGGGCAATGGTTTTTTAAGAATCATGGATGGCGGAACTGGGGAGCGTTTTTTGTAAGACGTGATTCATTTTTTGGTTCCATGTCGCAGGTCCAAACTCCGTTAAAACCCGACTTCTACCTGCTTCCCCCATGGAAACACATAGGCTTGGACGATCAATCAGAAACTGAATCTGTTTTCCTAGCGATGCCGGGGACAAGGGATCAGCCAGGAGGCCGTCGACCTCGTTGTGAATTAATTCTTCCAAAGCCCCGGTGCGAAAAGCCACACACGGGCGGGCTTGGGCCCAGGCTTCCAGAAGCACAAGACCGAAGGGTTCGCGCCAAATTGAGGGAATCACGGAAAAGGCCGATTGAGCCCAAATGGCGCGCTGACGTTCTGGGCTCAGATAACCCAGAAACTCGACATTTTCCAGATGTAACGAAGAGGCCAGCGCCTTTAATTTCTCCGATTCGGGGCCGTTTCCCGCAATCACCAGCTTTCTCCCTTGTGGAGAAACGGACTTCCACGCATGGAGCAAAAGGTCAACGCCCTTTTCCGAAGAAAGTCGCCCCAAAAAAAGGACATTTCCATTGAGACAAGGGGGTGGCGGGGATTCCCTCGGTTGATAAAAATGTGGAATCACATGGAGGCGGGAGGCGGGAATTCCCATCTGCTCGTGTTTGATTCGCTGGGACTCACTCAAGGTGATCCACGCGCACACCTTTGAAAAAACATGTAAATGTCGGATTCGTCGGGTTACCAATCCCATCCATCCACTGATCAGGTGGCTGTCGTGCCAGCAGGCGGTTTGGAACGCGGGCCAAAAGTTACCGCTGATGCAGCGTTCGCAAGGTTGGCCGTGATTTAAAAAAAACCCGTTGATACAACCCATTCGGTAGTTGTGAAGATAGTGAACCACCGGGATGCCCAGGGAAAAAGCGGTGGTGTAAACGGAGGGGGAGAGGCCTGGGAGTACATTATGGATCAACCAGAGATCAAAATGACCGAGAGCCTGGTATTTGAGAAGCCGCTGGCGGATTGGCAAATTAGCGAATGCCCGGAAGGGGGCTGAAATGCGATCAGACAGGCTTTGGCCCATGAGTTCTTGGGTGGAGCCGATAAAATATTCCACGTCATGGTCTACCTGCAAGGTGTCCCCGATGCGGTAGACGGAGTTTTCCTCCCCGCCCGGTTGGAGATAGCGGCTAAAAATCTGCAGAATGCGGAGGCGCTTCAACCTTTTCAGTTTAGAGCTGAGGATCAGGGGTGCAAAGTCGCAACCAAGGAAGGTCAGAATGGCGGAAGAGGGGCTCTTGTGGCAGGGTCGTTGAGTGGATTTCACAATTATAACTCCCAGTTTCAGGCAGTTGGACTATTTGGCTTGCTGTATTGCCTCGGTCGCAGACCAGAAAGGCGTGTCGGTGGAGCATATTGTGCAGGACGGGGGAAGTGACGGGTTTTCTGAATTTACCCAACGCATGGAGGCCCAATGGCCGGAGCGTCCAGGATACCGAAGGGTGATGATTTCGGAGCCGGATCAAGGAATGTACGATGCCGTGAATCGGGGGATGAAGAAGGCGGGAGGGTCTGTCTTGGCATATTTGAACTGTGACGAGCAGTATCTCCCTGGCGCCCTCGCCCGGGTATGGGCACGGTTTCTGGCCGTCCCCGCCATGGAAGTTCTTTTTGGAGGTGTTTTGGTGGTGGGTCCCGATGGCAAATTGATTTCCGCACGAAAACCCGCGCGATTGAGTCTTCCCCATATCATGACCTGTCACCTGCCCAATTTTACCTGTGCGATGTTTTTTCGAAAGAGTCTGCTCCAAGGCCCAAACGCTTTTTTTGACGCCCAGTGGCGTGACTGTGCAGATGCCCTATGGGTGATCGATCGACTCCGTGCCAAAACCAAGCTGGGGAGGATTCCGGAGTTTACCACCGCCTTCACCGACACGGGGGCCAACATGAACCTCTCTCCCAACGGTCTCCGGGAGGCGCGGGAAATCCGTCAGGGAGCACCGCGTCTTTGGAGATGGAGTAAACCCCTCTGGGTTCTGCTGCATTGGCTGGGCAAATTATGGGACAGGAGTTATTGGCCTTCTTGTGTTGCCTACGAATTGTACGGCTTGAAATCGTTCGATCAACGGACCCCCTTTTTCCGGCAATCCGCCAATCCCTTTTGGGTTCAGAGATGGTTTATCCGTGAAAGGATTCGCTGGAAAAACCGCCAGCCCGCGCGTGCTTGAGGGGGTCTGGGAAAGCGGGTTCTGCCGGCCGATTTTCGGGACCCGCTGAAGGGTGGGTCCATACGGGCCGCGCCTTATCGCTAGCAGCCAAAAGTGCAATGACCGGAAACATGGCCGGCAAAGTGATGGAGTAATCACCAAACACGGTAAAAAACGCCAAAGACTGCTGAAACAGGATGGCAAAGGCCCAAATCTGAATCGGGGCCATTTCTTTTGGCGGAAAGCGAAGCACGGATCTGACGGCATAAATCATGCAAGCAAGGCAGAAGGCGATAAAAAAGGCCGTGCCGACCACCCCCGAAACAATCAGGGCGTGAATATCTCCCTCGTGAGGTTGTTTCATTTCGATAAACCCACGGACATCGGCCCAATCGTCCTGCTCTGCTGAGCCGGCAATACGCAGAAACAACTCCGTGGTTTTTTTTGAAAGGTTCGGGTCAAATCCGAACCCTGTGCCGATCCAGGGATCTTTATGAAAATATTCATTAAAGAAAAGCTCGCGAATACGACCCCGCCACTCGTTGGAGCCCTTTCCCTCTTTCGTGACAGCCACATCCCATTGCCCCGGCAGGAAAGAAAGAGCCCGCTGGATGCTCCGTGGATAGTTAAAAACATTCCCCTGGGTTCCGGCAATCATAAGAGCCAGGCCGACCGCAAGGGGCAAAAGGAGTAAGGCTTTGGCGCGGGCGGTGGCATAAAGTCCGGCCGCGAAAAGAGCCGCGTAATTAAACATGGCGCTGCGAAAACCACTGAAAGCTGTGGCAAAAAAGGAAGCCATCAATACGGGAAGAATCCAAAGCCGGTTGATGTTCAGCCAAGTGTAGAAAGGAAAATAAGATATCATCACCAAAACAAGAGCCTGTCCCAGGTTTCGGAACGTGGTGTACCGCGTCACCCCTTCTGTGTCTCCGAAGTTGCCCACCAGTTCCTTGCCGAACTCCGCAATATTCACCGCGCTATAGACCCTGTAGATGTAGGGGGCGGTCGAAGGCAAAATGGTGGTGAAGGTGTCTGGGATTAGGTCAACAAAGACCCCGGCAAAGAAAACAAGGGGAACTCTTTGGAAATCTTTCCAGGCGATTCCCGGAAAGGAGCTGAGGAGGGGAATGGAGATCATGCCGATCAGGATGCTAAAATATTTGCGCCCCCCCCATCCGGTTCCACCCAGTGCCCGGATCCCGATGTCACCCGAGACAATCCAGTGGTACATCAAGATGGCCAAAAGGACGGAAAGAGGCAGCCAAACCCATTTCGGTTCCAGCCTCCAATGAATCTGGCGGCCCATGACAATCTCAATCAACACGTAGGCCAGCACGGCGATGACCGCAGTTTCCTGCAGGGAAAAATTCAAAGGCAGGAAGTTAAGCCGACCCTCAATGGGAAGGGTGAAAGGGATGATCATCCAGCAATGGTCTTTGAGGACGAAAACAAAAAGCAGAAGAAGACCAGTGCCTGCAAAAACCAAGAAGGGCATGGAATTCCCGCCTAGAAGTTCAGAAGTCATCCATGGCGAGACAATGAAGAACGCCAAGACCACAAGGCCGATACAAAGTTTTTGTACCGTCAAATTCTGCATGGTTGCATTTTAGACTTTCTCAAGGGGTTGAGCCACTCACCCTTGTCGAGGCGCCGAGGGCTGTCCTTCAAGGAGTGGAGCGAACGAGGCGGGCCGGGTTTCCCGCTACGATGGAGCCAGCCGGAAAGCTCTTGGTCACCACCGAACCCGCCCCGACGACCACGCGATCCCCCAACTCAACCCCTTTCAGAATGATGGATCTCGTTCCGAGGAAGCAAGCGGCCCCAATTTTCACCGGTCGTGAATTCCGCACATATTCCGTTTCCCAGTGTTGCGTCTGGCCCCACAGGTGGAAGTCGTTGTCGATGATCATGCATCCTGCCCCGATCAGGCTGTTTGGGCCCACCTCGATGGACTTCCCGGCCACAAGAATCGAACTGCTAATTCCCACCGAATCGCCAATTCGAATGATGGAACCCGGAGCCATGGTTCTCAAAACACAAGGGGTTGCTCCTCCCAGGGGATTAGCTCGTCGGGAACTGTCCAGAGTGACCTCACGGCCTAGATAAATGGAAGAATCGGGATGACGAGTACAGATAGGATGACCGATCAGATGAATGCAGCTTGGGGTTCGCACCCCTCGAAGACGCAGTTCCATCCAAGAAAAAAAACCGGGCCCACAGCGGAAAAAATGACGGATTTGTCCGGCGGTTTGCATCCAACCCATGGGGTAGGCTAGTAAAAGGAAGCCGAAGGGAACATGATAAAAACACCTATCCTTGCGGTTGAGGCAACTCGGTTGTGCACGCAGTACCGGGACAGCGGGGTGGCCCTCTACATCAAACACATCCTGAGAGGACTCTCCGCAAGGCAAGGAACAAAGGCGGTCTGTTTTGGGAAAGAGATCGCCCAAGAATGCGTTAAGGAACTGCCGATTGGCATGGAGATTTACCTTTCCAAGGACGGGGCATTTGTGTGGAGAAATACAGCTCTGGAATATCTGCAAAAGAAGTGGGGCTGTTCCTCGGCTTGGTTTCCTTTTCAGATTGTGCCTTGGCTTCCCTGCATGCCGTTTGTCGCCACGATTCATGACTTCGGATTTTTGAGGTTAGGCGGAAAAGGAATGTCCCTCCTGTCATGCCTTTATTTGTCCGCCAGCCTGGGCAACACCCTGCTCCGGTCGAAAACCATCCTTTCCGTTTCGGACGCCACCACCCGGGGCGTCGTGAAAAGATTTCCCTGGGTGGCCCAAAAAATAATCACGGCGAGGCACGGGTTACCTGACGAGGTCCGCGAGTTGTCCGAGAAGATGGATTTTTCATTTTCAGAGAAGCCCAAGCATTGCATCCGATGCGTCTTTCTAGCGGGAGACAACGGGAGAAAACGATTCGATCTGGCGTTAATGGCTTGTGAGCGACTGCGCGAGACAGCCCAAGTGGAGTTGGTGGTTACGGGATCGGAAGAAAAGATTAAGGCGCGGGCTCGGGAGGTGTTGGGTTTCGTGCCGCCTTTTCTGCGCTGTGTTGGCCGACTTTCGAGGCCGCAACTACTAGAACTATATCAAACTTCTCATCTTTTACTGTATCTGTCCTATTTTGAGGGGTTTGGATTTCCCATCCTTGAGGCTTTGGCTCTGGGGGCGCAGGTGATTTGCCTTTCTGGCGCGGCGGAACAGGAGGTAGGGGGGGAGTTTGTGAGTTATGCCGATCCAGCCACGCCGGAGAAAGTGGAAGAACAAATAAGGGAGGTGCTGCGTCGATGCCAAAATCCGAAAGCGCTTCGTGCGGGAGTCTCTCATGCCAGAAGTTTCACGTGGGATTCCTCCCTGCAGGCCCATGCCAAGGCATTCCAAATGAACCGAGACTTGGGCTCGGGGGGTTGATGAACTACTTGGCCCCAATCAGTTTTACCGCCACAACTAAAAGACCGGCAAAAAAAAGAAGCATAAAGCAGAGGAGGGAGTTCCGAGGGATCAGTCGCCAGAGCCCCTGACCCCAGGCTTGACGGAGGGCGCGACCGTTCCAGAGGAGTCCCCCAAAAAAGGGTCCAAGGGCCGCCGCCAAAACAAAGGATCCGAAACCACCGGCCCAGTAGGCAACCGCCAGGGAAGCAAGAAGGGCGCCCAGATCCAGAAGAGGGCTGAACCGGATGGAATTCCAAAGCAACAAGATCTTGGTGGCCTCAGAAAAAGCACGATGGAGCGTGCCGACCAGCAACATCAGGCAAACCCCCCATGTCCCCCAAACGGACCAAGGAATCTTTTCTCCCGCCCACAGGGCGATGAACGGGTCATTCAAAAAAATCAGTCCAAGACAAAACAAGGCGCAGGTCACCAGAGACCAGCCCAAAATCTTCCCGAAACGATCAAACATGCGATCCCGCTGACCGGTCTCCAAAAGCTCGCTTAATCCTCCAAAGGAACTTTCAAAGAATTTGGATAGGATTTGCCCCAAAACGATGGCCGCCTTGGCCCCCACATTCCATGCGGCAACCCATTCCAAGCCGAAAAAGCGGCTCAGAAATACGGATTGGGCAACTCCGATCGCCATGCTGGAGATGGGCCCGATCGCAAAAGAAAGACTCTCGGAAACAATGGTGCAAATATCAATCCACGCATGGGTATGTCGCCCCCACAGCAAACGAAGAAATCCCATGCGATGAACCCCATAGATTGATAAAACTATATTCAGCGCATGTTGGAAGAAGCAGCCGGCCATGAGGCTCCAGAGGCCCCAGCCCAGATGCAGTCCCCACCAGGCGAAGGCCAAAGAAAAAACAAAGGAAAGGGCGTTGCCCAGATAGTTCAGTTCAAAGCGTTGGGCGGCTAAGAGCATGGAGGTGAAGGGGCGACTGAGAAAAGAGGCGCCGGAAATGATGCATTGAGCCAGAAGAAGGTGTTCGAAGAGATCTCTTTGATCCGCGGGAATACAAAAGAGCTGACTAAAAAAATGGCCGAGGAAACCCATAAGGATGATGATGAGTCCTTGGAGCCCAGCCAGAAAAAAACAGGCCTGAAATCGTGAGCGTAAGGTGAAGCTGTCCTTTCTCGCGATAGGACCCACAAAAAAACGAATACTGGATGCGGATAGGCCCAGGTCCAGAGCCCCCAACCAGGTCCAGAGTTGGCTGATGAGGATCCATAATCCCAAGGTGGAGGCGTCCGCGGAATTCAGGACCAAAGGAACAACTCCCAAGGAGTAAAGAGTGGCGGATGCAAAAAGGATCATGGAACTACCCAAGGTGCGGATGTACCGTCCGGTCCTTGTCTCTGGATTCAGGCCGTTGCGCCAATTCACAACCCCAGCATCCATAAGCGAGGCGGTTCCGACAAGCCTCTGTCCCGGGCTGTCACGATCCGGAGCCGGATAAAGAAACTTACAAATCCACCTTCCGCCCAATGACAGAAACGGGCTAAAAGAGTTTTTGTCTTTTTTATGAAAATCCTGCTCGTTGCCTTTGCCTGTCACCCCGAATGGGGTTCCGAGTCGTCCGTCGGATGGAAGATGGCCTGTCAGCTGGGGCAGAGACATCAGGTGCATGTTCTCACTCACTTGGAAAACCGCGGCGGCGTGGAAAAATCCGATCTAGATGCCCAGACCAAGAAAAACCTGAGCTTTTCCTTTGTGGGAAAAACATTTCGAAACCACCCCAACCGATGGATCGCGCGTCTGCAAAGTTGGTGGGAGTATCTACGGTGGCTTCGGGTGGCCTCGCGGGAGGTGCCGCATCTTTGCCAAAACCATGCCTTTGACCTGATCCATCATCTAACCCTCACCACTTGGAGAATCCCGCCGATCCAAACTCCTTGTGGGATGCCGTTGATTTGGGGCCCGTTGGGAGGGACAGCCAGGTACCCTTGGAACCGCATCCTTGGATTTATGTCTCCCAGTTCAGCGCTGCTGGAGGGGATTAGAAATATTCTGAATTCTGTGCTGCCCAGGAATCCGATTCTGAGGAAGGGGTGTCGACGAGCTTCCGTGATTCTCGGGGTGAACCAGGAATCTTCCCGTTGGCTCAAAAAGCTTGCGGGGCGGCAGACGACGATCGTTCAGTTAAGTGCGGCCTTTTTCTCAAGCCCACAGATCCGGGAGTTCAAGGCCCTGTCCGATTCCCGGCGGCAGGAAAATCCTTTGCGGGCCTTCGCCGGAGGCAGCTTGATTGGATCCAAGGGGGTGGGTTTTGCCTTGCGGGCTTTGCGAATCGCCAAAGATCGGGGGGTGATCATTCCCTACACCGTCGCCAGCTACGGACCCGAAAAAGCGTTTTTGGAAAAAATGGCGAAGGGCCTTGGTCTGCAGGATCAAGTTGCCTTTCATCCCGGTTATACGGGTTCCGGCTATCGCCAAGCTTTGCGGGATCACTCCATTTATCTCCTGCCCAGCTTTCGGGAGGGCTCGGCGATCACCATTCTCGAGGCGATGTTAAGCGGTCAGATTCCGGTGGTGGTGAAGGCCAGCACCCAAGGGGAAATTGTCACTTCCCATTGCGGCTTTGCGGCGGAGGGAAAATCGGCCGAGGATCTTGTTCAACGTCTTGCGGATGCCCTGGTGTTTCTGGCCACCCATCCTTTGGAAAAAGAGGCGTTGGGCAGGGCGGCTCATGAAAGAGTCGCCAGCCATTATCATGAACAAGGTTTTGTGGAAAAGCTGGATCGGGCCTATGCCACGGCTGTTGGGCAAAGATCGATATCTGCCTGAATTCAGGTTGGTGCTCTGGGGCGGGCGGTCACCAGTTCTTTTCATGAGCCCCAACGAAGGGTAGTTTTCCATTGGAATGGCTCAGGTCGTACCAGGAAAAAAAGAGAAAAAACTCTGTCTAGCCGCTCATCGGTCCAAATCCTGGACCATCCTCCGCTGCGGACTTGGCGCGAGCCATGGTATCCCTTGAAACTTTTATCCCTTCTTCAGGGGCATCGAGTCGAAGATCAGGTGGGATTCCACCAAAGCGGAGCCCGCTTGGTCCAGGAGGGGTACCTACAAGAGTATCAGGCGGTGCCTTTTTTGGCGGCCGACGGCTTAGATGCGGACAATCCGGTTTACGAATCGATTTTAGAAACCGCAAAGAAAATGGAACCGGACTATATTTTCTTCCAATATTTTCATTTTCATCGAATCCCGGACCCCAGTCAACTGGTGGCAGGTCTGAGAAAGCTTCCTTCCCGGCCCGTCATCTTCTCAAGCGGCGGAGACTCTTTTGGTCGATGGACCCGCCCGGTTCCTTCCAGTCTCCGAACTCTTTCCAGAATTGGAGACCTGACCTTTCTATCGGGCATGGGCCACGTGGCGGACGATCTGGTCAGGAGCGAGGGACAAAACATCGCTCTTATGCCCCACGGTTTTTGCCCTGTCCGATTTTCCACCACGCCTGAAAAGGCCGAAACCAGCCAAGTGGACTGGGAGATTGTCTGTGTGGCAAACAACTATCACGTGAAAAATCCATTTAGTTACATCTATCAGCATAAAAAGGATCGGATTCGAGAGGTGCAAGCGCTGTCACGGCGCTACGGGAAAAAATTTGCCCTTTTTGGACGGGGTTGGGAGGGGTTTGCCGGATGGCGGGGCCCCTTACCTTATGAAAAACAGGGCCAAATCTTTCGATCCTCAAAAGTCGTGATTGGAGGGCATCCGGGGGGAAGCATGGACTATTATTTGTCCGACCGGGAATTTATTGCGTTGAGCAGTGGGGCCCCCTTTGTTGAATACCAGAATCCCCGAATTGAAAAACTTTTTAGACCCAACGAACATTGGTACCTCTATAAAGACAACAGTGAGATGCTGCGGATCGTCGATAACCTCCTTGGCTCATTTTCGGATGAGGCCAGACAAAAAGCAGCGAAAACGGAGGCCTACACACGAGCCAAGCATTCCAACTACCACCGACTAAAAGAGATGCTGAGAATCGCGCGCGACTACCGTGAGGCCCCAAAAAAAGACCCTTGGCGTCCTTCCGGGTTGGCGTTTCTTCTTCCGGAAACAAATTGGGACGATGAAAAGAATTACGCCCTGAAAGGATGGGCTTAAGCGAATGCAGTTGTTTTGAGCCAAGAAAAAGTGAACCTTAAACACCATCAACACGTTTGGCGCTCGGTCATCCAGCAACTCCCCCCTCGAGAGTGGCCCCGGTTTTTCAAGCAGTTGTATTTCCCCCAAAATTCTTCCGGTAAAACCTCTCAACCCCAAGAGACAGCCTTTCATCCTAAAAAACTAAAAGGCAGATCCGTTTGCATAAGGAGGAGCACAACCGATATAGAGATTCTTTTGGACCTGCTGGCCTTTGAAAGGTACATGCCCGAAGAGTTTGATGGCTCGGAAGAAACGATACTCGACTTGGGGGCAAACATCGGTGTGACGACGGCGCATTTCGCGGTCAGTTTCCCCAAAAGCAAGGTGATTGGGGTGGAGCTTGAAAAAGAAAATTTCGATTTGGCGCAAAAGAACACCCGATTCGCAAAGGATAGGACCCGGGTTCTTCATGGTGCCGTTTGGAGTTTTAGTGGGGTGGTTCCCTTTAGTGGAGTAAAAGAAGACGCTTATGCCGTGTCTCCCAGCGGGGCATTCTCTTCAAAAGTTCAATCCTTTACCGTTGAAGAACTAATACGGGCGCACCACCTTGGGGCGGTCGACTATGTAAAAATGGATATTGAGGGCGCGGAATACCAGGTATTCCTTGAAGGTGATCTAACCTGGCTCCAAAAGGTAAAATCCATGATGATTGAAATCCATTCCGACGAGCATTTAGCGCCCATCATGCGGGTTTTGACGGAATTCAATTTCAAAGTCCGCAGGTCGAACAAGCACTGGCGCGCGCTTTGGGCAAAGAAATAAAAAACTACGGCAACGGCCGATTTAGCGCCCTGAGAAAAAGCAAAGCGACATTCTCCTTCGAAAAAAAGCTCCTGTTTCCATGGGAAAGATTGGCAGGACAAAGATCTGCCAAGGAAAATGCTCTCCAACATCTTGGTATGCTGCCTTTCAGGCCAATCGGCAGGGAGGCGCCAGCAGGGAAATAGGAAAAAACACCCAGCGATCCGGGTCCAAGAATAGTGCAACCACAGCAAGCTGCCTCGATGGCGGCCATTCCGAAGCTTTCGTATTTTGAAGAGGTGCAGAATATGGTGGAGGACTGCATCTCTTTGGACAGCTCCACCGAAGGAAGATGGGGTGAAAAAACCATTCGCGAATGTGGGCTGCATGCCGGAAGCCCTGGCCCCACCACCAACGCGGTCCAGTCTGAATTTTCGTTTAAAAACCCCAGCAAAAACCCCAGCAGGCGCGGATAGTCCTTTTGATATGAATCCCATCGCCCGACGGAAATCATCTGGTTCTTTTTGGGAAAGGAGGCTTCGGTTCGGAAAATATCGGTTTGAATAGGGTGGGGAATGCAATGGATGCACGTTGGGTCCGCCTTGAGTTTTGCGGCCAGAACTCTCCAGAGGCGGGTTGCGCTCGGGGTCTCAACAGCCATGGCCGGGATAAGGCGAAGCGTCTTGGCCAACCGCCTCTCGATCCATGGGGTGGCCAATATGGAAACGAGCGCATAGAGGAAGGATAGGGGGATGGAGAGAAAAGCCGGCCACGGGTAGGTTCGGTCACGAAAATAGTCAAAGCGCCTTTGGAAATAAGTCTTGAGGCCGCAGGATGCGGTGCGCATGCCGTCGCTATCCGCGCGCTCGATGACGCGGGGAGTGGCGGAAAGCGCGGCACGCCGAACGGGGTCGTATTTGGGGCGGGTCCAGAGGCCGAGAATGACGATGTCCGGCTCTTGCATTTTCCACCAAAGGGATTGTCGGACCTCGGTCGGGGATGCCCAGAGGACCGGCTCGCTTTTGGCATCGGATGGAGTTGGGCCGGCGGAGGGGTGGGCAAGGTGGACGACCAACCAGGCGTCGTGACCCAGTTCGCGAAAGGCCTGGGTTAGCAACCCCAAATCCCGATGCCAGAAAAGCTGGTCCGGGCGGATCGTGAGATCGGTATAAAGAAGAATTTTCAAGGCTTCTTCCATTGTATCGCAAAACAACTCTGGGTGTGATGGCAAAGTAAGTTCTGGTATAAATCCGATGTGGAAAGGCCTGCCCATGAAGCGATCCGTCTTTTGGCGACGAAAGCTCGGGCGGGTGACACCGGGGCCTTTGGGGAGTTTCAAAAATTAGCCACTCGCGTGGAGGAGGCTGACCAATTACTCCTGCTGGCCCGTCTTGCCAAAAAAGTATTTGCTCCGGAGGTCGCTCAACTCCCCCCCGTTCGCGTGGCCTTGATGGGCGCATGTACTTTTCATCCATGGAAAGAACTTCTGGAAGTGCGTCTGTTGGGGGAGGGGGTGCAGCCCTTTTTTGTCGAAGGACTGTTTGACAACTACCTTGCGGAAATTCTTGAGCCTGGCGGGCTCCTCGATTCCGGCCCCCTCGATTTTATTCTCCTATGCCCGGCAGCTCAACGGCTCCCGAAACCTTCCTTGGCAGAGGCGGATGCTTCAGTCGGGCGAAAGATGGCGAGCGAAGCCGCTCGGGAGATTCTGGCCTTGTGCCACAAGGCGCAAGAACGAACCCGGGCGGAAATTATGCTACTCAACTTTCCATTGCCGGGCCGCCAGGACTGGGGTGCTTTTCGTAATCGAACCCTCGCCACAGACTGGGCTTTTCGTCGGGCGGTGAATCTGGAGCTGGGGCTCACCGCTCCTGCCTTTGTGCAAATCTGCGACCGGGAATATCTCGAGGCACGGTTGGGATTGGAGAAGGCCGAGGATCGAAGGGGCTGGTTTGAAAGCAAACAGCCGGGGTCGCCTGCTTTGCTGGCGAGCCTGGCGATCGAGGCGGCCCGGTTGATCGCCGGCGCCCGGCGTCCCATGAGAAAGGTTCTAGTCGTGGACTTGGACAACACGCTTTGGGGCGGGGTGATTGGTGATGAGGGGCTGGCGGGAATTGAGTTGGGCGACAATTCGCCGCGCGGGGAAGCCTTCAAGGATTTTCAAAAGTATGTCAAATCCCTCAAAGACCGGGGGGTTTTGCTGGCGGTCTGCAGCAAAAACGATCAGGAAAAGGCCCTGGAGCCCTTTGCCAAACATCCTGAAATGATTCTTCAAAGGGAAGACTTCGTGGCTTTTTGTGCCAATTGGGAGCCCAAACCGGAAAATTTGCGCAGGATAGCGAAGGAACTGCGGCTGGGGCTGGACAGTTTCGTTTTTGCCGATGACAACCCAGCAGAAATAGAAATCGTTCGGCAATTTGCCCCGGAGGTGGGACGGGTCTTGTTGGGCCCCGATCCGGCTGATTATGTCTCTCAACTGCAGGACGCCCGATTTTTCGAGCCGCGTCAGATCACCCGCGAGGATGAAAGACGCTCGGAGCAGTATCACGCCGAAGCGGAAAGAAAAAAGATCGAGAGCCAGTGCGCAAATATGGACTCCTATCTGGCCTCGCTGGAGATGGTGGCGGAAATTCATCCGTTCCGACCCTTGGACCTACCTCGGGTCGCGCAACTTGTGGCCAAAAGCAACCAGTTCAATTTAACGACCCGGCGGCACTCCGAAGCCGAACTGGGCGCCATCATGACCCATCCGGACGCCGGGCATTTTTCCGTGCGCTTGCGGGATCGATTTGGGGATCATGGATTGATTTCGGTGGTGATTCTGCGTTTTGCGAAGGGGGTTGCCGAGGTGGACACCTGGTTGATGAGTTGCCGCGTTCTGAAGCGGGGGGTGGAGGAGGGGGTGCTGAATGAGATGATTCGGCTGGCCCAAGGCCGGGATTGTGAAGAAATTCGCGGAGTCTATCGGCCGACCCCCAAAAACACCCTCGTTCAGGGACTGTACCTGCAGATGGGTTTTTCACCCTGCCCTGCTGGCGGAAAAGATGAGGGAATCTGCTACTCCCTGAGAACTGCGGGCTTTTCGCCCAGGAAGCATCACATTAAAATCCGGACATGAGCGGGGGCGTAAATGAGGTCTTGGCCAAACTCCAGATCCTAGTCGACAGGCTTTTCTTGGATCCGCCCCGACTGGCCCGGGAGACCCAAGCGACCCACGTTCCGGAATGGGATTCCCTGATGCAGATTTCCCTTGTGGTGGCGGTGGAAAAAGAGTTTGGGGTTCGGTTTCGGACCGGGGAAGTGGAGGCCACCGGGAATGTCGGTGAGTTTTGTGACCTGATTCAACGGAGAATCACCGAACCCTAAAGCCGCATGCAGCCGCCCTTTGATCGCCCGCGGCAGGCAGGCTGGTTTGCCGGACTCTGCCTGCTGATCCTTTGCGGCCCGTGGCTTTTGCCCTCTTCGTGGCTGGATCGGCGGGAAACGGTTTACAGTAATGCCTCTCTCCGACTCGGGCCCTATCCCTGGCTGCAAAAAAAGATTTTTCAGGACTCAGGACCGGTGGATCTTGTTTTGGCAGGATCTTCGCATCTTTGGGGAGGCGTCAACGCCTTGGAGACAGGAAAGATGATTCAGGACAAAGCGGGTCGTCCTGCCGAGGTCTTCACCTTGGGATGGCCATGGCCGGGTTACGATGCCCTCTACTTTGTGACCCGGGATTTGTTGGAGAAGCGCCAGGTTCGCTGCCTGGTGATCTATGACGAATCGTGTGGGAGCGGGGACTTTCATCTCGCCGCCTACCAGTGGCTCAGATTCCGCAGGGATTGGCCGTCACTTCGGGGCCTTCCGTTCCGGCTGGTGATGCAGGCCTATGCCGCCTCGATCCTTGGGGTGCCCAAGCTGGTTTTATCTTCGCTCCGTCCGGATGGGGCCGTGGATCCGAATCTTCAGGAAGATTATTGGCAAAACTTTTACCAGGCGCCACCGGTGGCCTCACAAAAGGGAACTTTGTCCTCGCGCTTGGGGCTCCACTACGACCCGACTTTCCCTCCGGCCCCGACTTTTGTGGACCCGCCGGCGCAAGCTCTGGCTTATGGCGTGACCACCCGTGCGGCCTTTCGTTTCTCGGGCACGCCCCTGGATCCTCTCCAAAACCACTTTCTCGAAAAAGTCGTGGCATTGGGCAAAGAGCACGGCACGAGAATTGTTTTTCTGAATTTTCCCCTTCTTCAAGAGACGCAGAATCCCGAGATCTTGGAAAAGCAGTGCTGGCCCGAGCGGTTTGGTGCGGGAGTGGAACTCCTCGGAATCAGGCCGAAGGACCTTTTTCGGGGGATTTCCGAAAAAGATCGGCAGGATCTTTATTACGACCCAAGGCACTTTAATGCCCATGGGCAGGAGCTTTATACTCGATCGATTCTGCCTGTGCTTGGGGAGGTTTATGCGAAGTAACCTCTGGATCTGGGCCGCCCTATTGCTGGGGCTCTTGGGTGCGATGCTTGCCCTGAACTCGCCCTCGTTCCGCCGGGGTGCGGAAGCGGTATATCAAAACTTCTGAAATCAAGATGATGATATCAACAGATTGGGTTCCGGGAATTTATCTGGGATATGGATTCGCCGGAGGGGCCCTTCGAAAGATGCCCGCGGGGTGGGCCAAAGACGCGCTTTTCGCCCTCATCAATCTGGGCGCGGTTTTTACCATCCATTTTGCCGCCCGGGATCCGCGGGCGATTCTGGTGTTCTGGGTCTATCTGGCGGCGGTCATGGGAATGTATCCCACGATGCGAATTTTGGCGGCCCGACCGGCCTCCTTCTGGGTTGCGTTTGCCGTGCCAATCCTGCTCTTGATCGGGGTTCGCTACACACCGACAGCATGGGTAGCCCAGGGACTGCATGGATTGCGGGGGGTTTTGCGACGAAATCCGGATTTTTCCTTGGCGCCGTATTTTCTCGGGGTTTCGTATTTGGCTTTTCGCTGCAGCCGAATGATGGTGGATGTGCGGAACGGGGCTCCTTGGCCCACCTTTGTTCAGTTTATAGGATTTGCCTTCTTTTTTCCTGTGATGAGCGTGGGGCCCATTCATCGGTGGACGGATCATCGCGAAGCCTTGCAGAACAGGACCCATTTTTCCATTGGGCTGTGCCTCCAGAGAATCGTGATAGGATTGACCAAGGCGATCTTTTTGGCTGGCTGGGTGGGGCAGTTGGCCTATTCGCAGATGTTTTTTGACGGGCATCTGCATACGCCTGTCGACCTGGTCATTTCGGCGGTGGCCTATTATCTGTACCTCTATCTCAATTTCTCCGGGTACTGCGATGTGGCGATTGGTCTGGCGGGGCTGGCGGGAGTTCCTGTGCCTGAGAATTTCAAACATCCGCTATCCGCAAGGAATTTGAAGGAATTCTGGAACCGCTGGCACATCACCCTTTCCGAGTGGATGCGAGATCTGGTGTTTTCCCCGTTGGCCAAGAATTTGGTGACACGGGTGGGGCCAAAATACGCCCAGCATGCGATCGCGGGTATCATTTTGTTGGTTTTCGTGTTGATCGGAATCTGGCATGGGAGGGGATGGACGTTTCTTGTTTACGGGCTGCTGCATGGATTGGGGGTAGTGGCCAACCACTACTACACTTTGGCTTTGAAAAAACACCTGAGCCGCGAACAATACCTCTCCTATATGGGGAACCGATGGATCGAGGCAGCCGGAATCCTCATGACCTTTGGTTATGCCGCCGGGACATTATTCTTTTTCGCCAATACCCCGCAGCAAATTTCGACCATCCTGCATTCTCTTCGTTAAAAGGATGAGCGCTGCATCCTGGGACTGGAGTTGGGAGGAGTTGCACGTCGGTCAGACGTGCGAGGTGGAGCATGTTCTGTCCAAAAACCACTATGAACATTTTCTGGGCATCTCCGGCGATGTGAGCCCGATCCACGCTGACGTGGAGTCGGCGAAGAGATATGGCTTTCGTGGGATCATCACCCACGGGGGAATGTTGGCCGGATATGTTTCCCACATGGTGGGGATGCATCTGCCGGGAAAGAGGGCCATGTCTCTCAGCACGGAACTGCGATATCTTAAGCCGTGCTATCTGGAGGACCGAGTGGCTCTGGTGGCGGAAATTTCCCAGAAGGTGGAAGCCAACCGTGTCATTGTCCTGACGCTGCGGTTTTTTCGGCTGCCGGAGAGGGAGTTGGTGGCTACGGGTCGGGCCATGGCCACGATTCTGCAGGAACCCGATTCCTAGAGCTTCGGTTTTCTAGCGAGAATCAGATACTGAGCACCGAAAGGGATTCGGTGAAGGGGCCACTCCATCCAGCGCAACCAACGCAGTGGCTTCGGAAAAATGAAAGCGAAGTGTGTCCGGATCACCTCCAGTCGTGCCCGGGAAAGAAGGCGACGAGCGGACCCTGGCCAAAGCAGGTTGGCTTCCCGATCAAACGGAATTCTGGACATGACCCAACGGGTTCCCGGGTTCCAAGGATTATTTTCCCAGAAGGCCAATACGCCACCCGACCTCAGGCAGCGATGAATTTGGCTCAAGGCCTCCGCCCGTTCGCCGACGGGAATGTGGTGAAAGACCCCATTGCAGAATACCAGATCGAAGGGGGCTTGGGTGGAAAGAGCGGAAAGGTTGCAGAATTCAGCCTTGGGATGTTGCCAGGTGGTGCGAGCACGGGCGATCGACCGGTCGGAAACATCCGCTCCAACCAAGGAAGTGAGGCCCGGAAGGGCCAGCAGGTGCGGGGTGGCCGACCCTGTGCCGCAACCATAGTCCAGAACGCGCTGGAAGGAGGCGTTGGGCAGCCAGCGGGCCAGAATCTGGATTCTGCCCAGAGCAAAAAAATCTTTGTTTTCTCCGGAAAGGGAAAGTCCCCTTTGTAGAGCTTCATCATAATTCGACTCATACGCATCGAAAGTGGTCTTGTTCACTCTTATTTCTTACGCAGTCCCAGGATGGAGATGAAGAAGCCGAAGAGAACGGTCTGCAGTCCCAGGGAAACCAGGGCGGCTCCAGGAATGGCAATTCGCAGGGTATGGGGGTAGTCCATCGCGCCAAAGTGAAGAGAGCTCCAGGTCCAAACACCGTAGAGCAACAACGCCAGACCGGAAAAGAAAGCGGAGAGACCAAGAACGGCTCCTGTCTCCAAATTAAAAAAACGGAACCAACGCTCAAAGCGGGGATCGGGCGGAAGAAGGCGGTGGTTGATCGCAAAGGTTTTGGTCATGACGGCAAAAAGAATGGACTGGTAGCCGCTGATCAGCATCACGGTGCCGTAGAGAAGGGTATGGACGTCAAAGGTGACCGAGCCGAGCCGGACCCCGGGAAAACCCAGGAAATAACAAGCCAGACCAAGAAAAAAGAGAAAAAGCCCGGGAATCAGAAACAACCAACGAGGGGAAAAAAGGAGGTAGAAACGAAGGGTTCTCCAGCCATCGCGGAACGTCTTCAAATGAGGAGGATGAGCGATGCGGCCGTCTTGGTGAAGAGTAATGGGAACTTCGGAGATGCGTGCTTTGGCCAAGCTGGCCTTGATAATCATTTCCGTGGCGAATTCCATTCCCGTGCACTGCTGATCAAGGGAGTCGTAAAGTTCGCGGGTAAAACAGCGCATGCCGCAATAGACGTCTTGGATGGGGGCGTGAAACCAGCTTCGAACCAGAAGGGAAAAAAGGGGATTGCCGATCCAGCGATGGGACCAAGGCATGGCGCCCGGGGCAATTTTTCCGCCCCCGGAGGGAAGGCGGCAGCCTTGGACGAGGTCGTAGCCCTGGGTTATCTGGCGGGTGAATTTGGGAATTTCCGAAAAGTCGTAGCTGTCGTCAGCATCACCCATAAGGATGTATTCGCCTCGAGAGGCGGCGATGCCCCCCATGAGAGCGGCTCCATAGCCTTTGGTCGGGACGGGGGTGACACGTGCTCCAAATTTTTCTGCAATTTGTTGGGAACCATCTGTGCTACCGTTATCAGCAATGATGATTTCGGATTCCACACCGGCTTCCTTTAATCCGGCCTGAGCTTTGAGGAGGCAGGAGGCGAGAGTATCAGCCTCGTTCAGGCAGGGGATGACTACGGAAAGTTTCATGGAAAAACCAGATTATGGTGATGCCGGTTCCGAAGATGGAAGTTTTAAAAGATAAAAAAGTTCGGGCCCATTTCTGACCAGAAAAGTGATGGACTTTTGCGCCAAGACCGAAGCCCCCACCCGGCGGATCCATTCCGCCGGTTCAAGACCGGTCGACTTCTGGATGGTCTCCACCGAGGCAATCAGGATCTCGGGGTGGGGGCACGGAGGATCGGCCAACAGACCTTGGGGAGGAACCCAAACAATTGTGCGTTTGCCGTAAGGTCTCCACAGGGTTGCTTCGAGGGCCGCGCCTCCGGTATACCCGAGGGCGGAAACTCCGGACGGCAGGGATTTGAGGAGGGGGTCAAAGCAGCGAGCACGGTGCGCGTAGACCTCATAGACATTGCGAATTCTTAATTTGGTCGCATCAGGGATGGGGCTTTTCTCCGCAATCTGCAGAAGGACTCCGCGGGGCAGGAGAGGACGGGAGGGGGTTAAAAGCAGAACCAGAAGGGATGAGCCCATGGCAAAAAGTGCCGCCCACCGCCAGATTTTGGAGCGAATCAGACGGTATTGGTTGGGCAAGGCAGAAAGCCCGAGAACGAGAAACATGAGGGAAGGAAGAATGATTCGAGCCGGACAGTTGATGGCCATTTTGGATGCATAGATAAGAATGGAGATGGGAGTAACCAACCACGCGACCCGGAGAGATCGCGAGGGGGGTGCGATTCCCCAAGGCTTGACCCCGAGGGAGGCGAAAAAAGCAAGGAGCGAGAGGAGTGCCAATCCCAGACCCAGGCCCGTGCCCTCTTCTCCCGGCAATTCGCGAATCCCCAAATCTTGAAAGCCCCCTTCGAAGGATTTGGATAAGGATACAACGAGAGATGGAGGCAATGAGGAACGGACAAAATCGGTCGTGGGTCGGACCCAGGGCCAGGCGGGCGGGACAGCGTTTTGGATGCCGAGTAAAATCAGGTTGCCGGCGATTCCGGTGACCGGATCGGTGAGAGTGATGGGTTTGTCGGAGAGGCCCTCGACTTTTTCTCCGGTCCAGTCGCCACAACGCAGTTGATTGGAGAGCCAGATGGGGAAAGAGCTCAAGGTGAGACAGACGACGAGAAGGCAGACGGCTCGCCACGGTCGCCGGAAAAATGTTTTGGTCTGGGGAAAAATCGCGCAGAGCCATGGAAGGCCCCAAAGAACGTTGGTGGATTTGATGCCCGCACACATGGCCATAGCCAACGCCGACAGCGCCAAATCCCGGAAGGGCACGGGAGAGCGACCCGTGGCCAGTGCGAGGGAAGCGAGAAAAAAGACCCCGCCGATGGCGTCGTTGCCGATGCTGCCAGCCTGCAGGACAATCCCGTAAGCGGACGGGAGAAGCCACATCCAGTTCCAAGCTACTGGTCCGGCAGCTCCTAGCCGCCGGGAAAGTTGGAAGACCAAGGAGGGCAAAAAAAGAAACCCCACCCAGTTCCACAAAAAGATGAGTCGGTCCGTGTGAAGGAGAGCCAGAAACGGGGCGGACAGCCATTCGAATCCCACGGAACGGGTGTCCATCCGGGTGTCAGGGTTTCCCGTCCAAAACCAACCGCCATGGGAAAGCCAGTGGAGGACCCGAGGGATGCGGTAACTGAGGCCATCATGGTTGTTGGGCTCGTGACACAGGGAGGCCAAAAGGATGAGCACGGAAAGGGTGAGAAAAGATCTGGGAAGCCATTTTCTAAAACGTGAACAATGCCCAACCTGATGATCATACGGGAAAGCCTTACGCCCGTAGAATTTTTTAAGATAAAAAAAGACGCTTCCGGCAATCAAAAGCGAGGCAAGGAGATAACCGCGGAAATTGAGGGAATGAAAGAGGCTGAGAATCCAGCCTGCCAAAGAATATCCGGTGGAGACCAAGATCAAGGCATCGAGCAAAGGTCTAAACATTGGGTCACGCCAGAGTAGAGCTGCAGACCACGGCGAAGGAGAAGGAAAAAGGGGTTAGACAGGTATTTTATCGGCACCAGGGCCAAGAGGTTCTATAGAATCTCGGATGAAGTTGCAGTTGGTGCACCCCTCCAAAACTGTCACGCCACTAGGTCAGGGGTTGCTTCAAGCCTGTGAAAAGTATCCTTCCTCCGACCGGCCGCTGTTCCGGGCGGGTTATGGAGAGCTTTGTCGGCTGAATCTTGAGGGAAAATCCGCCCTTGAAATCTGCGGGGGCCACGGCGAACTGGCTTACTGCCTCGCCCGGGTTTTTCCCAAGGCCAAGGTGACGGGTCTGGATCTCTACACGCCCCAGGAACCGGTCCTGAAGGGCTGGTTGCAGCAGTGCCCGAATCTCTCCTATGTGGCGGGCACGGCCTTCGACCTGTCTTCATTTGAACCCAACTCCTTGGATTTGATCTGGGGTCAGGCAGCGCTGCACCACCTTGCCCATTCCGCCACGGATTTGGGGCGGGAAGCGTTGCGGGTTTTAAAGCCGGGAGGGAGGCTGGTTTTCATCTTTGAGCCTCTGGGTCACAATCTGTTGGTGGCGGCAATTCGGGCGATGCGGATGTCGATGGCCGAGATGGTGGATGAAAGCAATCTGTTCCTATCCCAGATTGAGAAGATGGGCGCTGATTTTTCAAGTTGCGAGGTGCAGGTCTTTAATTTCTTGGGCTATCCAATGAAAGCCTTTTCCGATGTGTTTGCTTGGCTGAATCAAGCGGTTCAGAGGCTAGACACCATAGCTTTTAATAAATTTCCGAAGCTGCTCCCTTATGGGGCAAACTGTAATATCATTTTCACAAAATAACCTGGAAAGGTGGCCGCCCCCTCTATTTTTAGTGTCGGGGGGTGGTCTGTAATGGAGGATGGAGAACTCTGGCCCGGAGCCGAGGGGACAAAATCTTGGCTAGGCCTTTACGCCCGGAAGGTCGCGCAGGGTTGAGACTCGCTCCAGACCAGGAGGTGAGGCAAAATCGAGTGCATGACCGGAATCAAGGGACGTGTGGAGGTGTTGGGGGTGGGGATCAGTGCCCTCAATCTGGATTCTGCGAAGAGAACGATTCTCGAGCGACTGAAAAAAAGGGAAAAGGGCTACATCTGTGTTACCGGCGTCCATGGCGTGATCGAGGCGCAGGACGACTCCCGGTTTCGCAAGATTCTCAATGAATCGTTCCTGACGACGCCGGATGGGA
>Ga0214921_10003686_pt1 | contig 23201 bp, 20 predicted proteins | sample LL1505_MetaG_FD_177992 | JGI IMG/M metagenome (GOLD analysis project Ga0214921, IMG submission 177992) | Freshwater microbial communities from Lake Lanier, Atlanta, Georgia, United States - LL-1505 | ecosystem: Environmental > Aquatic > Freshwater > Lake | place: USA: Georgia | collected... | reverse complement strand
GACGCCGGATGCCGCTAGCGCTGTCACTCCAGATAATGTCGGGCGTCCCGTTGCCATCGAAGTCCGCCGCCCCGTTGATCTGCCAAGAGGTGGGAATCGTGCCGAGTTCAACCGTCCCAATACGCGGCCCCGTGCCGTTCATCAGCCAAAGACGCCGGATACCGCTAGCGCTGTCACTCCAGATAATGTCGGGCGTCCCGTTGCCATCGAAGTCCGCCGCCCCGTTGATCTGCCAAGAGGTGGGAATCGTGCCGAGTTCAACCGTCCCAATACGCGGGCCCGTTCCGTTCATCAGCCAAAGACGCCGGATGCCGCTGGAAGTGTCGGTCCAGAGAATGTCGGGCGTCCCGTTACCATCGAAGTCAGGGCCCGCCTTGGTAACACGGTAGCGGGCGGTGACGGCCGCCGTCTCCTCGTGACGCAGGCTGTTGTCGGCCGCGGTCGGGCCGGACGCCACGCCGGTGGGAACGCCTCGATAGAGGATAGAAGGATTGGAAAAGTAGGCGATACGTGTCCCCGGATAGTAGGCCATCACCGTAATATATTGCACGCTGTCGTTGCCGTAAAATCTCCAGCCGTAGGCGTAGCCGGTGGTGCCTCCGCCCGCGTTCGCTCGATCGTGCAGACAGCCGAAGTTGTGGCCTACCTCGTGAGGGAAGGCGATATTACCCGCCGCCCAAACATCCGCGACCACGCTGTAAGCGTAGGGCGAGAAGCTAGATGTGCCGTCACCGACATAGGCGATGCCCGCGACTCCTGCGGCGGCATCGCGGCGAATAAGACAAACGAGGTCCGCACCATAGGTGTTTCGTAATGCCTGAGCTTGATCCATATACCCGTCGCCAGGACTGGCGAGGCGACTCAGATCAACGCTCATATTGGCGTCCTCAGTGTAATTTATCTCGGCCGTTCCAGCGAGCCGCAGCGAGACCGCGATATCGCTATTGGTATAACAAAGGTTCGCGAGCGCGATGAAGCTGTTAATTGAGGCCTTGATCGCATTAGCCCCGCCCGCGTAGGTGCGCGCGGCGGGCGTGTAAAGCATGAGGATATCGATACGGATCGGCGCGATTCTACCCTGCGCCATTGGCGGTGAGGAAGCGATCGAAGTCGGAGGCACGATCGTCGGGCTAGTAGCTGGTCCCGAAGCCAAAACGGGGCCAACGGCTATTACAGGCTCTCGCGCAAAGAGAGCTGCGGAAAAGGTTAAAAGCACAGAAACCAAGACGACTGAATGCTTCATGGCTGGATACATTAGGAACGCGGTAGTGCTAACATCGGGCGCTCAGGCATTATCGGCGCACAGTCGGGCGCATTTGTCAGGTCGACCTCGGTGATGTTTACGATACCCTCATCATTACCGCGGATGCGAAAAACTCGGTGCTCGGCCGGCAGGTGGACGATGCCAGACTGCGCTAGGCCGACATAACTCAGAATCACCGTGCTACCGGATTTCCCCTCGACAATACCCTCAAAGACACCCTCGTCTGCACCGAGCGCCGTAAATTTATCCACCGCTACAGTGACTGCTTTGGACTGACTAAGCGGGACACGAATACGCTCCCGCACCTCCACCGGCCCATTCAAACGCGAGCGCGCCAGTTCGACGAGCGGCGGATCGAAACGCCCAGTCCAGTTTCCCAGAATTGTCGGATCAGCTGGCTCCGGCGGCAGCCCGGGCACCTCACTCGTCGCGGGCAAGCTCAGCGCTACAGGCGGCAATTCATCGGCGATCAAAGGGGCGGCCACGACCGTTGGTAATGGCAGCTCAGCCGGACGCGATCGCAGCCATAGCAAAGCTGCGCCTACGGCGACGAACATCGCGAGCGAGAGAGCAACTCGGCTTATCATAAATTATTAAAACGGCCGAAAACGGGACGAGCTTAAGACAACGCACTAATTTAAGTAAAATAATTTACCCGAATGGCTAAGCGGCTACCTGATTAGGTGGCATTCCAAAAGAACACCAATTGCTCCACTAATGCGCACGCCACGAAGTAGTAAGAGATATTGCAACCAGGCATCATCATCCGCCTACACTCGTCTGCTAAAATAACAGCCGATGTAACGCCGATTGTAAAAACCAACCTCGTTTTTCAAAACAACGAAACCGGAGATATCTCCATTTGGTATATGGACGGCACCACCCGCAACTCGACCGCAACCCTGGCCTTGCCGGCATTCACCGCATGGGGCGTGTCGAATCACAAGGTGCGGTCAAACCACGCGCAACACCACGAGGTCGTCTAGGTGCAAGCCGCACCAGACGCGTTCCCCCTCGTGGAAGGCATCCATCATTGCGCTCTCGTTGGCCACTACGGCCGTCAATACCGTCCCGGCGTCAGTGCGCATCGTAAGGTGATCCAGCGCGCCTTGGAAAATCTCCTCGGTAATAACCGCCTGAAAAGTGTTCTCAGCCCCTTCGATTGGACGGCGCGAGATGCAGACTTTTTCCGGCCGCACCGAAATCATCGCGCGGGAACCATCGCTCGGCCAACCCGTCTGCGGCACACGCAGCTCAAGCCCGCCCTTCAACCGCACCCGCAAGTGCAAGCCTTCAACCGCCAACCACTCCGCCTCGAGCAGGTTCGCCTCGCCGATGAAATCCGCCACGAAGGCAGTCTGCGGTTGATGGTAAATCTCCAACGCCGTGCCGAGTTGCTCAAGGCGCCCCTGATGAAATACCGCGATCCGGTCGCTCATGGTCAGAGCTTCTTCCTGATCGTGGGTCACGAAAACGAAGGTCATGCCGAGGCGTTTCTGGAGACGCTTCAACTCGACCTGCATCTGGTGGCGCAACTTGGCGTCGAGGGCCGAGAGCGGTTCGTCGAGTAGCAGCACGGCCGGGCGCGGCACGATGGCACGGGCCAGCGCCACCCGCTGGCGCTGGCCGCCCGAGAGTTGGTGCGGCATGCGGTCCTCGAACCCCCCGAGCGCGACCAACTCAACCACCTCGGCCACGCGTCGGCGCGTCTCCTCGGCGCCAAGCTTTTGCATGCGTAGGCCAAAGGCGATGTTATCGCGCACCGAGAGATGCGGGAAGAGCGCGTAGCTCTGAAAAACCTGGTTCACGTTGCGCCGGTAGGGCGCGAGCCGGGTCACATCGCGTCCCTCGATCCGAATCTCGCCGACATCCGGCGTCTCGAAGCCGGAGAGCATGCGTAGAAGCGTCGTCTTTCCGCAGCCCGAGGGCCCGAGCAAAGTTATGAATTCGCCCGCACGCACGCCGAGAGTGATGTCGTTTACGGCGGTGAAATCGCCAAAACGTTTCGTCACCGCGCGGACGTCGATCATATATTCGGGATCGGGCATGCGAAAGAGGGTGGAAATCGATGCAATCGTAGCCTCAGGCCCGGGCACGCCGCCCGCGCCACTGAAGCGTGAGGTAGCTCGCGACAAAAAGCAGGGTAAACACCACCCCGAGCGCTGCCGCGAAAGGCAGGTTGCGGGCCTTGAAGACCTGATTCTGAATGACGTTACCAATCATGGCGACCTTGGCCCCGCCCATGAGGTCGGTGATGGCGAACATCCCAATGGCAGGCACGAAGACCAAAAGCACGCCAGCCGCGATGCCCGGCCAGGTGAGCGGGATAATGACCTCGCCAAAGACGCGCAGCGGACCAGCACCGAGATCGTGCGCCGCCTCCACAAGGGTGTTATCGAGTTTCTCCGCGCTGCCGTAGACCGGCAAAATCATGAAGGGAAGATAGGCATAGACTAGGCCGATCACCACCGCGAAGGGGGTGTAGAGCAACTCCAGCGGTTGCGGCACGATACGAGCCGCCAGCAGGGTTGCGTTGAGCAGACCCTCGCTCTTGAGAATTGCGATCCACGCGTAGGTGCGAATGAGGAAACTGGTCCAAAACGGGATCATCACGAGTAGGAGTAAACGGTCGCGCGCCGACGGAGGTCGCCGCGCGATATACCAAGCCGCTGGAAACCCTGCCGCCAGGCAGATCACGGTGGTGAGAGCGGCGTAGCCTACCGAGCGGGCGAAGATTTTCAGATAAGTATCGTCAAAAACCCGAGCGTAGTTCGTCCAAGTAAATTCAAAAACCACCCGCCCAAGATCGTCGCGTGAACAGAAGCTGTAGACGACAAGGATGATTAGCGGTGCGACCACGAAAAGCGCCAGCCAGAGGAGCATCGGCGCGAGCAGCAACCAGCCCATGGGCGTAGCCCGCCGCGCGTGCGGATTATCGGCTTCGACAGCGGGAAGGGCCTGCATACTAGGGCGGAGGCGGGGTCTGCGGCGAGCGCGTAGCGTCTCAGTTCGCGTTCTTCAGGTCAGTGATGAGTTCATCGATCGCCGCGCCGCTATCGCCGATGTGTCGAAAGGTATCCAGCTTGCGATCAGTCACGGGATAACTGGCGGGGTTGGCGAGTTGCTCCGGGGTCAGGAGTTTGCGCGCGGCCCCGTTTGGATTAGTGTAGGGGAAAGCATCCGACACCAGTTTACTCACCTCGGCACGCAAGAGATAGTCGATGAAAAGATGCGCGTTATCCACGTTGCGCGCGTCCTTCGGGATAGCCAGTAGGTCGACAAAGATGTGCGCGCCCTCCTTCGGCAGGGCGTAGCGAAATTTCTTATCCTGATTATGCAAAATGGCGGCTTCGCCGCACCAGACCATGCCAAGGTCAACATCGCCATTGAGCAGAGCGGTCTTGGGGCTATCTGAGTCGAAGAGTTTGATCAGCTTAAACCAAGCCGCCAGCACCGGGCGGGTGCCGGCTATGTTCTCAGCCGTCATGGCATTGAGGTTCTTGCCCTGAGTGTAGAGCGCGGCCGTCACCAACTCGCGGCCGTCGTCGAGCACAACGATGCGGTTTTTATGCGCCTCGGTGAAGAGCTCGGCGTAGCTAGTGACAGGCTCAGTCACTTTATCGGTATTCGTTACGATGCCGACCGTGCCGACCATGAAAGGCACGGTGAACTTTTGCTCAGGATCGTGGGGCATGTGCAAATACTCCGGCATGAGATTACCGAAGTGAGGAAGCTTGGCCTGATCTACAGGAGTGAGGAGCCCGTCCCTGATCAGAGCCTCCGCAATATAATCGGGAGGCTGGATGAGATCGTAAGAACCGCCGCCCGCGAGAAGCTTGGCGAGCATCTCCTCGCCCGAAGCGTAGGTCTCGTAGTTGACCTTTACCCCAGTCTCGGCGGTGAAACCATCGATCACGGCCTGGGGCACGTATTCGGACCAGCCGAAGAGATTAAGCTGGCCACCCTTGGGGGCGGCGCCGGCATTTGCGACGGACAGCGCGATCAGGAACAGGAAGCGGAGTCTTTTCATGGTGACGTGGGTATAATTGGAGCCTGGTAAAAGCGGCTGAGCGGGCGTTAGCGGGCGGCGAGGCGTTTGAGATGTTCAGTGAAAAGCACGAATGCCACAGTCGTGCCGACGAATATAGCCGAGAGGGCATTGAGCATAGGATTGAGCCCAACCTTTGCCATGCCGAAAACCTGCAAGGGCAGCGTGCGCGAAGCCGGTGCGACGGTGAAGAAGCTGATAATGAGTTCATCCATCGAGAGCGTGAAGGCCATAAGCGCGCCCGAGACCACCGCCGGTCGCAGACAGGGCACGATGACTAGCCAGAAGGCCCGTAAGGGCGTGGCGCCGAGGTCCAGCGCGGCTTCTTCCAGAGCCGGGTCGAGACCCTGCAAGCGCGCCTGCACCGCGACCAGCACGAACGGAAAACAAAAGGTCGCGTGGGCAAGGATGACGCTAGCGAAGCCCAGTTCCAGCGCAGCGACGCGGAAGAGAATCAAGAGGCTAACCCCCATCACAATTTCCGGCATAATCATCGGCACGCAGATAAGGGCCTGGATGCCGCGCGCCCAGCGGTAGCGGTAGCGGTGCAATAACCACGCCCCAGTCGTGCCGATTAAAACTGCCAGCAGCGTGGCAACCGTTGCGATGACGAGACTATTCCCCAACGTGCGCAGAATGGGCTCGTTCCTTAGGAGCTCCCCATACCACCGAAAGGTGAATCCCTCCCAGATGACGTTTAGCTTTGAAGTATTAAAAGAGTAGCCGATGAGCACGGCGATGGGCCCATAAAGGAAAAGGAACACCAGTGCCGTCCACGCGCCCAGCCCCCAATCGAGCAGACGCAGACCGGTCGGGCGGGGAAAACGTTTCGCGGCGAGGGCAGGCATCAGGCGGGACGTATAGCGATTTGCGCGCCGTCCATGCGCAGGCGCAAGCGCGCAGACCCGCGCAGGGGCGGAAAACTGCGTCCGCGGTCGCTTCGCCGCGGGCGGATTCAGGCGTGACGCCTGGCACCCGTCACCGTAAACCCTTCCACCATGAAGACCATCGCCATCCTCAATGGCCCAAACCTGGACCGGCTCGGCAAACGCGAACCGGAGATCTACGGTCATGCCACCCTAGCCGACTTGGAGGCGCGGCTCCGGGCTGAATTCGAAGGCGTCGCCCGGCTGGATTTTTTTCAAAGCAACCACGAAGGCGAACTGGTGGATCGCATCTCCGCTTTGGCCGACGCGAAAATCGATGGTCTCGTGATCAACGGTGCCGCCCTCACGCACACCAGCGTAGCCCTACGTGACGCCCTAGCCGGCTCCGGCGTGCGCGCCGTCGAGGTGCACATTTCGAATATCTACAAGCGAGAGGAATTCCGCCAAAAATCCCTAACCGCTCCAGTCTGCGTCGCCGTCATCACCGGCCTCGGCCTGGAAGGCTACTTCGCTGCCGTGCGTTTCCTGCTGCGCTAGGCAGGTTCCGCACAAACCGCTGGACACCCGCGCCGGGACACGCAAGGTGCCGAGCTCAGCCCATCGTTGTTTTGGGTGGGCAAACGCTCCTGTAGCACAACGGATAGTGCACTGGTCTCCGAAGCCGGTGATAGTGGTTCGATTCCACTCGGGAGCACCATCTGCGCGCGCATCAGCTTGGTCCGTCGACCGATGCCGCCATCAGCCCGCCCGCCCTTTCGATACGCCGGGCCAGCAGCTCTACTAACCGCGCATCATCCGCGATCGGCGCGGTCATCGCCGTGCGCAACCCGGACCGGGCTGCCTCCGCCCTCGAGCAAATCTCCGCCACATCTCCGCCGGGTCCAGCGTGCCGTCCGGGCGACAAAAATTGCAAGGCCACCACCACGTCTGCCATTTTAAAAGGAGGCGTGGTGAGTAAAGTTTCCAAAAGCGGCTCATTGAAGGCGAATTCCGGCCCCTCGCGCCGCTCCATCGAGCACGCTGCCACCCCGGCCACCTCGTCGCCCAAAACCCGTGCGAGACCCGCCGCGAGCCTATCTCGGACGACCGTAACCGCCGGCAATGGAGTGCCATGGTCGCAGAGCGCCACCCGGGGCCGTTGCCAGCCCTTTTCCGCCATAGTCGCCCGCACCCGGTCGGCCAGAATCGCTAGCAACTCATTCGGTTCTTCATCAGGCAACACGAGGGGCTCCGCCAAAAATGCCCGCGCCGCCGGATGCCGCTGCGCCAGCGCCGCCAACCTTTCCGGCACGTAGTCAACCAGCGCCCCGCTGGGGCCAAAAAACAACGGCGACAACAAGGCACGTCCGTTCGGCTCGACCGCAAACCAAGCATCCAGCGCTGGCTCGAGGAGTTGCGCGGGTTCTCCGTCGAGTTCCGACGCCGGCACCCGGGTGGAATGAAGCAGTGAAACGGCCCGCACCGGGTGCCCCAACCGCCCCCCCAAGCGCGCGGCCAGTGCGCGGAGCGACCGCGTCGAATCCGCACGGAAAGATCCGTTGTCGAACAAGAAACAGGCGAAAGGGGCGGACATAAAATGGTAAAGGCAGCCTCGGGCGGATAATCTGCTTGAGGAGAGAAGGGGTGTGATTCTTAACGTCAATCACACCTCCACTATGCAAGCGTCCACCCGCAAGGCCCTCTTCATCCTCCTCTCCGCAGCCACGATCCTTGTGACCGGCTGCAGCAAAAAGCCCAAGCGCCCCGATCCCTCCTCGACCGTGATGTCCCAGCAGGGCACCATCAACCCCAGCGATGCAGGCGCTTGGGGTGCGGATGGCGCCAACGCCGGTCAGGCACCTGGCACTGGCCTCGAAGGCCGCGAGGGCGTGATCGAGACCGAGGACATGATCCGCGGCCTACTTCAGCCCGTTTATTTCGCCTACGACCAATCTGCCATCGCAGCTCCCGAGCGCGCTAAGCTTGACGCCGCCAAGGCCTACCTTGAGGCCAACCCCCAATATCGCCTCCTCCTCGAAGGTCGTTGCGACTGGCGCGGCACCGGCGACTATAACTTGGGCCTCGGAGACCGCCGAGCCAACGCCGCCAAACAGTATCTCACCACCCTCGGGGTAGCCGGCACCAAGGTAGAGGTGCTCTCCAAGGGTGATCTCGAAGCCACCGAAAACGCGGCTGATGACGTCATGGTAAAGGACCGCCGCGCCGATATCGTCATACTCAAGAAATAAAACCTAGCGCCCTCGGCGCTACGCTCGCCTTCCAAGCCCCCGGCACCTCGCGGCTCCGGGGGCTTGCATTTTGCGCTGTTGAATCAGGAGCGCCGCCCGCCTACCGCCACACCCTCAAGAATGCGTTCGGAAGCGGCCATGCCCTTCCGCATCACATTAAGGTTAAAGCTCTCGTCTGGCGCGTGAAGGTTATCCTCGGGCAGGAACAGGCCCATCATGACCGAATCAAGCCCGAGCACGCGCTTAATATCCGCAATGATGGGAACACTGCCGCCCTCGCGCAGGTAGAGCGGAGCCCGGCCAAAGACCTCCGTGATCGCGGCGTCCGCGGCACGAAAGGCGCTGGCCAGCACCGGCGACTGCCCCGCAGGGGTGTTGCTCCGGTCGGGCGGGACCACCACATAGGGCTGGCCGCTGTGCTGATCGACTAAACGGAAAGTGACATCCTTGGGCATGCGTTGCGCGATGGTTTCGTAAAGAAGCGCGCGGATCTTTTCCGGTGTCTGGTTCGCCACCAACCGACAGCTAATCTTGGCGAAGGCTTTGCTCGGTATAACGGTTTTGGTTCCCTCGCCTTGGTAACCACCCCCGATACCATTGAACTCCAGCGTCGGCAGGAAACGCGTCGCCTCAAACGGCGTAAAACCCTTCGCCGTGTAGAAAGCAGGGATACCCAAAAAAGCACGATATTCCTCGGCGCTCTGCCCAAACCGCGCGAGTTGCTCGCGTTCCCACGCATGCACGTCGAGCACGTCATCATAGAAACCGGGCACATTGACCCGACCGTCGGCGTCATGGAGCGAAGCACAAAGCTCGGCGAGGGCTTGGATTGGGTTGCGCAAAACGCCCCCGTGCAGGCCGGAATGTAGGTCCGTGCGCGCGCCAGTAACCTCCAGATCAAATAAAACCAGGCCACGCAGACCGCAAGTAATGACAATCTGATCCTCGCGCGGGCTGCCAGTATCGGAAAGCAGCACGAAATCCGCCTTACGCAGGCGCTCGGCATGGGCCGCGAGGAACCCGGGAAAACTCGGGCTGCCGATCTCCTCCTCACCCTCAATCATGAAAGTGATCCGCAAGGGCAAATCTGGCCGACGTTCGAGCAGGCGAGCTACCGCCGCGACATGGGTGAGCAGCGGCCCTTTGTTGTCCGCCGCGCCGCGCCCATAGAGACGGTCACCGCGCACCTCGGGCAAAAATGCCGGGGTAGTCCAAAGATTAAGCGGATCCGCCGGTTGCACGTCATAATGTCCGTAAATAATGACGTGTGGCCACTCCGCTGGCCCGGTGCGCTCAGCCAGAATGACGGGATGTAGCGGCGTAGGCACGATCTCGACCGCGAAACCGATGCGCCCAAGCAGGCCGGCGATAAAATCCCTCGCTCCATGCATGCCTTCGCGAAAGGCCGGATCAGCGGAGACGCTGGGGTGACGGATAAAATCTTTGAGTGCAGAAATGGGATCGAACATGATACTCAGGATTGAGGCTCGGAAGCGGCGAAAAGCGAGCCCGAGACGGCCCCGCCGGGATTCAGCGCCCGAGAAATTTATCCAACTCCCGCTGCTCCGTGGAGACAGGCCTGGAGGCGGGTGCGGCTGCTGCCTTCGGCGCATTCACCGGCCGCGCTACCGGTTGAGCGAGGGGGGCGGAACCTTCAAGACGAGCCCGGGCTTGCTCGTAGACCGGCACCAGCGAAGGCGCGAGAGCTTCAAGTTTGGCGATGCGGTCGCCGGAGGGCGGGTGGGTGGAAAGCCACTTCGGCGGGCGCGCCCCGTTTTCTTTCGCGGCCATCTTGCGCCAGAAACCTGCCGCCGCACGCGGATCGTAGCCGGCGCGCGCAGCGAAGCCAAGACCGACCACATCCGCCTCCGTTTCGTGTTCACGGGAATAAGCGAGGGAACCGAGCGTGCTGCCCACTCCGTAAGCGAGCAGGTAATATTCTTGGTTCTTATCATCTTGAGTGCCTGCCCCGAGCGCGACCCCGCCCAAGGCAATCAAGACCGCCTGGGACTGACGCTCCGCCCCGTGGCGGCTGCTCACATGCGCTACCTCATGCCCCATTACCACAGCAATCTCATCGTCATTGCCACCAGCTAGGTTAATCAGACCAGTGTAGACCCCAACCTTGCCACCGGGTAGGGCGAAAGCGTTGAGCTGATCGGATTCGAAAACCACGAACTCCCACTGCGCGTTCGGTAAGTCCCGCCCCACCGCGCCAGCGATACGTTTACCGATGCGCTGAATCCGCGCGTTTAACGCCGGATCGGCGGAGATTTTCTCTCGTTTTTTGATCTGGGCAAAGGCCGAAAAACCCGTCTGCGCCTCCTCGGCGGCGGACATGAGGATGAGCTGCTTGCGCCCAGTCTCCGGAACAGTGGAGCAAGCAGACAGGAACAACAGGGCGCAGGCGAGACCGAGGAGTGCGGCAAGGCGGCGTTTCATGGCGCCAAGCTAGCCACCCCAAGCCATCCGGCAATACCGGAGGCGCCGCGTTAAACCGAGACCTATGTCTGCTCCGCCGCATCGACCTCGCGACCGATCCGCGCGGCCTGCTTAAGGCCGTGGGCGCTACCGTGTCCAGTCAAGCGCAGGCAGGCACCGTCGATAAGTAGGTAGATAATCGGCACGATAAAAAGCGTTATGAAGGTCGAAAGACCGAGCCCGCCCACAATGACGAGCCCGAGCGGATTCCGTGATTCCGCGCCTGGTCCAGTGGCGAGAGCGAGCGGCACCGCGCCCAGGATCGTGGCCAGCGATGTCATAAGAATGGGCCGGAAACGCAGGGTTGCCGCCTCAAAGGCCGCCTCCGCCGCCGAACGGCCCTCAATCTGGAGTTCGTTCGCGAATTCAACGATGAGAATACCGTTTTTCGCCACCAATCCAATGAGCATGATCAGGCCGAAGCGGGAAAAAAGATTGTCCGTCATTGGTCGCCCCCAGAACCGGCTTAAATAAAGCACCAGCAAGCCACCCGCGATCGCCACCGCCACGCCGGAGAAAATAGTGACCGGATGCAGCCAGGACTCAAATTGGGCCGCAAGCACGAGGAAGGCGAATAAAAGGGCCAGCACAAACAGAACCCAAGCGTCGCCAGCACTCTCGACAAACTCGCGCGTCTCGCCCTCCCAAGCGGTGCGGACAGTCTCGGGCAGCACGCGCGCCGCTACCGCCTCCAGCGCAGCGACACCATCGCCCTGCGTGCGACCGGGCGCGAGCTGGCCGCTGATGGTGATCGAGCGCTGGCGGTCAAGATGGGGAAATCCCTCCGGCACAGTCGACTCGCGGGTATCCACTAAGTTACTCAATTGCACCGCCCGCCCGCCGGAGCCGCGCACATAGATGGATGCGATATTCGAGGGCTGCAGACGGTCACGATCCGCCATTTGCATAATCACGTCATACTCCTCTGCGCCCCGCCGGAAATGTGTCACCCGCCGACCGCCGAAAAGCGTCTCCAGTGTAGTAGCAACATCCACTACCTGCACACCGAGATCAGCAGCCCGAGCGCGGTCAATCCGCACGTCGAGCTGGGGCTTGTTCGGTTGAGGCGTGATCCGGATCTGGCCGATGACGGGGTTATCCCGCAGCTCCGCCACGAAACGTTCGGCCGTGGCGCGGAGTTCCGTATAATCGGAGCCCTGAAGGACCAGTTGCACGCCACCCGAGCCGCTACGCCGACCGCCCAGCGGACGGACCGGAGAAGCGATGATAAGCGCACCTGGGTTAGCGGCGAGTTTTCCCCGCAACTCGCGCAACACCTCTTGAGTCGAGCGAGAACGCTCCTCCCAAGGTTTGAGCGTCACGAACGCCAAGCCGCGACTGGCCCCACCAAACTGTCCACCTCCGGTGCTCCGAAACCACTTCTGCACCTCGGGCGTGGCGCGCATGACTGCATCCAGCTCGGCCGCGTAGGCCGTGGCGTAGGCCGGGGTCGAGCCCAGCGGGAAGTTCATGTTGACGGTGAACAAGCCCCGATCCTCCTCCGGCGTCAGCTCTCGCTGCAGTCGGGTAAAACTCCAAGCCCCGATCATGACCAGCAGAGCCGTGCCCATCAGCACCGCCACCCGAGCACGCATGGCTAGGCGAAGCAGACCGGCAAAGGCCGCATTAAACCGAGTGAATGCCGGCTCCGTCCAACGGTGCAGCGGGCCGTGATGCGGCGCGCCGGCTGCATCGCGCCTCAAACGTAGCAGACGCGAACAAAGCATGGGGGTAAGGGTAAGTGCGACCACCGCCGAAACTAGCACCGCCACCGCGAGGGTGAGCCCGAATTCATAAAAAAGCCGGCCGGTATTGCCCTTCTGAAAGGCCACGGGAACGAACACAGCAACTAGCACTAGCGTGGTCGCAATCACAGCGAAGGCCATCTGGCGCGCGCCCAAAACCGCCGCACGCACCGGCTCTTCCCCCGCCTCGATACGCCGATAAATATTTTCCAGCATCACAATCGCATCGTCCACCACCAGGCCCACCGCGAGCACGAGGGCGAGCAAGGTGAGCAGATTCAAACTGAATCCGAGCCAAGCCATCGCCGCAAAAGCACCAATCAGAGAGACTGGGATAGCAACTAGCGGAACCGCCGTGGCCCGCCAGTCGCGCAAGAAGACAAAGATGGTCAGCACCACCAGCACACAGGCCTCGGCTAAAGTGCGATAGACCTCCTGGACCGATCGCTCCACAAAGAGACTGGTATCATAGGAAACTTCCACGTTCACGTCATCGGGCAGGTTGCGCTTGATCTCCGGTATGATCGATTTCACGCCGCTAGCCACCGCCAGCAGGTTGGCCTGCGACTGGCGCAGCACGCGCACCGCAACATTATTACGGCCATTAAAACGGATGTCGCTGCGATACTCGTTAGCGCCAAGTTCCACCCGGCCGATATCGCGAAATTTCACCTGGTAACCATCGCGCACCGCGACCACGAGGTTTTCAAAATCGGACACCTCTTCCAGACGTCCATCGAGCCGCACCGGAAATTCACGCCCGACTGACTCAATGCGACCGCTGGGCACGTCTACATTCTGCGCGCGCAAAGCGGACTCGACATCACCCACAGTCAGACCTTGCGCGGCCAGACGCTCAGCGTCGACCCAGAGTCGCATGGCGTAACGCCGCCCGCGCAGCTCCACTTGGGATACACCTGGTATCGTTTGTAGGCGCTGCACTGCGATGCGGTCTGCCATTTCCGACAACTCCAGCCGATTAAAACGCGTCGAATTGAAAGAAAGCACGATCACCGGATCATCGTCCGCGTCAGCCTTGGCGACCTCAGGCGGATCCACCTCGTCAGGTAAGCGCTCAAGGGCACGCCCCACCCGGTCGCGCACATCGTTGGCCGCAGCGTCGACATCGCGACCCAAATTAAACTCCAAGGTAATCGTAGAGCGCTCCTCGGTCGAATCCGAGCGCATAAGGCGCACCCCGTCGATCGCGCTTAATTGCTCCTCCAGCGGATCGGTGATCTGAGTCTCGACCACTTCGGCGGCAGCCCCCGGATAACGGGTGGTAACCGAGACGACAGGAGCATCGATGTTGGGAAACTCGCGAACCGGCAAACCACGAAAGGACAACAGCCCGACGGTGACGATGAGCAGCGAAAGGACGACGCAGGCGACCGGACGCCGAACGGATAAATCTGATAGAATCATGGGCGCTCCTCGTCCAGAGGTCGCACCTCAACATAGGCCGGCACCGGATCTAGCGGTGCGCCTGGGAAAAGCGCGATTGCGCCTACCCCAGAGGAGAGCACCCGCTCGCCAGCCTCCAGCGTGTCCGGCGCGAGCGCGTTCACCTCGACCTGCGTCCCGAGCCGAAACCCGCTGCGGACTCTAACGTAGCGGGCCACCGGTTGGCCGGAAGCCTCGCCGACTACGATCACCTGCACCCCTTCCGCGCCCGCGAGCAAGGCGGTCTCTGGCGCCACCAAAACGTTCTCACGGGTAGACAAAAGAATCCGCACCGAGGCGAACATGCCAGGCCTAAGCGCGGGCGGCGGGTCACGGAGCACAGCCTTAACCTCGGTGGCGCGAATAGCCGGATCCATGCCGGCACTGACAAAAAACACTTCTCCCTCGACTTCCAATGGGCGGACGTCGGAGCCGACGCGCACGCGGGCAGTCACGCGCGTGCCAGGCCGGACCTGCGAAACGCTTCGCTCTGGCACCCGGAAGGAAACTTTCAAAACAGAAAGATCTTCAAGCATGGTTAGCACCGTTGCGGGCGTGACGTAATCGCCTGGAGAAAACAAGCGGGCGCCCAAGGTCCCAGATATAGGCGCGACAATACGGGTCCGCGCTAACCGGACGCGCAAAAGCTCCAGCGCCGCCTGCGCGGCGCGATCTTCACTACGCACCCGGTCAAGCTCGGCCAGGGCTAGGCTGCGGTCCGCCGCAAGCGCGTCAGACCGCTGGCGGTTGAGCCGAGCCAGCTCGGCGCGGGCTTCCGCCGCGACTACCTCCGCCCTTAACTCGGCGTCCTCAAGCCGAGCAAGTAGCGCACCTTTTTCCACCGCCTGGCCCTCCTGAAAAGCGATGTCCCGCACTAAACCCGCGAGTTCAGGATGAATAGAAACGCTTTCATTTGCTTCCAAGCTACCGGCGACCTCCAGGGTCTCGCTCAGATTTTTTCGCGCCAGCGTAACCACCTCCACCCGTTGCGGTGGGCGAACGGAGGCCGGCGCCGGGCCGTCCGGTTTGCATGCCGCAAGCCCTAGCAGCAGAACCGCGAACAAAATGGAATCGATCCTCATGCCTCTAGTGGGTGACGGCATTCACGCCCTGGGCAAGCCAGAGCGCGGAAAACCATCCGCTAGCCTTTGCCTGCGGCCAACCGCTCACCCCACGTGACGGGCGTAGGCGGCAGCGTCTAGCAGTTGCGCAGGCGCACCCCCATCGAGCTTCAACTTGAGCATCCAGGCTTCGCCGTAGGGATCGCGGTTCAATATCTCAGGCGACACGTCGAGGGCCGGGTTAACTGCCAGCACGACGCCGGTGGCGGGTAGATAGAGGTCGGAAGCGGCCTTAACCGACTCAACCACGCCGAAGGTGGCGCCGGCAACGAGAGTTGCGCCGACCTTAGGCAGCTGCACGAAGGTGATGTCGCCCAGGCTAGACTGGGCATAGTCGGTGATGCCCACCAACGCGGTGCCATCGCCAGCGAGGCGGAGCCACTCATGGGATTTGGCGTAATGAAGGTCGGCGGGAATGTTACTCATGAAAAAGGAGGGCAAAAAGGATCAAAATTAGCCTCGCCGCAGAGGCACGAAGGGAGGGCGAACCGGCTGCAACCCGATGTTCGTCCCGCGGATATCAACCGTCAGCGCACCCTCGACAGCCGCCTTTTCAATCAGCACCGACCCGATGGCCTCGTTCAAGAGGGGCGAAAGGGTGCCTGAAAGCACACGGCCGATGATGGCGCCATCCCTCCCCCTGACTGGGGTATCAGCACGGACAATACGACGATCCCCGGTGCGGAAAAAAAGCACCCGCCGCGCCGCACCCTCGGCCATTTCACGGGCCAACGCGGCATGGGCCAAGCTGGGGCGGGCCTTGCCCAGCTTAACCGTCCAAGCTAAGCCGGCCGCGACCGGTGAAATGCTCGGCGATAGCTCATGGCCATGCAGAGGAAACCCCGCCTCCAAGCGCAGGCTATCGCGCGCGCCCAGCCCGGCAAGTTCCAGCCCATGCGGCGCACCGGCGGCCAGCAGTGCCTCGGCCAGCCCAACGGCATCCGCTGGGGCGTGATAAAGCTCAAACCCATCCTCCCCGGTGTAGCCGGTGCGACTGATGATACAGGACACACCCGCCACGGTGCCTTCGCAGAAAGTGTAATTAGCCAGCAGGCCTAGTTTAGCCCCGGTAAGCGTTTGCACAATCGCCGCACTCGCCGGTCCCTGAACCGCAAGCAGGGCGTAGTCCGCACTGCGATCAGTCACGGTCACCGCAAACCCCTCCGCCTGCCGCGCCATCCAATCCAAATCGGCGGCAATGTTAACGGCATTCACACAGAGCAGATAATCACCAGGCGCCCTCAGATAAATCAAAAGATCATCCAGCGTGCCGCCATCGGTCGCGCACATCGGAGTGTAAAGCACTTTACCGGGCAGCAAACGGGCAACCTCATTGGTTACAAGGTTTTCCAGAAAATCCAAGGCTTGCGGTCCCTTCACTTCTACCTCACCCATATGACTGACGTCAAAAAGCCCGGCCGCCCGGCGCACCGCCTTGTGCTCCTCCAAAATAGAACGATATTGGACCGGCATCTCCCAACCGGCAAAGTCCACCAACCGACCGCCTCGAGCGGCGTGAAAATCGCGCAGCGGGGTGCGTTGAAGGTGGCTCATGGAAAGATGGCTTAGCAGGCGACCAAGCGGGCCACCTGGGCAATGAAAAAGGCACCCGGTAAAGGTGCCTTCGAAAATAAACCCAAGGTGATCAAAAAAAACCGCAAGGGCGTCAATTCAAAGCCTTAAAAGCTGAAAGAATCTTATCCACTAAGTATTTGTGATCTGCCTTACTCAGCTCGCCGGTGAGCAGCAATGCGTCAGCCCGATTGATCTGGGCAGCCAACTCTGAGTAACGATCCCCAGCGCCGGTCTCAGCAAGGGCAGGTCGTAATTCAACCAACATTTCTTGAGGGATAAGCTCTTTGGCCGCACCGAGATCATAATCTATACCCCAGCGCAGATACCGAGCGTCGTATGCGGAGGAGGAAGGCAGGAAAACGGCGGAATCGCTCTCGAACCCATTCTTCGCGAAATCCACCCGGAAAACCTCATCACGCTTTAATTTCACCTTCAGTGGTGTCTGGCCGACCTCCGTGCCATTAATCTTGGTCACAGCGCCTTCTGGATTCGAGCGCACCACCACCGCCTGCTTGCGCCCCTGAGTAACCAATGCGCAGCCGGTTTGCGAAAAAGCAGCAAATCCAACTAGGACGGACATGAACAACACAAAGGGTTTCATAGGGGGAATGAACAATCATTTTTACCAGTGGCCAGAGGGTCAAGGGCAATGAGGACATCTGTTTAGACGTTTTTACTATTGGTTCCACGTGCTGGAAATCCCCTGATACCGACCCTACCCATGCTCACCCTCCCGACCTATTGGGTCCACGATTTAAGCCCCTTTTTGATCCGCTTCACCGATACGGTGGGGATTCGTTACTACGGCTTGGCCTACCTCGCTGGCTTTGCCGCCGCCTGGCTGTTTCTCCGCAGCTATAAGAAACGCGGACTCACCCAACTGACCGCCGAGCAGGCGGGCGACTTCATGACCGCGCTAGTGATTGGCGTGCTGGCAGGTGGCAGAGTGGGATATTTTCTACTTTATCAACCAGAGGCGCTACTCGCCTCGCCCTTAAGCATTTTCTCCGTGTGGGATGGCGGCATGGCGAGCCACGGCGGCTTCGTCGGTGTTGCCTTTGCTCTGGCGTGGTCGTCCTGGAAATTCCGCCTGACCTGGCGCCACCTCGCCGACCTGATCGCCAGCACGGCCTCGGCAGGTCTATTTTTCGGTCGCGTAGCCAATTTCATCAACGGCGAGCTCTGGGGTAAAGTGAGCACGGTCCCGTGGGCGGTCATTTTTCCCGCCAGCGCCCCGGAGGGCACGCCGGTTGCACTGATCGCAGCACGTCACCCCTCGCAACTTTACGCCGCTGCACTCGAAGGACTGCTCCTGTTGGCTTTAGCTCAATGGCTACTTTGGAAAACCACCTGGATACGACGAGCTCCCGGTCGCCTGGCCGGAGTCTACCTGCTAGGCTACGCCGTGGTGCGCTCGATTGGGGAAATCTACCGTGAACCCGACGCCAGTCTTATCTTAGGCCTCAGTCGGGGCACCTTCTATTCGATTTTTATGGTCCTCGGTGGCCTGGCGCTCTGCCTCATCCAGGGGCGAGCCCTGAACGACTCTAGCAGCCCGGAGTCGAAAAATTAAACCCGTCGGCGACCAACGCCGCCCGCACCGCTGCCAGCAACCGCGCCGCCGCCGGACCGTCGCCATGCACGCACAGGGTCCGGACCGCGCCCGACCGCGCCAACCGCAGGGACTGCGCAATCGCCACAGACTCTTCCGCGATCAACGCCCCCGGTTCGCCCCGGGGAATCAAAGTCCCGTCCGCCCGATAACCTCGATCAATAAAGCCTTCCGCCACGAAGCACAAACCGGCTGACCAAGCCGCATCGCGCAAAGCGCCATCCGGTGGCCCGAAAAGCACGAGCGGCCCAGAGATAAAAGTTCGCGCCGCCTCGACGCACACTCGGGCGGCAGAGGCATCGTTGTTTAGAAAATGATACAAGGCTCCGTGAGGTTTGAGGTGCGCCAATCTCACTCCTTCCGCCGCCGCCGCCCCGGCCAGCGCGGCCAACTGCCCTTCAAGAAGATCCTTCAACCCATTCAATGATAGAAACACGGGGCTCCGCCCGAAACTCGCCCGGTCAGCGTAGCCCGGATGCGCCCCCACCGCGACCCCGCTGGCCCGCGCTAGTCGGCAAGCCATGCGCATGGCGGCCTCGTCGCCCGCATGACCACCGCAGGCGACATTTGCCGAGGTGATGCCCGCCGCAAACAACCCCGCCTCACCCGGCATCCCTTCACCGAGATCGGCATTAAAATCGATCGGCTTCGAACCATTCATCGTAAGAGCCCTAGCCCGACCCGGATACGGCCGATATCCGCCGCCACTCTCAACCTCGCCTGTTGCGCCGCAGAGACATCTGTCATCCGGAAAACGATCTGCGCCCCCGGCCGCGCTTGGGCGAGCAGCGGCAAATCGATCGTAGCCACCTGCCCGAGTTGCGCGTAGCCGCCGATAGTTTGCCCTTCAGCCATCAGCACGATGGGTTGCCCATCGGGCGGCAGTTGGACTGTTCCTGGCACCACCGGACGAGAAATATCTCCGCCCGCCCCAGCCGGCAACGTGAAGGCCTCGCCTTGTAACCTCAGGCCCATGCGGTCAGATTTGGCACTAAGCTGAAACCGTCGCGCCTCCACCGCCCGCACTGCACCCTCTGGGCTGTGGCGCCGAAATAGCCGCGCCCAGTCCAGACCGGGAATGAGCCGCACCTCCACCACCGCCCGGCGCCCGGGCGGCCGCACCGGTGCGGACAAACACCAACCGCCGCCCCCGGGCACTTCGCCGGCTCGTTCCGGACCAAACGAAATACGATCCCCCGCCTCAAGCGCCCGACCGCCCAGCCCACCGAACCCCGCACTGATTAGGGTGCCAGCCCCGCCCAACAACCGCGGCACGCGCACCCCGCCCCCTGCGAACGCCACGTAGAGCCGCACCCCACGCACCAGCGCCGAGCAATCCAAGGTTGCCCCAGCCTCCAGCCGGATCGGCCGGCCCGCCGCTAGGCCCTCGACCTCGGCCCCGACTAGAGCCACCGTCGCGGCCTGAGGGAAACGCAGCACCGGCCCCACATAGGTGCACTCCAACACCGCCGCGCCAGGGGGATTACCCACCGCTAGGTTCCCCACCGCCGCCGCCCAAGGGTCGAGAGCTCCACCCGACGCAATGCCCACCGCCGCGAAGCCCCGCCGACCCAGATCTTGCACCGTGGTCAGCAGGCCAGCCTTCACCACCTCGCAATACCGCCCCAGCTCCGGCTCCCGCGAACTGACAGCCCTAGCCTTTGAGATCACCACCGCCGGAGAGGCTAATTTATCCACCACCTTGAACTTAACCTCGTCACCCGCCGCCAACCGTGTCGGCGGTTCGAAACCAGGATTAAACAACTCCAGACTAGTTCGCCCGATCAATTGCCAACCGCCCGGAGTATCGCGTGGATAAATACCGGTCTGCGCCCCGCCTATCCCCACGCTGCCCACTGGCACCCGCAAGCGCGGCGTCGCCCGGCGGGGCGTCGCCAGCGCCGCGGGTAATCCGAATAAGTAAGGAAAACCTGGCGCGAACCCGATCGCCGCCACCACATAGTTCGCCCCGGCATGGAGATTGACCACCTCGTCGACGGATAACTTGGCCGTCTTTGCCACGTGCTCAAGATCCGGACCATGCTCACCGCCGTAGCACACCGGCACGACGTGCGCACGCGCCGCCCGGACCTTGCGCGACGCCGTCGGGCCCTCGCCCGCCAGATGCCGCTCCAGCCACTCCGCCACCACACGCCAAGGTAACTCACCGCGCGGTGTCCGCACCCGTTCAGGCTCATAGGTCACCCCGATTGACGAATAGGCTGGAACGATCTCGATCACGCCGTCCAGTCGGTCTGCCGCGAGATCGGCGGCCAACCCTCGCACCCGAGCGAGCATGGCCGCATCCAGCGCCCCCGCCAGCGTGATCAAGTAGGCCGTGTCCCCCATCGCATGCAGAGTCATCCCAGCAAGCTGGCGCACGCCTCGCCGCGGCACAAGCCGCCACGCGGACGTCTTATCGCCTACTCAGGGCCCGCTGATAGATGACTGGAATGGGTTGCCCTTCGCCGCTTGGTGGCGACACGTTTACGTCTTCGTCGTATGCGCCGCCCACTTTCAGTCTTCTTGTCCGCATCTCTCTCCGTGCTTGCCCTAAGCGGTTGCCGCCGGGAGGAGATCCAGACCTACACCGTTAAAAAGGAACCCGCCGCCACCCCGGTCGCATCCGCGCCAGTAGCTCCAAATGCGGACGCCGCGATGCGAAATACCGCCGTCACCACCGCCGAAGGCCCCGGCCTAAATTGGACCACACCCGCCCACTGGAAGCCAGGTCCCGAAAAAGCCATGCGCAAGGCCACCTTCCTCATCCCCGGCGTAAACGGCGCCCCGGGCGCCGAGCTGGCCGTGACCGCCTTCCCCGGCGACGTTGGCGGCCCACTGGCCAACGTGAACCGCTGGCGCGGCCAGCTCTCGCTCCCACCCCTTGCCGAAGGCGATCTTACCGCCGCGCTGAACCACCTGGACGTCGGCCCTCTCCACCTCGACTACGTCGAACTGGCTGCCGCCGGTTCGCCTCCCGCCCGCCGCGTGCTCGGTGCTCTGGTGCCCCACGCCGGCGCGACGTGGTTCTTCAAACTCGACGGCCCCGATGCGGTCGTCGCCCAGGAAAAACCCGCCTTCCTCGCCTTCCTGCAAAGCCTGCGCCCCGCCAACTGACCCGGCCTGCCGCCGCCCTCCATAAACTTACCCTCTCACCGTTAACCCGCCGCGCCCGCGCGGCGACACCATGCGCGCCCTCTATCTTGAATTCGTCCGTTTTTTTGTCTCGCTCCGCCTGACCGTGGGACTGCTCGCCCTCTCCGCGCTGCTGGTGCTGTTCGCCACCCTCGACCAAGTTCACCTCGGCATCTGGGCGGTTCAGGAAAAATGGTTTCGCAGCTTCATCGTGCTGCACGAGCTCAAGGGCTTCCCCGTGCCGGTCTTCCCCGGTGGCTATTTCATCGGCGGCCTGCTGCTAATCAACCTTGTCGCCGCCCACTTGAAACGCTTCGCTTTGACCTGGAAAAAAGCCGGCATCCAGCTCGTGCACGGCGGACTCATCTTGCTGCTCCTAGGCGAACTTCTGACCGGCCTGCTTCAGGAGGAATACCAGCTGCGCCTCGACGAGGGCCAGACCCGGAACTACTCGGAAAGCTGGCGCTTTAACGAACTTGCCGTGGTCGATGACACCAATGCCACGACCGATATCGTCACGGCCATTCCCGAGCAGCTTCTTACCGACCTAGGCAATGAACTCCAAGTGCCCGCCCTGCCCTTCCGCGTCGTGCCGCGCGCATACTATCCAAACGCTTCATTGATGCTAAAGGAGAACGTCCCCGCCGGCCGCCCCGTGGTAGATAACCCCGCCACCGCGGGCCTCGGCGCTCGCCTCGCCATCACCCCCCTTCCAATCACCTACCAGCAGGACCAGCGCAATCTTCCCGCCGCTCTAGTTGAACTGTTCGGCCCCGAGGGCAGCCTCGGCACCTACCTCGTCTCGACCATGCTAACCGAGCCGCAGCGCTTCTCCTACGCCGGTCGTGAGTGGACCCTAGCCCTGCGCTTCCGCCGCGCCTACAAACCTTACGCGCTTACCCTGATCGATTTTTCCCACGACCGCTACGCTGGCACCGAGATCCCAAAGAACTTTTCCAGCCGCGTCCGTCTGACTACGCCAGACGGCCGCGATGACCGCGAAGTGCTGATCTACATGAACAACCCGCTCCGCTACGATGGGCTGACCTTTTATCAGGCTGGTTTCGACAATAACGACAAGACCACCGTTCTCCAGGTCGTGCATAACCCCTCTTGGCTCATCCCTTACATCAGTTGCCTGCTCATGACCCTCGGCCTGCTCTGGCAGTTCGGCGCACACCTCCTCGGCTTCTCCCGCAAACGCGCCGCCGCCTGAACGCCGCCCACCCGATGAAAAAGTTTTTCCCCCTCCTTTTGCTCGCCCTCGGCCTGCTCTACGTCGGCTCCACTCTGCGTGAACCACGCGGCCCTGTGGGCAAACCCGACGCCGTTGCCTTCGGCCGCTTGCCCGTCCTCGTCGGTGGCCGCATCAAGCCCCTCGATACCGTCGCGCGCAGCACCCTGCTCCAGTTTCAGGGCCGCCAAACCGTGCGCCTAAACGACGGGCGAAAACTCTCCCCCGACGAGTGGCTCGCCGACGTCCTTCTGGCTGATAAAAAGGCCCACGCCTACCCAGTATTCGAGATCCTTCACCCCGACGTCTTGGCACTGTTGCAGCTGAAATCCGAGGACGGCGCCGGGCAGAAACGTTTCTCCTACGAACAGCTCACCCCCGGCCTAACCGAGCTCGAACGTCAGGCCCAGCTTGCCCTCCCCGTCGAA
>Ga0214921_10003684_pt1 | contig 23217 bp, 21 predicted proteins | sample LL1505_MetaG_FD_177992 | JGI IMG/M metagenome (GOLD analysis project Ga0214921, IMG submission 177992) | Freshwater microbial communities from Lake Lanier, Atlanta, Georgia, United States - LL-1505 | ecosystem: Environmental > Aquatic > Freshwater > Lake | place: USA: Georgia | collected... | reverse complement strand
GGCCGCCTAGAAGACATCTGCCAGGCGCATGGTGTGCCTTTGCGCGCAGCGGCCCTGCAGTTTCCGCTGGCGCATCCGGCCGTTGACGTGGTTATGGTCGGCGCCCGTCATCATCGTGAATGGCAGGACGCAGTCAACATGGTGCAGCACCCAATTGCGCCGAACTTCTGGCAATCGCTGCGTCAGGCCGGACTGCTGCCAGCCGACGCGCCTGTGCCTGAGAGCGCCGCATGATCGACGCGCACTTTCACAGCTGGCTGCTGTCCCGTGGCGACTACGACTGGCTCACGCCGGCACTCCAGTGGTTCGCCTGAGTTCGGCCTTGAGCTTTGCCACCTCGGCTTGCATCGCCTTGAGGTCACTGGATTCGGGTTGGTCTGCTTTTTTAAACTTGCTCACCCATGTGTACAGAACGTTGTCCGGGATACCTAGCCGCTTGGCTACATCGACAACCGAGTGGCCCTTGTCGATGACTTGCTTGACCGCCTCGCCTTTGAACTCGAGGGCGTATTTCGTTCTCTGCATTTGCTTTTCTCCATTTCAGTTTTGACATCATATTTGTCTACTGATTTGGGGGAATACCAGACTGATATCATTCACTAGACTTGAACACATAGCAACAAAGGAGCCGCTAATGAAAAAGTTATTGACAATACTATTGGCCTTTCCGTTAGTGGCGGCCGCACAAGATGTCTATGTGGTTAATGTACAACCAAGATTGATCACTGTGCAACAACAACAATGTAACCTGCAGGAATTTCACCGAGAGGGCAGTTCTGGATCCGGCACCGTCGGTGCTGTAGCCGGCGGCCTGTTGGGAAGTACACTAGGTAGCAATCGAAATGACCAGTTGGCTGGAACTGTGATCGGAGCATTGATAGGTGGCGCCATTGGCAACGAAGTTGGTCGTGAACCCACTAGAATAGAACAAAGACAGGTCTGCCGATACATTCCTGTACAGATTCAGCAAGGTGAAACAGTCACATTCAGCTATCGCGGGCGAGTGTTTACACAGTCATTTAACAACTGACTCCAGAACAAAACGGTTGACAGTTTGGCGAGATGGCGTTGTCGGAGAAATCCTGTCCAATTCTTGTCCAACTCGCAACCCAAAAGGAGATGGTCTGGTATTCCCCCAAATCAGTAGACAAATAAGATATCAAAGCTGAAATGGAGAAAAGCAAATAAACGAGCAACAATTTTGTATGCTGTTTTTAAGCGGGCTTGAAAAACACAGTTCTGTCTGCAGTTCCCGCATCACTGCTGAGCATTCTTTTAAAGCTTTGGTTGCCGCTACGCATGCGGTTTCCAGACTTTTCAGCTCTTCGATATTCGATAGACCGAGGCGGGGGGCAGGTTGAACATTGCACTTCCAATGCGTTCAGCTTTCAGGCCCAGCCGACCAAGAATCTCGGTTGCAATGGGGCACCTCGTCATATAGGTGAACTGGTACATGGCCGCCCCGGCACGCAAACTTTGCATGCAGGCACCGACCACGTTCCATTGCGCGCGCAAACCCATGGTCAGCAATGGCAGGCCAGAGATCACGGCCTGTGCTTGCATGTTGTTCCAAGGGTCATCCCACATTCGCATCCGGGTCACATCCATTTCAAGTAGCTGTGCATTGGGAAAGCGTTGTCGCAACAACGCAGCGAAGTCTGGGCTGTTCTCCACCAGCGTGAGCTTGTCTTCGGGCAGCCCTTTTGCCAGGATGCTCCGCGTGAACGCGCCCGTGCCTGGACCCAGTTCGATGACAGGTCCGCCGTTGGGCACGATATCGCTGGTGATGAGGCGTGCCAGAGCGTTGCTGGAGGGGGCCACTGCACCGGTTCTCATGGGTCTCTTGAGCCAGGTCTTGAGAAAAACGGTTTGATCAACTGAGAAAGGCACGACAGAATCCTTTGGCGGTCTATCGAAGGCATTATGTTGTGTACTTATGACACCGTCGTCGTATTGATCACCAGACCAACGCTGACTGGCCAAGGGCAATAGTCGCAAACCCGCATGCGTAACTGAATTGCCAGCCCATCGGCTGGTCATCGGTTTTTGGCACATCTGGTCAGGCGGCTTTACCAGCTTAATTTTTGACGCAGTAATTGCCTTGGCCATTGGAGCCGGATGGACAAATAGCTTTATTTTTAAGAACAGCAGCTTTAGCGTTTTGGTTGGCCACACAGTAGTTGCCTTGAATGCCGTAGTCTCTTGGACATGCTCCGTGCTTGGGAATTGCCAGCTGGGCCCCAGCTCTGGGGGCGCAAAACTTTCCCTCCGTCACGTAATCCGAAGGGCAGCTACCGTCTTTTGGGATAAGCTTCGCTTCAGGTAGCTGCGCGTGCACGTGAAGGAGAAAACTCAGAGAAAGTGAGCCTGCAAAGGCTTTATGCATGATCGTCATAAGGCATTTGTCCATTCATTGACGGCGACAAGTTAGCTACACAATCAGGCCAAGTACCCATCTGCAGTTATTGGCTGCTGCTTAAATTTTTTTGCGACTGCTAAAGCTCGAAAACTCCGCCTCCGTGTTTTTAAGATGGTTTCAATGTGTATTTTTTATTTTTACTCCGTTTGGAGCTGAATGGCAAGTGACTGTTGACTCCGGCGTCGTATTGAACATTTGACCGACTACGACTGACCAAGTTTTTGTCCGCACCTTCATCTGGTCAAATCTGCGGCGACGATGACTGCTGAGACAGCCGGGCAAGTCCACTGAGCGCCTTAATTCGTCATGTTCTTTGGCAGAAGTGTGATGAATCGCTCACCGGGGCAGGGCAGTGGTGGGCAGCAAAACTTTATATACATTTGCCAGATCGAACCAAAACTTCATTCACATTGCTGGTCGCGGGTGAAAACTCCATACACTTTGGAGCAAGCTGAGACTTGTTGATGCTTTGGTCAAATCTAAACCGGCCCACGTGGTGAACTCATTCACCGATCTGCGGTCTAAGCCATCAAAGCGATCAGCCGGACGCTTCCGTTGACAGGTGACAGGCCTATATTTTGCTCAATATCTTTTGTAGGAAATCTTTGGCGCGTTCGGTTCGCGGTGCGCCAAAGAATGTAGTTACCGGCGCTTGCTCGATGATTTGGCCATGGTCCATGAAGACGATTTCATCGGCAACCTCGCGGGCAAATCCCATCTCATGGGTGACGACCAGCATCGTCATACCGTCTTTGGCCAGATCCCGCATGACTTGAAGCACCTCGGCGATCAGTTCTGGGTCTAGGGCCGAGGTGGGTTCGTCAAACAGCATTGCTTTGGGCTCCAGGGTGAGCGAGCGGGCAATTGCCGCGCGTTGCTGCTGGCCCCCTGAAAGCCTCGCCGGGAACTTGTCCGCTTGATTAGAAATACCCACCCGGTCAAGGTAATGCATGGCCAGTTTTTTGGCCTCGGACGGGTTCATGCCTTTGGCCTTGATGGGGGCCAGCGTCAGGTTTTCCAATACCGTCATGTGGGGGTAAAGCTCAAAATGCTGGAACACCATACCAACAGAGAGCCTCAATGCGGGCAGATTTTTACAACCGCGAACGCCAACTCCATCGACCCAGATGTCGCCCGATTGAAATGGCTCCAAGCCATTGATGCATCGCAGGAGAGAGCTCTTCCCGGAGCCACTCGGACCGCAAATAACGATGCACTGGCCTTTGTTGACGCTTAAAGAGACGCCATCAAGCGCCTTGAACTTGTCAAACGCCAAGCTAACCTGCTTGATGTCAATGATCGGCTGAGTCATTGGCCCTGGCCCTTTTCGAATTTTCTGGAGACAAGAGACCCGCCGTAGCAGATCAGAAAGTAGATCAGGGCAACTGCCAGGTACATCTCCGTCGGCCTCCCAGTGCGCTCGGCAATCATGGCCGTGGTGTGAAGCAGTTCGTCATAGCCCACCACATAAGCCACGGTAGTTCCCTGTAACACCAGAATACATTGCGTGGTGAGTGCCGGCAGCATCGCCCTGATGGCTTGAGGTAGCACGATGTGTTGCATGGTCTGCCGATAGCTTAGGCCGGAGGACAATCCCGCTTGAATCTGGCGATGGCCTACTGATTGGATGCCGGAGCGAATAATTTCTGCAAAATAGGCACCAAAGAAAATCACGAACGCACAAAGGATGGATGTCAGGTCGTTGATGGATTTACCAATGAGGATCGGCATTAGGAAATAAAACCAAAACAGAATAAGGATCAGGGGGTTGCTGCGTAAAACATTGACAAAGCCTCCACAGAGCTTGCTTAGCCAGGCGCGGTGGCTGAGGCGGCCTATGGCCACCAAACAGCCCAGGGGAAAGCTCAGTGCGATGGCAACCGCCGCCAGCTTCAGGCTGGTTATCAGCCCCTTGATCAACAGCGGTGCATTAGCGGTGACGACAGCCCAGTCCATTCAATGGTGCCCCGTGTCTCGCTTGATCAAGCCCGGAATATAGTACTTTTTTTCAAGCCAAGTCATAAAGGCGATCACAAGCAGGGTGGTCAACACATAGGTAAGAGAGGCCACGGCATAGGCCTCAATGCCACGAAACGACCAGGCTTCGATTTTTCGGGTGGTTCCGGTGATTTCCATCACGCCAATGGTCAGGGCCAGCGAAGTGTTTTTGAAGACGGTCAAAAACTCGGAGGTGATAGCCGGGATGATGATGCGCAGTGCATAGGGCATGATCACATACCGATACATCTGGAATGGTGTCAATCCGGTGGAGAGAGCCGCCTTGAACTGCCCTTGTGGGATGGCCATAATGGCGGAGCGAATCTGCTCCGCTATCCTGGACGATGTATAGAACGAGATACCCACCACAGCGGTCCAGTAGGGCACTGCGTCAAGCCGATTCCACCAGGAACTGAAGTCCTCAGGCAGCAATTGCGGGATGACAAAAAGCCAAATGAACAGCTGGACCAGTAATGGAATATTTCTGAATACTTCCACGTACGCGGTGCCCCAAAACCGCAAGATGCGCGAGTTGCTGACGCGGCAAACGCCGATCATGATGCCCAATGTCAGTGCCAGAACCCAGCAGATCAGCGCGAGGTGAAAAGTGGTCAATACCCCGTCGATGATCCATTCTGAATAGGGCGGCTGGGTCAACATGCCCCAGTTGAATTCGTAGCGCATTCAGGATCGGACTGTCTTTAGAAACGCGCCAAGCTTTTCCAAGCCCTCAAGGATCTCATGGACAGGTGCATTGAACACGAATCGCATATGGTTTTCACCGCGTTTGCCAAAGGCCGAGCCTGGTTGACCCGAGACATGGGCTTGCTGCATCATCTGCTGGCTCAATGCCAATGAGGTCAGGTGGAAGCCCTTGAACTTGGGAAAGACGAAGTAGGCGCCTCTGGGTGCTACGCAACTCACACCGGGCATATCGCGTAATCCAGCCATGAAAGTATCGCGCTGTTCTTGGTAACCTTTGACAAGCGCAGCAATTCCGAACTTTCCTTGCACAATATCACCGTCCAATGCAGCTGCGGCACCCGCCTGAGCGAACGACGTGACACATGAAAACGAATGCGAGGTGATCAGCTGGATTTTTTCACTGATCGCGGCGGGTGCCACTATCCAGCCCACCCGCCACCCAAACATGTTGAAGGTCTTGCTTGCCGTTTGGATTGTGATGGTGCGGTCGCGCATGCCATCCAAAGTCGCCAAGCTGATGTGAGGCAGCCCATCGAAAAGAAAATGCTCATAGGCTTCGTCCATCAGCACCAGCAGGTTATGTTCGATCGCGACCTTGGCGATGGCTTCCAGATCAACGCGGTCAAACACGCGCCCAGTCGGGTTGTGCGGGTTACAAAGGATCAACATTTTCGTGCGCGGTGTGATGCGCTTGACCAAGTCGTCCATGCTAAAACGAAAGCCATCTTGCTCGCGCAAGGGCAGGGGTACAGGCTTAGCACCTGAGATGCGTACCATGGGCTCGAAAGCGAACCAGCCCGGATCCTCCACCAAAACCTCATCGCCCCTGTCAACTAGAGCCAGCAGGGTGGTCAGAATCCCCTGCTTGCCACCAGGGGAGACGGTAATCTCAGTCTCAGGGTCAACCAACAGGGCGTTTTCGCGAAGCAGCTTGCGCGCGATGGCCAGCCGAAACTCTTGCAAGCCCCGGGAGTCGGCGTAAAGCGATGCAGCCGGTGACTCCAGGTATTGAACCGCCGCGGCCTTGATGTGCTGTGGCGTGTCGAATTTGCTGCCAAAGTCATGGACTTTGATACCGTTCTTACGAAGTTCCCGGTTTTTTCGCATGGCAGCCATCGAGGATGAGTAGCTGAGCTTCTCCACACGTTTGGCAAAAGAATAAGTCGGCATCATCGCCTTTCTGTCAGTCTTGCAATTCCAGGTTCAAAGGAACGTTAGGTCTTGGGTAGCCAGGTGTCGATGCCCAAAGGGCATTGGTCGCGCATGAGGGACTTGGTTCTGGCTGATTGCGGCAGCGGGAAACCGGCCTTGGGTGACTTGCCGGCAAACCATACGTCATAAAGCTTGTCGTACTCGCCGGTTTCGATCAGGTAGCAAAGGGCGTTGTTGACTGTATTGCGCCATTTGGAGTCGTTCTGCGGAAGAATAATGCCACTGATGGTGCAGAAAATATCTGGCCCATGAACGGTCCATTCGTTGGGATTTTTCGATTTCACCTGTAAAGACAATAGCGCCGAGTCAAGCGTGATGTGCACATCTGTACGTTTTTGCTCCAAAGCCAGAAAACCCACCGCGTGGGTCGGAAATGCCACCACCTGTGGTGCAGGTTTGACTCTGCCGCTGGTGCCGAGCTCGGTGATCAGCTTTTCCTCCACGCTGCCGCTGGTGACTCCGACGCGCTTACCCGCCAAGTCCTTGATGTCCTTGATGTTCATGCTCTTACGGTTGAGCATCTTGACGCACGCCGTGTTGTTGACCATGGAGAAATCCACCACTTGCAGGCGGTCTACGGTTATGCCAGTAGACCCTAACGCCCAGTCAAGCGAGCCATTCACAACCAAGGGGATGCGCGTTCCAGGGGTTACTTTACGGAACTCAATCTCGATCTTGGTGCCCATCTTCTTCTCCAGCACGGCGTGCAGCGACTTGCTGAGCTCGTAGGCCCAACCATCGAGCTCACCCTTGTCATTAACAAACCCGTAAGGTGCTGTGCCTTCCTGGGCACCAACCACCAACTTTTTTTCTTGAAGCACCTTGTCGTATTTGCTTTGGGCTTGTGCGCCCGTGACAAGGATGACCATTGACAAGAGGCCGACCAATTTGGCCAGAGTCATCTTCCAAAAAAAGAGCTTGTGCATGTGACTTTCTCCTAGATAAATAATGATTGAATTGTCCAGAACGAAAACTTAAGTAATTTAATCTTCAGCGACCCCGGCACAATGGTCCAATCGTATCTTTAGATCAGACGCATCATATTTGTTTATCGCAAATGCCGCCTGGTACAAGTTGGTGGTCGTTCATTCCAGCGCCCCATGAAATAAAGTTGGGTACTTCACACGAGACATGATCCCATGATCGACTTTCGAAATCTTGAAGCTTTTGTATCGGTTGCCACCACGGGTAAGTTCAACCTGGCTGCCGAAATACTCAATACCACTCAGCCGGCTATTTCAGCGAGAATCGCCCTGCTGGAAAATACACTGGGTGCGCGGCTTTTTGATCGTCGGCCTCGGCGGGCCGAACTCACCGTCGCGGGGCTGAAGCTTCTGGCCTATGCGGAACGCATGTTGGCGCTGCGTAGCGACATGCAGCGGGCCTTTGGGGAGGCGCCCTCGGTGAACGGCATTTTGCGGCTCGGCGTGCCCGAAACCGTTGCGCACACTTGGCTGACCGACTTGGTAGAGCGGATTGCCAAGGAATTTCCTGAGGTAACCCTGGACATCGAGGTGGATTCGACACCTAACTTACAACGGGCCTTGATCAGTGACAGGCTTGATGTTGCGTTTATGCACCATCCAAGCTCGGCTGAGGATATCTTGTGCCTGCCCCTTTGTGCCTATACGCTGGATTGGTTTGCCGACATTGACCTGCCACTGCCTTACACGCGGATCGAACTGGAAGATTTGGCAGCCTGGCCCATCATTTCATTTCGCCGCGGTTCGCCGGTCTATGTGGCTATTGATAAATTGCTCAACGCTGCCGGGCTGCCGCATGGTCGCATATTTGGCAGCTCTGCGATTGCGGCTATCGTCCGGATGACACTCAGTGGCATAGGCGTGTGCGTGCTGCCGAGCGTAGTCGTGCAACGCGAATTGAAGGAAAGGCGCCTTCGTCAACTCGATGTTGTCTGCGAACTGCCGCGACTGGATTTTTACGTGTGTTACCGCGACAAATCGATGAGCCCGCTCAACAGGATCGTGGCAGACATGGCCATCGCAGTGGCGCAGGATTACTTGGGGCAAGAGAACGATTCATCATAAATTTTTATCAGTTATATCCAAAATAAAGATTGGACACCGGGGAGGGGCATCGAAAGAATCAGGCCTTTTAGTACAGGCGCATGACCCTAATGACCGAAGCTGTCCACTCTGCCGTCCACTTGCCCAAAAGACAGTTTCGCGTCGGTATTGATATTGGCGGGACTTTCACGGATATCGTGGCTACCGGCACCGACGGTGCAATTTTTGTTAAAAAAACATCATCCACACCGGAAGACTACAGCCTAGGCAGTTGCCGCGGTGTTCAGGAGTTGATGCAAGAAAACGGCATTGGCGCAGATGAGGTTGATGTCGTGGTTCATGCAACCACAATGGCCACCAATGCCGTGTTGGAGGGCAAGGGGGCACGCACCGGCCTGATCACGACACTGGGTTTTCGTGATGTGCTGGAATTCCGCCGGGTGCGAGTGCCAGATTTGTACAACTTGGACTACGTCAAGCCCAAACCACTGGTGCCGCGTGAGCTGCGCATGGAAGTTTCTGAACGCATGGGTCCGCTGGGCGAAGTGCGCTTGGAGCTGGACGAGGCGTCGGTCCGAGTTGCGGCGCATAGACTCAAAGACGCCCGTGTCGAGGCCGTTGCGATCTGCTTGTTGCACTCGTATACCAATCCCGATCATGAGCGGCGCGTCAAAGAGATTGTTCTCGACGTCTTTGGCAATGATGTTTTTGTCACATGCTCATTTGAGATATTGCCTGAAATTCGGGAATATGAGCGTACCAGCACGACGGTGGTCAATGCCTATCTTGGGCCGGTGATGAACCGCTACCTGCAAACGCTGATGCAGCGACTCTCCACTTTGGGTATCGGTAAGTCACTGCATGTCATGACATCGGGTGGTGGGCAAATGAGCATACGCGCTGCCATGTCCAAGCCAGCCTACCTTGTTGAGTCTGGCCCTGCGGCGGGTGTGATAGCGGCTGCACGCGCAGCCAGAGAACTCCAACTTCCCAACATCATCACGCTGGACATGGGTGGCACCACGGCTAAAACGGCAATTGTTGAAAATGCAGAGCCAAGTAAAACAAGCGAATTTGAAATTGGTGCTGGTATCAATTTGTCAAGCAAGCTGGTAAAAGGCGCTGGTTACGCCATCAAGCTGCCGTTTATTGATGTGTCAGAAATTGGGGCCGGTGGCGGCAGTCATATTTGGTTTGACAAGGGTGGTGCACTGAAGGTGGGACCGCACAGTGCGGGCTCTGAGCCCGGTCCGATTTGCTATGGCCGGGGCGGCCAGCAAGTCACTGTTACAGATCTGCTGCTGACCCTGGGCTACATCAACCCTGACTATTTGGTGGGCGGCGCGCTCAAACTCAGCCCAGACGCGGCGCGCGAGGCGGTGCGCGATCAAATAGGGGTGCCGCTTGGCAAGTCATTGCAAGATGCAGCACATGGCGCGCTGACCGTGGCAGTGGCGAACATGGTGCGGGCTGTCAAATCAGTGTCGACCTACCGCGGTCGCGACCCGCGCGATTACACGCTGATTGCTTTTGGCGGCAACGGCCCTATTGTAGCTGCGGCTATCGCTCGGGAACTGTCAATGCGAAGGGTGATCGTGCCCCTTAATTCCGGAGTGCTCAGCGCGCACGGACTGCTGGTGGCAGACCATGAGCAAGAGCTTGTTAAGTCGTTCCCCGGTCGAATGTCTGAGCTTAATTCAGATGGCTTCGCGCAGGCCTTTGAGGCCTTGGCGGCTGAGGCTGTGGCCGCGTTGGAGTCCGAGGGCTTTGTTCGCAGCGACATCGTGATTCAACGTTATGCCGACTTGCGTTATGTTGGCCAGGCTTTTGAACTGACCGTGCCGGTTGACGCTGCTGCGCCGCCCGACCTGCAACGGATGGCGCAGGCCTTTCACCAGGAGCATTTTCGGACCTACGCCCATAAAGCCGAAAACGAGCCCGTTGAAAACGTGAACATTCGGGTGATCGCCAAAGTGGCCACGCCACCCTTGCAGGTGAAGCCGGTAGCGGCGTTCGCCCAATCCCCAGTGACTAAGACGCGCCGCGATGTGTATTTCGGGCCGCCCTGGGGTACGCTTCTGACACCGGTATTGCATCGCACGGACCTGGCCGGGGGCTCAATGGCTGGGCCGGTCATCGTTGAGGAATACGATGCCACCTGCGTGGTTCCGCCAGACGCCAAAGTGACTATCGATGGGCGAAACAACCTCATCATCGAGTTGGAGATCTGATCATGGACAAACACCCAGCCAGTCGCATGGACCCCCGCATCGATCCCATCACGCTCGAGGTGATTCAAAACGCCCTGAGCTCGATTGCCGACGAACTGGCGTTGGTGATCATGCGGTCAGCTTATTCGAATATCGTGCGTGACTCTATGGACTATTCCACCGCCGTGTGTGACAGTTCAGGTCGCATCATTGCGCAGGGGCTCACGACCCCGGTACATCTGGGTTCCTTTCCTGAGGCCATGCGTAGCCTCATTCGTCAGTACGGCGGCGATATGGTCCAGGGTGACATCTTCATATTCAACGACCCCTATGGCTCGGGCGGCATGCACCTCCCGGATTTTTATATCATCAAGCCGGTCTTCATAGGCGATGCTATTGAGGGCTACGTTGCGACTTTGGCCCATCAGGCTGATGTGGGCGGTATCGCCCCCGGGGGCATGGCGGTGTATGCCACCGAGGTGTACCAGGAGGGCTTGCGCATACCCGCCTTGAAGCTGTACGAGGCAGGACAACCAAATCAAGCTATTTTTCGCTTGATCGAAAAAAATTCGCGTCAACCCACAGAAGTTCTGGGAGACATCCGAGCCCAGTTGGCAGCGTGCGGAAACGGTGAGCGCGGCCTCACGAACCTGATCCAGCGATTTGGTGCAGCCCAATTCCGTTTGTACACCGAAGAACTGCACAACTATGCTGAGCGCTTGATCCGCGCCGAGATTAGTGCCTTGCCTGATGGCACTTACCATTACGAAGATTTCTTCGATGGGCTGGGTACCGAGCCTAAGCCCATACGTTTCAAAGTGGCTCTGACCATCGCGGGTGACCAGATCTCCATCGACTGGACGGGAACCTCCAAGCAGGTCAAGGCCGCCATCAATGGTCCGATGCCCACTACCTACGCGATGGCCTATCTTGCGGTGCGCTGTGCTATAGGAGCAGCTATTCCAAGTTGCGAGGGCTACATGCGCGCCATTTCCGTTAGTGCGCCTAAGGGATCCATCGTCAACCCTGAAGAACCGGCCGCCTGCGGCGCGCGCGGCGTGATCTGCTTTCGGATGTTTGATACCATTTTGGGCGCTTTCTCTCAAATCTTGCCGCATCGCATACCTGCGGCCAATGAGGGCGGCTCCTCAGCGCCCCATATCTCGGGTCGGCGTCGGCATAACAACAAACCGTTCCTTGTCTCCGGCGGGTTGATGGGCTGCTGGGGCGGCAGCATGGCGCGTGACGGTCAAGAGGGGATTTCCAATCCTGCCGCCAACCTGGGCAATACACCGATCGAGTTACTGGAATCCCGCCATCCGGTGGAGGTGACCCGTTACGCTTTTGTTCAAAACTCGGGGGGACCAGGGAGGCATCGCGGTGGCGTTGCGCTGATGCGCGGCTACCGCTTGCTAGAAGACGAGGCCGAGTTAATCATGCGGTCGGACCGGCGCGATATCCTGCCCTACGGCTTGTCGGGCGGCATGCCAGGTACCCCTTCCTGGAACGTGATTAACCCTGGACCGGGCCAGACCCTGTTGCCCGTTTGCCCCATGAAGAGCACGCCGCTGGTCAAAGGCGACGAATTCCTGCATATCCAAGCGGGTGCCGGTGGATTTGGTGACCCGATGGAACGGTCTGCAGACAAAGTTCTGGCTGATGTGCGCAATGAACTCATGACGATTGACTACGCCGCGGAAGTTTATGGGGTAGTCATCGAAGCGGGAGAGGTCAACTACCCTGCTACCGAGCTCAAAAGACATGCGCTGGCCGCGTCCAAGAGTTATAAAACTGCCTACTTGAATCACTTCTATCAGTCAGTGGGCATTCCGCCCTCTAGTTAGCACGAGATCCTTGCAACCCCTATTGATAGTCAATTTGATAGTCGAAACAAAAAACACCCCGTGAGGGGCGTCTTTGGTCCGGGAACTGCAGTCGCTGTTTTATGTCAAGCCGGTGAAATGATCGTCACAACTTATCACCATGGACATGTTAGGCAAGGTCAGGCGCATGAAGATGCGTGATAAGTTAACCTGATTTTTGGGTCTGTCTCGGAAATAGGTCAATAATCGCGCTTCGACAAGCTCACAAGCCGGTTCCAGACATTACCGATTGTCTTTCCTGACAAACTCTATTCCTCCGCTAACCGATCCGCCGCCGATCCACCGCGACCAGCAACTACAGCGCCTATGGGCCGTTGGCATGTTGATGTCGTTGATCCGTTGGCTTGAGATACTGGCGTTTGCGGTTTTTACCTACGATCAAACCAAATCTCCTCTGTGGGTAGCCGGCCTGATGATGCTGCGCCTGCTGCCGCTTTCGTTGTTTGGCTTGGCGCTCGGCGCACTGGCCTCGCACATGTCGCGTCGCTGGCTGTTAATCGTGACGCATGCCGGACTTTTCGCTACCTGCTTTCTTTTACTAATCGCGTCCGCATTCGGTGCCATCGAGGTCTGGCATTTGGCCGTAGCCAGCTTCGTCAACGGTATCGTCTGGGCGGGCGATATGCCCTTGAGACGTGCTCTGATGGGTGATCTTGCAGGTCAAGGACGCATGGTGCAGGCTATGTCCCTGGATGCCGTAGCCTCAAACGCCTGCCGCTTGATCGGCCCGATAATGGGTGGTTTTCTACTGGAGCAGGGTGGCCTTCAGGCCGTGTTGTTATGTGCGACGCTGCTTTACCTGCCAGTGCTGATGGCGCTCAACGGTCTGACCGACTCGCTGCCAGCGCATGCTGCAGCTACCAAGCTCACGACCCGCAAATTTTTGCAGCGCGGCCTGCACGCAGCGCGTGAATCCCGGCCCCTTCAGTCCATCCTGTGGATCACGATACTTTACAACCTGTTCGCCTGGCCGGCGCTCAGCATGATTCCAGTGATCGGCCGCGACCAGCTTCATTTGGACGCGCAAGGTGTCGGCTTGCTGGCCAGTTTGGACGGTATCGGCTCGCTGCTGGGAGCACTGACGCTGAGCTATCTCGCAAGGCATCTGCGCCATGGGCCTGTTTATCTTGGGGCAGTGCTGCTATTTCTTTTGTTACAGGTTGCTTTCGCCTGGAGCCATCACGTTCTGCTGACCGGCGCCATTTTATTCATCATCGGCGTAGTTCAGGCTGGCTTTGCGGTGATGCAACCAACGCTGGTGTACAGCAGTGTTCAGGCAGATCAACGTTTGGACGCGATGGGCCTGATGACAATGTGTATCGGCGTCGCGCCTTTGGGATTTCTGGCGATTGGCTGGCTGGCCGCGAACCTCGGGGCCCCAATGGCCGCACTGACCTGTGCGGTGAGCGGCCAAGTAGTCATGGCCTTAACTTGGCCGTTGTGCTGTGCGTGTTTCAAGCATTCGGAGACGGGCGGGTCTTAGCTTTTGAGTAAAAGTTTCGGCGCCCAGCCGATAGTAGGATTGTCAAACAATCGACCGTAATGCTGCATTGCGTCCTGGCGTCCACGCGGTGGGTGCTGGTACAAAGCATGATTAAACTAATTTGTTGAACTTTCCAATCCAATTAAAGTTCATGATTTCAACTGTGCAACGACATATCGCCTCGCTCCTTACCAGGACAAAACCATGAATCATCAATTCCGCATGCCGTTTTGCGGGTACTGCAACTTGCCGTCCTCGCCTCGATTTTCGGGTTTGTCGAGTGTCTCGATCATGTCGAACTGGCGTGGCATATTCGCCGGCTGCTGCGCGGCACTTAGCACGGCTGCCCTCGCGCAGGTCCCTGCAGGGCCCGGCGCGGCCCCACTTTGGGAGTTGGGCGGCGTCGTACTGGGCGTGTCGCAGAACGCCTATCCGGGTTCAGATCAGCAGGTCAACAGGGCCTTGGCGTTGCCTTACTTCATTTACCGCGGTGATGTGCTCAGAGCCGACCGCGAAACGGTAGGAATCCGTGCCCTGAAGACGGAGACTTTTGATTTGGACGTAGGTTTCGCCGGCGCCTTTGGCTCAGGAAGCCAGACCATTGACGCTCGCCAGGGCATGCGCAAGTTGGGCACCTTGGTGGAGATGGGGCCTCGGCTGAAGTGGGATTTGGGCGCCGGTCCTGCCGGTGGCCGCCTGAGTGCGGAGTTTCCAGCACGGGCAGTGCTTGACCTCAGCGACAAGGCCGCCCACCGGGGCTGGAGCTTTGAGCCCAAGCTCACCTACGCAAGGCGGTCCGCCAGCGGCTGGCGTTACAGCGCTTCGGTCAGCGCCATCGTTGCCGACACACGTCTGGCACAAACTTTCTATGAAGTGCGCAGCTCGGAAGCCACCGCCATGCGCCCGGCTTATACGGCTGAGAGCGGCTTGGTGTCTTTGCGTTTGGGCACAGCGTTTTCGCGCAGTCTGGGAAAAGACTGGAACTTGTTCGGCTTTGCACGACTGGACACCGTTGCTGGCGCAGCCAACGAAAGCAGCCCTCTGGTGCGCCGCTCGACTGGCGGGACAGTAGGGCTGGGCGTGGTCTACACCTGGATGCGATCAGAACGAGCCGCCTTTGACTGAGGCGACGCCGCCCATGCCGCCGCTCATTGCTAAAAGGTGTCTGCCACGGTACATGCTACTTGGTGCTGCAGTTTTGCTGGCAGGCTGCACTTCGGTGAACCCCTACTACGACGCCACCAAAAAGCACCACCGGCCCGACGGCTTCAACAACAACTACATCGACAACTGGCGCGCGGATCAGCCCAGCTTCTCAGCCTGGCAGCTTGAGCGATGGAAGAAGACGCTGCCGCCGCAAGACCCAGCGCGGGTGCGCTTGGTGGCGCCCGACTTGACCTACCTGAAGGCCAACCGAAGCGACGTCAGCGTCACTTGGATTGGCCACTCCACGGCGCTTTGGCAACTGGGTGGCCTGAACATCTTGACAGACCCACACTTCACCGACCGCGCCTCGCCCTTTAGCTTCGCTGGGCCCAAGCGCGAGGTGCCCTTGCCAATGCCCTTGTCAGCTTTGCCAAGGATCGACGTGGTGTTGATCAGCCACAACCACTACGACCACTTGGATGCACGCACCGTTCGCATGTTGAACGAACAGCATGGCGGCCCGCCGCTCTTCATCGTGCCGCTGGGCCTTGACTTGTGGATGAAGACCGAGGGCATCACCAACGTTCAACGTATGGACTGGTGGCAGACCTTCCGCGTTAAAGCGGTCACGGGCGAAGTCACGTTTCACTTTGTGCCGGTGCAGCACTGGTCCAGCCGTACGCCTTGGGACCGTAATGCCACGCTTTGGGGTGGATTTGTGGCGCAAGCCGAGGTGAACAAGCGGCAGTTCTCGATGTTCTTCTCGGGCGACACCGGGTACTCGAAAGATTTCACCGATATTGGCGCACGCTTTGGCGGCTTCGACTTTTCGCAGATCGCTGTGGGTTGTTACCTGCCACGCTGGTTCATGAAGGAACAGCATGTCAACGAGGAAGACGCAGTGCAGATTCATCTGGACGTGAAAAGCAAACTCTCGCTGGGCGTGCACTGGGGCACCTTCCGTCTATGCGACGACGCCATCGATGCGCCTATCGACGAGTTGCCCATGGCAAGAAAGAAGCTCGGTGTGGCGGACGACGCCTTCGTGTTGTTTGCCCTGGGTGAGACGCGGGTACTGAGGCGTGGATTGAAGTCTCGGGACTAATCTGAATCAGATGGCTTCAATACAATAGTAGTAATAGCGTGCTGACCTTGTTGGCTGGCACGCTTTAAAATGTTACGCCTTGACTAAAAAAATAATCGCCGCCGGCATGCGTTTAGACCCTGTCGTGCGCCGCCAGCAGATTCTGGATGCCGCTATCAGCTACTTCGCCGAAGCGGGATTTGGTGTGCAAACCCGTGAGTTATCACGCCGCCTGGGTGTGTCGCAGCCGCTGCTTTACCGCTACTTCCCCTCCAAACAGGATCTGATCAGTGCGGTCTTTGAAGCCGTCTTCATGAGCCAGTGGCGGGATGAATGGATCGTCGAGTTGCAAAACCGCAAGGTGCCGTTGCGCGAGCGTCTACTTGCCTTCTACCTGCAATACGCGGGCGCTACGTACCGGCCGGAGTGGATTCGCATTTACATGTATGCCGGCCTGGCCGACATGGACCTGAACCGAAACTACTTGGCGCTGGTGCGCAAAAAACTGCTTGTTGTGATGTGCAGCGAGTTTCGCCACACCTTCATTCCTAAAGCCAAGGCCGAAAACCTGCCGCCTATTTCTGCGCGCGAGATCGAACTGCTGTGGACATTGCACGGCGGCATGTTTTACTGGGCCATCAGGCGCAACATCTTCAATATCAAGTCGGTGACGCCTTTTGAAACCCGCACAACCGACGCCATTGATTTGTTTTTGGCCGGTGCGCGAGAGCTCTACCCTCAGGTGGTGGAGCAGTCTTTGGCCGGTACTGCGGCGGCAAAAGCGCCGCGTGCAAAAAGCAAGGGCGTCACTGGCACTGTCTTGTAGCGCAGCACCCTCGCCAAAATAATCTGGTGGTCGCCCGCCGGGATTACAGATTCAGTCACGCAATCAAAGCGCGCTGCGCAGCCTTCAATGCACGGGGCACCAAAATCTTCGGGCACCAGGTGTGTCACACCGGCAAACTTATCAGCCTGTGAAGTGGCAAACTGCCGCGCCAGAGCCTCCTGCTGGCTGGACAGGACGTGGATAGCATGCTCGCCTCCAGTAGAAAAATGTGAAATGTTGGCCGAGCGGTTAGATATGGACCACAGCACCAGGGGCGGGTCCAGCGAAACCGAGGTGAAACTGTTGATCGTCAGGCCCACCAAACCCTGGCCCTGGGGGGCGTGCGTGGTGATGACGGTCACGCCGGTAGGAAAAGCGCCAAGCGCGTTACGAAGATCGCGCTGCGCCTGGGCAGATGACATGTCCATCAAGATTCACCTGCAAACTTCTCGAGCACGGCGTAAACCGCAGCCGTGTCGTGCAGCGCATGACCTTGTGCCATGGCGGCGCGGTAGATTGGTATGCAGGCTGCGAAAAGTGGTGAAGGCAGGTTCAAGGCACGCAGTGCGTCGTCGATGATGCTCATGTCTTTTTGCCAGACTTCGATTTTCATGGTGGCATTGTCCCAGCCCCGCGAGGCCATCATGGGTCCGCGCACCTGGAACATGCGCGAGCCACCGGCGCCGTCAGCCACCACCTCGACGATGGCCTTGGGCTCCAGCCCCAGGCGTTGGCCAAACAGCACGGCTTCCGCGGTTGACACGTTGTGTATGGCCACCAGCAAATTGGCCACCAACTTCATTTTCATGCCGTTGCCGAACTCGCCCACAAAAAACTGAGCGCGTGAAAAGCCCTTGAAGACGTCCATCATCTGCTTGATAGCGGCAGTCTCACCGCTGGCGTAAACCGTCAGGTCGCGGGTTCTGGCCTGGGCACCGGTGCCCGACAGCGGAGCGTCGATCATCTTGATGCCGGCCTTGGCCAGCAGTTTGCGCGCCGCCAGCTTGTCTTCCATCGGCAAGGTACTGGCTTCGGAAACAATGATGCTGCCCTTGGAAATGCCTTGTGCCTTGGCTTCGGCGGCCAACTCTTCACAAACGGTCATCAGGGCTGCAACGGACGGCAAAGAAGTCAGGATGTGCCCCGTTTTGCCGACCAACATGCGTGGCGATGCGCCGACTTTGGCGATCCGGCTACTCATTTTTTTGCGCGTGGCAGGGTTGACCTCGATGCCAGTGACATGAACGCCGGAGGCTTGTAAATTGGCAGCGATGGAGGAGCCCATGATGCCCAGTCCAATGACGCCGACAGGTTTTGCCGAAGCTAGTTTCTTCATGTTTTTTCCAGCTGCAAGGGTCAACCCTGAGATCCTCTTGTTGATACTTTGATAAACTAAATGTACAATATTTTTCTACCCATCACAGCTAATCAAAAAGAACAATTCAGCCCATGAAGCTCGGTACATTCATGATGCCATTGCATCCACCTTCGCGCATTGCCAGCGAAACGCTGCTCGAAGACCGTGAGGCTATTATTTTGGCCGATCGCCTGGGTTACAGCGAAGCCTATGTGGGCGAGCATGTCACCGACCTGGCTGAAAACGTCACGTCCTGCCTGATGTTCCTGAGCAGTCTGGCTTTTGACACGCACCAGATCAAGCTGGGCTCGGGCACCATCAATATGCCCAACGGGCACCCGGCCGCCATTGCCGCCAACGTGGCCATGCTCGACCACATGCTCAAAGGCCGTTTCATCATGGGCATTAGCCCTGGTGGGCTGGCCTCGGACGCCGAAGTCTTTGGTAATTTCGGCCGCGACCGGTTGGACATGTTCGTCGAAGCCATCGACATGGTGATGGCCATCTGGAAGGGCACTGCCCCCTACGATTTGCAGGGCAAGTATTTCAACATCAGCACGGCGCGCACCATGATCCCTGAGATCGGCCAGGGCATCATTCTCAAGCCTTATCAGTTGCCGCACCCCCCCATCGTGGTGACTGCTGTTGCACCTTTCTCCAAGGGCATCACTGCCGCTGCCGCCCGCGGTTGGGATCCGATCTCCGCTAACTTCCTGCTGCCTCAGTGGGTGGCCTCGCACTGGCCCAGCTATGTCGAGGGTTGCGCGCAAGCCGGCCGGCCGGCTGACCCGGCGCAGTGGCGCGTTGCCAAAAGCATTTTTGTCACTGACAACGATGACGCCCTGGCGCGCCGCTACGGTCATTCATCAGAAGGCCCGTACTATTTTTACTTCAAGCAACTGATCCGCAAGTTGGTCGGTTTTGGCGGCCGTTCCAATTTGTTCAAGCTGGACCAAAGTGAGCCAGACGACGCCATCAACGCCGACACCATCACGCCGCGTCTGGTGCTGGCCGGCTCGGTCAACAGCGTGGTGGACCAACTGCTGGCTTTCCGTGAAATCACCGGTGACTTCGGCACGCTGCTTTATGCCGGACACGACTGGATCAATCCGGTATTGGCACGCCGCTCTATGGAGCTGATGGCCGAAAAAGTCATGCCGCAAGTCAACGCAGCCATCGCTAAAGCCGCCTGAGACAGCCATTGAATTTTTACGGACAGGGTAAGTACCAATGCACCCGACTTAGCCTATCCAACTAAGATAAATGAAGACTTTCTTTTTGAATTATCAGGGCTGGGGACTGGACAGCAGCATGATTTAGCTTACGGTCAATTCATTCAGTTTGGTATCGCTGGTTTCACCAGCTTAAGCTCTTTTTTGTACTTAATACGGAGGCATCATATGAAGAAACTTTTTGGTACCGCGACTGCCGCGTTGCTACTCTTGAGTTCAATTGGCAACGTCAACGCGCAGATATATCCATCGAGTCCGGTCAAGATTATCACTACAGCTGGCGCTGCCTCAGGTATAGACACAACGTTTCGAGCCATGGCGGAAGAGTTGTCCAAGGCGCTCGGTCAGACCGTGACGATAGAGAACAAGCCGGGCGCGAATGGTCTTATCGCCGTCCAAGAAGTACTGAAGGCGCGTCCGGATGGATATACCCTGCTCGCAGGAAACAACAATACCAACTCGTTGATGCCTCTGCTCAATGCAGTCAAGCTCAAGTACGATATCAGCGAGAAGCTCATCCCCATAATTTACGTCAACCATGTGCCGGCGATCTTCGCTGCAACGTCTAGCGTGCCCAATACACTGCCTGGATTTGTCGATTACGTCCGTAAGAACCCGGGCAAGGTCAATTACGGTGCAACGGCCGTCGGCGCCTATAACCACTTGGATATGCTCATGCTTTCTAAGGTCGCTGGCCTCAAGATGGAGCCGGTGGTCACCCCGACGGTTGCTTCTGCCGCCACCTCTCTGCTGAACGGCGACATGCAGGTCATTCTGATGACTGCCCAGGCAACCATTCCGTTATTGCAGGACGGCAAGATTCGAGCGCTCGCGGTCACTGGCGATAAGCGTCTGGCGGCTCTGCCCAATGTGCCAACCATGGCCGAGGCCGGCTACCCGGGGATAGGCTCCAATGTTTGGCAAGGCCTGTACGCTCCCGCAGGTACGCCTAAGGTCGTTGTGGATAAGATTTTTCAGGCTATGACCAAGGTGTTGGCTGTAAAGTCGGTCCAGGACGCGCTTAGCAGCCAGGGCTTTGTACAACAGCCCAGCACCTCGCCGGAGGATTTTGCGGCTTTCATGAAAAAGGACATGGCCAAGTGGGCCTCAGTTATCCGCGAACATAAGCTCGACAACTGATAATCGGCGAGGAGTTGCACGAATGAACCAAGGTGCAGCTGTGATCGAGAACGGCATGCAGATTGAATGGGATGCCGACATCCAGATGGACGACGGCCTAATCCTCAAGGCCGACATATTCCGTCCTCTGGCTGACGGCTGCTATCCAGTAATCATGAGTTACGGTCCCTATGGCAAATGGCTTCACTTCGCCGACGGCTACAGCTCAGCTTGGAAAATCCTTGTTGCGGAGCATCCCGACGTCACCGAAGGCTCAACCAGTAGCTACCAGAGCTGGGAAGTTGCCGACCCAGAGAAGTGGGTTCCAAATGGCTATGTCTGCATCCGAGTCGACTCTAGGGGTGCCGGACGTTCGCCGGGTTATATCGACCACTGGTCTAAACGCGAGCAGAAGGACTTCTACGACTGCATCGAGTGGGCGGCGGTACAGCCCTGGTGCAACGGTAAGGTAGGGATCAACGGCATTTCTTACTATGCCATCATGCAATGGCTGGTTGCCAGCCATCAGCCACCGCACTTGGTGGCAATGTGTGCCTGGGAGGGCGCGTCGGACTTCTACCGAGACATGACCTACCACGGTGGAATCCCTTCAAGCTTCCTGGAGAACTGGTTCGACATGCAGGTCAAGACCGTGCAGCACGGTTACGGCCAACGAGGTAATGTCAGTCGCATGACCGGTAAATTGGTATGCGGGCCAGATACTGTCTCGGAAGACGATCTCGCTCGCAACCGATGCGCGCTGGGGTCCGAGATCCGTGCCCATCCCTTTGATGACGCGTACCACAGGGAGCGCTCGGCCGATTTTTCAAAAATCACTGTGCCGCTACTTTCGGCCGCTAGCTGGGGCGGACAGGGCTTGCACCAACGAAGCAACTTTGAGGCCTATCTTGGTGCTGCTTCGACGCAGAAGTGGCTTTCTGTGCACGGGTTGGAGCACTGGACGCATTTCTATACCAACTACGGTCTGGACATGCAAAAACGCTTCTTCGGTCACTTTCTCAAAGGCGAGGATAATGGCTGGGACCGCCAGCCCACGGTACAGCTGCAGGTACGCTCACCTGGCGAGCAGTTCAACCTGAGGCACGAGACCGAATGGCCGATCGCACGGACTCAATGGACTAAATTCCATCTTGATCCGCGCACTATGAGCCTGTCGCTGGAAGCGCCAACAGACGAGTCCACTGCATCATTCGAGGCGCTCGGCCCCGGACTGACGTTTTTGACTCCCCCTCTGCAGGTGCCGCTGGAGTTCACCGGACCCATGGCCGCTAGGCTGCACATTTCCTCGTCTACGACGGATGCAGATATCTTTCTGGTCGTTCGGGTTTTCGACAGTCTGGGCGATGAGGTTTTATTTAAGGGCACTGTCGATCCGAAGACACCGATCGCGCAGGGTTGGCTCAGGGCATCTCATCGCGAAATCGACACCAATAAGAGTCTGCCCTATCGGCCGTATCACACGCACAAAAAATCACAGCCGCTGATCCCCGACATTCCGGTCGACCTAGACGTAGAGATCTGGCCCTCGGGTGTCGTGGTCCCGAGCGGCTACCGGATTGGATTGAGCATCTTGGGCCGTGATTTTGAGCACGCTGTTCAGGGCTCGCGATTGTCGAATTTCAAAAACGAGATGAAGGGCAGCGGCCCGTTTTTGCACGACGATCCCCGGGGACGGCCCGTCGACATTTTTGGCGGCGTGACAACCCTGCATGTTTCCCCTGCGAGCGCCGGCTACCTCCTACTGCCGGTCATCCCGCCCAAGGCCAAATGATTACAAATTGGAGCCACACCTTACACAACCCGGCGCACATGCAGATGCAGGTGCTGCTCAGCAGCTGCTTGCAAGATGAACGGAATCATTGACCATGCGCATATCCCAGGACCTCGCCTCAGGAATCCTGCTCGTCGTGATCGGCGCGCTGGGGGTATTTTTGATCAAGGATTTGCCGATGGGCACGATGTTCCGCATCGGGCCGGCCTTGATGCCAACGGCCGTATCGGCCATCATTGTCGTGATCGGTCTGGTCATGGTTGCCCGAGCCTGGGCCATCGCTTCCCCACCACTTCAGGCCAAGGCGATCAAACCCGTAGCTATGGTTCTGCTGGCTTTCACGGCTTTCGGACTGCTGATTGAAACGGCCGGGCTCGTTGTTTCAAGCCTAGTTCTCATACTCATGGGTGCCTATGCGGCAGAGAAATTTACATGGAGAAATTCCATCGTCCTGGCGGTCCTGTTGACTACTTTCTCGGTTCTGCTGTTTAAGGTAATGTTGAAACTTCCTCTTCAGGTATGGCCGCAATGGAACTGATCACCAACCTAGCGCTCGGGTTATCGGTCGCGTTCACACCTGTCAATCTGCTCTATTGCTTTATCGGCACCTTCGTCGGCACCATGATTGGCGTACTCCCGGGCCTCGGGCCTTTGGCTGTCATCACCATGCTGCTTCCTTTCACTTTCGGCCTTCCTCCTGCAAGCGCTCTGATCATGCTCGCCG